>RRZU013395714.1_pt1 | contig 23231 bp, 25 predicted proteins | sample 2165561 | NCBI WGS metagenome assembly RRZU01 (sample SAMN10456909, study PRJNA506462) | wastewater metagenome | isolation source: wastewater sludge | place: USA: Moscow, Idaho | reverse complement strand
GGCGATGCCGACGATGATCCCCAGCGGCCACACCCGGGCCGACGGGAGGCCGCGGTCGCGCTGCACCATCGCGACGACGCAGGCGGCAAACAGGGCGCTGGCGAGGTTGGGAACGACGACGTTGGCGTGGCCGACGGTGAAGCCGTGCGCCGTCCAGCCGATGCCGACTCCCAGCAGGAGTTGCCACATCAGCAGCGACACACCGTCGCTCGTCCCGGCCCGCAGCAGCCGCACCACCTGGGGCAGCGACGCGAACGTTCCTGCGAGGGCGCACACCCAGCCCCAGATCACCACCATCGTCACGACTCACCAGCCTAGGAGCGGGTGGCGGCCCGGGTCAGGGCGGAGCCATCGGTTGCCATGTTCGTGCCATCGGCTCGCGACTAGGGTGACGACATGAGCATCCTGGTGATCACCGTGATCGGGACGGATCGGGCGGGGCTGGTCAGCGCGCTGGCCGGCGTCGTGGCCGACCATGAGGGCAACTGGACCCGTAGCCAGCTCGCGGAACTGGCGGGGGCGTTCGCCGGCATCGTGGTCGTCGAGGTGCCGGACGCGCGGGTCGCCGCCTTCACCGCGGCCGCGCTGGCGATCGACGGCCTGGAGGTCGTCGTGCAGGGCGGGCAGGAGGCCGCGACGCCGACCGCCCGCCAGGTGACGCTGGAGGTGCTCGGCAACGACCGGCCGGGCATCGTGAAGGAGATCTCACGGGTCGTGGCCCGGCACGGGTTGTCGATTCTGGAGCTGACCACCGACACCCGGGAGGCCCCCATGACGGGCGGCCGACTGTTCGAGGCGCGCCTGACGGTGGAGGTGAACGATCCGTCCGATCTGGACGCCGTCCGCGCGGACCTGGAGCGGATCGCCGCCGAACTCATGGTGGACCTCTCCTGGGGGGAGGCGTGAGCGTCACCCTGCTGAGCCCGGAGGTGGCCCTGGCCGGGGACGGCGGCACGTCGGTCGCCCGCACCATTCCTCAGCGCGGGCACCTGAGCGTCGGGCCGTGGTGGTTCGTGGACGCCTTCGGTGGCGTCGCCGGTTCGCCGTCCGCCGCCGGGGATCATCCAACGGCCGGGGCGAGGCCGCACGGCCACGCGGGCATGCAGTCGATGACGTGGTTGTTTCGTGGCGCGTTGCGGCACACCGATGGCCTGGGCACCGACGCGGTGGTGCGCGCAGGCCAGGTGTTGATGTTCACCGCCGGGGACGGCGCCGTGCATGCGGAGGCACCGGTGGGTGCCGACTCTGCCGCCGGGGTGGCGCTCGGGCTGGTGTTGCCGCCGCAGGAGCGGCACCGGGCGGCCTCGGTGGAGGAGTTCTGGCCCGAGCCGGTGCGGTTCGGCGATCATGAGGTCGCGATCTTCGTCGGCGAACTGGGCTGGGAGGATTCCCCGGTCGAGGTGTTCTCCCCCGCCGTGGGTGCCGAGGTGCGGTTTGCCTCGCACGACCCGCTGGAGTTGCCGGTTCCCGAGGACTGGGAGTTCGGCGTCCTCGCGCTGGAGGATCCGGTCTGGGTCGACGGCGTCGAGGTGCCACCGGGGCATCTGGCGGTCGTGTCGGGTCAGGCATCGTTCGCCGTGACCGCGCAGGCGGATGCGGGGACGGTCGTCCCGGCCTTGGTGCTGGGCGGTCAGCTCCCCGAGCCGTTCGTGCCGTGGTGGAACTTCCTCGGCGCCGACCACGACGAGATCGCGTCCTGGGTCCGCGACTACGACGCAGCCCGCGGGGTCGGAGACGGGAACCCGGCGCGGTTCCCGCTGCCCGCAGGCGTGGCCCCGGGCGACCTCGCCCCGGTTCCACCGCTTCCGCCGGTGCGGCTCCTCCCGCAGCGCCGCTCCTGACGCCGACGTCTCTCCCCTGTGTCGGCCCGAGTTCCCCGGGCCGCCGACGAATGGTCCGCGGTGTCAGCGACGCGCGCGCAGGCGTCCCTCGACGGCCTCCTGGCACGCGTCGACGGTCGCGGGCAGGAGGTCGGTGCCGAGCGCCCGCGCGGTGCGGGAGACGCCTTGCACGAGCCGCCGCACGTCGTCGTCGCGTCCGGCCTGGCGTTCGGTCCTGATCCGTTCGACCATGAGCAGTTCATCGTCGGGGGCCGCCATCAAAGCGCGACTTGCGGCCCAGCGGGCCGTGTCGACGTCACCGAGGTCGAGTGCTTTCCGGGCGGCGAGGACCCCGACGTCGCGGATGAGGGCACCCGCGTCGGCGCGTAGTTCCTCGGCCCAGCCCCACTGCCCGGGAGCCGCGTCGGCCAGCGGCGCGCCGCGCACCAGGCGCAGGGCGGCGAGCAGATGCTCCAGCCCGAGTCCGTTGATGCCGGGCGCGGTGAGCACGAGCAGGTCTCCCCAGTCCGAGGTGACCTCGTCGGAGAGTTGGATGCGTCCGGAGTAGGCGTCGGGGAGGAACAGGTCGCCGTCGCGTCCGGAGCCGAGCCACGTCCGCAGTCGGCTCATGTTGGAGCGCCGCGTCCCCTCCGCGACCAGCAGTGAGCGGCCCATTTCCTGTGGGGAGGCTCCTGGGTGGAGGTGGAGCCAGGCGCAGTATTCGATGCACTGACGCGCCGCCCGGGCGGGCGGCTGGCCCGCGCATCCGGTGAGGTCGATCGGGCCGAGCAGGTGGAGCCGTGGGTGATCCCCCGGTGCCGCCTCCTCAGCACCTTCGGGGGCCCGGGTGCCCCAGCGGACGGCGGCCTGTTTGCGGGCGCCGTCGCCGCCGGGGCGGAGCGACACGATGTCCATGGGTTCCCCTTCCCGCCACCAGGGCGCGGGCTCGGTGTCGGCTGTGGTGGCGAGTGCGAACAGCCCGGTGATGGCAGCGCGCGTGTCGTCGGGGACGGTCTGCGGCGTGACCGTCGTCGGTCCGACGCGGATGCTCGCCGTCGCCGGGGCGGCCTCCGCCGACGCCTCCCGGCCCTGCGCGGTGGAGACGGCGGGATCCCAGTCGAGGCGCCAGTCGGCGTCGTGGGCGGCGGACTCCAGGCCGAGCACGGCGGCCAGGCCGTCGGCCCGGTCGTCGACGGCCGCTCGCAGCCGACAGAGTTCCAGTTCGGCGAGGGGGCGCTCGAACAACCACACCTGGGGCGCCCAGGCACCGGCCAGGTCGGCGTCGAGGCGCCGTTCCCGCCAGGGCCGGGAGTCGGCTGCTGCGGCCCGGGCGGCGGCGACTCTATCGAGCAGGGACAGTGCGGTCGGGAGGTCGTGGTGCGCGGTGATCCGCTCGGCACCGCACGCTTTGACGAAGTCGTCGTCACCGGTGACGAGGTGCAGGTCGACCTCCTCCGCCCACGGGGCGCAGCTGAGTTGGATGAGCAGCGCGGAGAGCACCTCCCGACGGCCCTGGCCGGCCTCGCACGCGACCCCGAGGACCCCCGATTCCAACGCGTCGAGCATGATCTCGCCTCCCATGTCGTCGCGGCCCAGCGTGACCAGCGCGGGGAAGGCGACCGGGCCGTCCTCCTGCGGACGCTCCGCCAGCGCGGCGTAGGAGATCGCGAGCGCGTTGCCGAGGTGGACGAACCCGGCGGGCGCCGACGTGGGCGCATCGACGAACTCGAAGCTGACTCCGGTCTCGTCCAACCTCGCCGACGCGAGCGCGCCGACGCTTTCGGGGACCTCACGCCAGTGGGCAGCGATGCGCCGCAGGGCGCGGGTCAGCAACTCTGGCCGCGCCGGTGAGGGCTCCGGGTCGTCGTCGGCGGCCACCGTCGCCACTTGGCTCAGCGCGGTCGCGTAGCGAGCCAGGTCCTCTCCGGGCTGCACGAAGCGGCGACCGACCGGCCGCGACTGCCGCTGCACGCGGCGCGCCACCCCCACGCCGCCCAGCACCGCGGCCGCCGAGAGCGCGGTCAGGCCCCCGGCCAGAGCCGAGGCTGGCAGGGCGTCTGGCGCGACAACGGTGGAGCCTCCCGCAGGGGCCTGCGTCGGCGGGGAAAGGGTCCCGCGCGCCGGCGACTGCTCCGGAACCTCAGGGATGGGGACGCGCAGCCCGTTCGGTCCTAGAGGTGAATCGTGCTGCTCCGGCGTTCCCAGGTCGCCGTCGCCCGGGGCGACCGTCCCGCGACCGTGCGATGACCCCGGGGTTGCGCCGGGTGTCGCCAGCGCGCCCGCGTCCGCCCCGGTGGCGGACCCGCTCGACGCCTCGGGGGTTGCGGGACCGTGCGGGGCCGGGGACGCGTCGGTCTGCGCCGTCCACGGAAGGCGCAGCACCCAGCCGATGTCGATCTCATCCGGGTCGGCGATCCGACCCTGGTTCAGCACCTGGATCTCCGGCCATCGATCCGCGTCGCCCAGATGCCGCAGCGCCAGTTTGGAGAGAGTGTCCCCGCGCTGCACCGTCACGAGGGTGACCGGATCGGGGATCGCGAGGTCGGTGCCGGCCACCAGCGCCGCGAGGGGGTCCGCGCCCAGGGCGGCGTTGGCGGCCGCGATCTGCCGCCATTGCGTGCCTTCGCCGTAATAGTGCTCCGCGAGGCTCCACAGGTCATCGCCCGCCGCCACACGGTGCAGCACTGTCGCGCCGGTGGCGGATGCGTCCGTGGGGGTGGCTCGCAACGCTTCGACCGTGGGAGCCGTGGGTGCCGCGTCGGTAGCCACGACGGCCACGGGCGTCGGGGCGGCGTGAGCCGGGGTCTGGACGGAGGCGAACGCGATCGCCAGGAGTCCTGCCGCGAGGGCACGGGGCATGCCGAATCCGACCAATCGGAAGCGGGGACGCCAGCCGGACAGGCTGATGACCACCTCGACCACGAGTGCACACGTCCACCAGGCCCAGGCAGCCCAGGCGGCTGCGGTCAGCGCGACGAGTACGGGGCGCACATCGGACAGGCTCCACAGGCCGATCGCGGAGACGTCGGTGACGCCGACGCGCAGCAGGGCCAGAGGCGGGCCCACGGCGAGCAGGAGCAGGCTGGCGATGGCCAGGAGCCGACGCATCATCATCGTTTCCCTCGGTAGCGGTCGAGCGTGGAGGAGGACTCGGCGGACAGTGACACGCCGCCGGGGAGGCCGGGCAGCAGCAGGTCACCCACCGGAACCTGGCAGGTGACGGCCGCTCGGATCTTCCCCGGGGCCCCGAGCGGTGCGGTGAACGCGGAGACGTCCAGGCGCAGCGTCCACGACGGCTGACACCGCACCCCCGATGCCCGGGCATCGCCCGTGACGACTCCGTGTGCCTGCGCCTGCGCCGTGCCCGCGTCCCGGGCCAAGGAGGCCGTCCTGGCGGCCGAGTCGGCCCACTGCTGCACGGCGATCTGAGCGTTGGCGAGGCGTCCGGCGAACAGCATGAGCCCGGCCACGAGGAGCAACGCCGGCACCATGATCACGAACTCCACCGCCGCCGCACCCCGCTCGCTCGCCCGGGCCAGCTTCGCGAGCGGACGAGGGGACGCCGCACCGCGGCGCATCGGGATCATGGCTGCGTCACCCGTTCCTTGGGCCTGGTCGCCTGCTCGCTGACGGCGGTCTGGCCAAGGTCGACGAACGTCGGCATCGAGCCGCGCACGGTCACGGTGACCGACTCGGGGCTGGCCGTGAGCGTCACCTCCACGCCGACGAGGCCACCGGCGGCGGCCACACGACGGGCGGCTTCGGGCCCGTCGCCGGCGGGAGCGTCGGCCAGGGCGCCACGCTCAGCACCGGTCACGGCTGCATGGGTGGCGACGGTGCGGCCGTGCGCCCACAGGCCCACCTGCAGGATGCCGAAGACGGTGAGCAGGATCACCGGCAGCAGGATCGCCCACTGCATCGAGTCGGTGATGCCCCGCTCGTCGTGCCTGGTCATCCCGGGATGGTGGCGAGCTTGTTGTGCACCAGCGCCGTGACCACGCCCACGATCGCCAGCGCGACGGCGGCGGCACACGCCAGCAGGATCGCCTGTTCGGTGGATTGGGAGACCCCGCGCTCGTCCCGCGCGGGGGTGGTCGCGGGAGCGCGGGTCACCAGCAGAGCCAGGCTGAGGAGGTGGTAGAGGGGCAGGGTCATCGTGGTCTCCTTGAGGGGTGGATGGAGGTCAACCGCTGGTCGCCAGGGTGAGCAGCGGGGGTACCAGGAAGAACAGCCCGAGCACGAGGCTGGGCAGGACCATCCAGACGGTCATCCGTTCGGACAGTTGGGTGGCGGCCACTTTCGCCGAGGTGAGGTGGGCGTCGCGGAGCTCCCGGACCCGGGCACGCAGCGTGCGGGCCAGCGAGGCGCCCGCCTCATCGAGACGCATCACGTCGGCGAGGTCAGCGAGCGCGGGGAGTTCCAGGTCACGCGCCAGCCGGGTCAGGTCGGCGTACGGCGAGCGCTGCTCCAGCCGGGCGCGATCCAAGACGAGCCGGATCGAGCGGAACAGCGGGGCGTCGGACAGTTCCGCAGCCGCATGCAGGGACTGGATGGCCGAACGGTTGGCCAGGCGTTCGAGCGTGACCAGGTCGAAGTAGGTCAACAGGGCCTCGCTCGCGTCGTCGCTGATCGCCCGGCCCGCTCGGCGCAGCGCCAGGTCGGGCAGCAGGTACCCGACGACGGCCCCCACCGGGGCCAGGAGTACGGGGAGTGCCGGCGTCGAGTCGAACAGCAGCCACAGCAACGACCCGACCAGCATGGGCGCCAGCAGGCCGACGACGGCCCCGACCACCTTCGCCGTGTAGTGGGCGGTGAGCGAGCGGCCACTCAGCACCAGTTGGCGTTCGCGAACAGGGTCGGCGACAACGCGGCGGACGCGAATCCACCAGGCGCCGGCACGCTCGAGGCCCTCGACCCGTGCTGCCGGTGCTTGCTCGGGAGCCGGGTCGAGCACCCCCAGGGCGTCCGCCAGCCTGGCGTGTTGCGGGCGGAACGCCAGGACGCCCAGCACGGCCCCCAGGGCGATCAGGGCGCCGGGCAGCACCGCGATGAGGGCGCTCACGAGTGGCTCCGCAGAATCCGGGCACGCTGCCGGGCTACGGTCATCCGCTTGAGCCGCAGCAGCGAACCGGCGTACAAGACCACGAGCCCGATCAGCACCGCCTGCCCGGTGGGCGTCCCGTAGGGCCGGAAGAAGTCCCGGCCGAAGAGCACCGCCGCACCCAGGACGACCAAGGTGATCAGAGTCACCTGCCGGACGACGTAGCGGGGCTTGGCGCGCTCGGCCTCGATCTCACGCATCACCTTGAGCCGCTCCTGGATCGAGTCGGCCAGTGCCGCCAGGGTCGCGACCGCCCCGTGTCCGCCGCGTTGGGCCGCCAGGACGAGACTGGCCACCACCGCGTCGGCGTCCGCGGAGTCCAGTTCGTCGGCCAAACGCAGCAGGGCGGTCGGGGCGGGCCAGCGGTCGTCGAGTCGTTGCACCAGCCGGAGCAGCGGCTCGCGCAGGACGTCGGGTGCGGTGCGCGCGCTCGCACGGACGGCATCGGTGATCGAGCGCCCGGCGCCCATGGTGGCGGCCAGACCGCGAACCCAGCGATCCAGCGATTCCAGCAACGCGATGTCGTGCGCGGGCGGGGCACGCAGCAGTTCGGGGATGCCGATGACCGCCACGGGAACGACGAGCAGCATGACCGGCCAGCCGGTCCACAGGGTGACGCCGATCGCCAACCCGAAGGCCACCAGCACAAAGACCCAGGTGCGGCGCGGGACGGAGCGGAGGTTGTCCACAGTCTTTGTCCACAGACCTGTGGACGCGTGCCCCGCTGGCCGCTGCGTCACGACCCCGGCGGCGACCGCCGCGAGGAGCACCGCCCCTGCCACCGCGAGGCATGCGGCCAGGACACCCAGGGCGATCATTGGGCCCGCCAATCCGCCCAGAACGGCTCCAGGTCTGCCCACAGCCGAGACTCGGGACGCAGGCCGGGGTCGTCGGCCCGGTACACGAGGTGGGTGACGGGGCGGTCGTTCTCGAGTGCCCCCGTCAGCGCGACCACCTCGGCCACGGCCCGGGTCCGGACACCGCCGCGCCACGTGTCGTCTTGAAGTCGGACATAAACGATGAGGGCAACGTGGTGGGCGACCTGACGGTAGGCCTCGCGCATGGTGATGACGCCGCCCTGGGCGACGCGGGCGGCTAGGCGATCAATGGTCGACTCCGCCGAATGGGAGTGGGTCGTGCTCATGGTGCCGGCACCCGACTGCATCGCTTCGAACATCGCACCCGCCTCCGCGCCACGAACCTCGCCGACAATCAGCCGGGAGAGGTTCTGGCGTAAGGCCTCGGGGATGAGTTCGGCGACGGTGAACTCCCCGACCTGACGGCCGTCCGCCACCTCTCCCAGGCCCACGCGCGCCTGTAGCGCGAGGATGTTGCGGCGTCCGGGCTGGAGGTGGGTGAGGAGCTCATAGTCCGTTTCCAGGGTGCCGAAGCGCTCATTCTCGGGGATGGACGCGATCAGGGCGCGCAGCAGCGTCGTCTTGCCTGCCCCTTGATCCCCGGCGATCACCAGCGACTTGCGACCCAGCACCGCCGCGTGCAGCAGTTGGCCCAGTTCGTCGGGCATCATCTGGCCGTCCACGAGGTCGGCGAGGGTGACCGTGGTGAGGTTGTGCTGCCGGATCGTGATGGAGGGGCGGTAGGACAGGCCGAAGCCGATGGCGTGCAGTCGGTGCGAGTCGCCCAGTGCCAGCGTCATGGTGGGGTGAGCGTCATCGAAGGGACGCGGTGGTGTGACCGATTCACCCAGGAAGCGGACGGCCTCGACCAGCTCTTCGTCGCTGTCGGCCACCGGTGGCAGGACCTCGCGGTGACCGTCACCGTATTGTGCGACGACGCTGTCGTATCCGTGGATCTCGATATTCTCCGCGTCAGGCAGCGTGAACAGCGGCTGCATCCGGCCGAAGCCGAAGATCGCGTCCTCCAGCGCGGCGGTGTACCGCTGCTCCCGGTCCACCGTCCACAGATCCCCGAGCTGGCTGCGTTCCTCGGCGTGCTCGCGGACAACCTGCCGCAGCACCGACCGCGCCATCAGCCGCCGATCGGCGTCCCCCAGTGGCATGCCCGTGCGTTCCACGTGGGCCTGGGCGGCGCCCGCCACCTCGTCGGAGGCCTGCCTGCGCAGCGTGACGACCAGGCTCCAGTCGACCTCGTCGTGGAGGGGCGCGGCGGTGATCCGGCGGGCGTTGGGCACATCGACGGTGAAGTCGGGAACCTCCTGCAACAGCGGGACGTCGGCCAGGCGGCGCATCGGCGAGTCGGTCACGAGGCAACCTCCCGCTCGCGCCGGGCGAGGCGCCCGTGCAGCGCCTCGGACGCCCGCCCGAGGCTGACCGCCAGGGGCGACCGGGGCCAGCGCCGGCCGAGCCGATCGTGCCCGGCATGGAGTTCCTCGGCGGCCGCTGGATCCCACCCGATCTCCGCCAGCACCGGGACGCCGAACTGGTCGGCCACCTCCGCGGCGGCGTAGGGTCGCCCGGGTCCGACCAGGATCAGGCCCGTGGCACCCAGTTTGGACGCGGCCACGAGCGGCGCCAGGTGTAGCCGCAACCCGGCCAGCGCGATCAGCGAGGTGCGGCAGACCAGCGCCACCAGGTCGGCCTCGCGTACGAGTGTGTCGGGAAGCCCGCGATGCCCGGTGCGGCCGGCGTCCACGATGACGTCGGCTTCTGTTCCCGTCTCGAAGGCCGCCAGCAAGGGCGGCCACACGGGTTCGAACAGGTCGATGGCGCCCAGGTGCGTGAACCCGGAGATGAGAGCACGGGGCGTCTCGTCGCCGGGCAGTGGCGGCAGCGGCCGTGCCGTGGCCGCCAGCGTGTCGAGCAGGGGGTTGCGCTCGCGGTGCGCCTGCAGCACCGATTCCAGGCCGACGCCGGCCGCCCGGCCGTGCAGGTAGCCGGCGAGGACCGTCTGCGCGGCGGCCCGGTCGGCGTCCACCAACACCGACGCCGTCGGCCACGTCAGGGCCAGCCCGAGGGCGGTGGTCGTCGTGCCGGGGGCGCCGCTCGCGCTCGCGAGCACCACCGTGCTCACCGGGGGCTCCCCTGTTGAATGAGCGAGACGCGCTCCCCCGCGGCCAGACGCGCCACCGTCTCGGCCTGATCGGAGGGGACGAAGAGATCGAAGACCAGGGACCCATCAGGCTGGGCCACCGGTGCCGCGACCAGCGTGGCTGCGACCGTGCCCGGCAACGCACCCTCGGCCCCGGAGTCGGCCAGTGCCACCACGCTCAGTGGCGTGCCCGGACGCAGGTCTCCCGCGGGGAAGCGGCCCTGGGCCAGCCGGACGCCCACGCGAGCCATGCCCACGGGTTGGCTCGCCTCGGCCCAGCTGCCGTCGACGAGCAGCCCTCCGGCGGGGATGTCGGTGATCGCCGCCTTGCCGAGGACTTCCCCGATCCGGGAATCGGCCACCGCGCGCACATCGAGGCCCGAGCCGACCTGCACCACCGCAAAATCGGCGGCGGCCAGGATTTCGCCGCGATAAATCGTGCGATTGACCCGGAGAACCGGCGTCGAATCAACGGCATTGAGGTACACAAATGCGGATACCAGACCACCGAGGCACACCGCGACGATGCCAAGAGCAAGCCACGCTGGACTGCGTCGAAGCCGCATCAGGGGTCGCGCGTGTGGGGTATCGGGAGTCGCCATGGGGGTGGTCCTCGTTGTCGTCCTGGGGTGAACACGCCTGACTCTAGGGAAACGACAACTTCACCCGCCACTCCTCCTCACCCTCGTTGTGGACAATCCCCCACAAACCCCTACTGCCTGTGGACAACGAACGCGGCATGACGGGCCGCCATCGCGACGTCGTTCCCCGTGGTCAGCAGGGTGATGGGACGCGGGATCGCCTCGTCGACGTGTCATGCGCCTCTCTCGGCGGTGGGGGCCGGGTCCACCGTTCCGGTTTCTACCGTGGGCAGCCGCGACACGATCGGCGGACACACCTCGATACCGCTCGCGTCAACCAGTTCCCGGAAACTATGCTCCCCGCATGGCACTCTCGCGACGCACCCTGTTCACCGTCGGTGGCGGCCTCACCGCAACGGCGGCCCTGACCGCCTGCGGCTCCAACACCGGCCGCAGCGCCGCCCCCACCGCAGGCGCCTCCGGGGCTCAGCCGACGATCGCCAGCTGGTACCACAAGTACGGCGAGGAGGGCGTCGAGGAAACCCTGAAGCAATGGGCGGCCGACTACCCCAGCGCCACCGTCGACGTGACCGTCGTGCCGGCCGACTACGAGAAGGCCCTGGCCGCCGCCCTGCTCACACCGACCGCCCCCGACGTGTTCGAGTACGCCAACGGCCCCACCCTCGACATGATCAAGGCTGGTCAGGTCGCCGATGTCACCGACGCCGTCGGCACCGCCCGATCCCAGTTCACCCCGACGGTGCTCGCCCGGATGACCTACCAGGACAAGATCTGGGCCGTCCCGCAGACGGTCGACATGCAGCTCCTCTACTACCGCAAGTCGGCTCTGGCGGCCAAGAACCTGCAGCCCCCGGCGACGCTGGAGGAGCTCACGCACGTCGCCAACAGCGTCGCGACCCCCGAGATGGGTGGCTTCTTCGCCGGCCAGGACGGGGGCGTCGGCGTCTTGGGGCTGCTGCTGATCTGGGCGGCTGGGCTGTCCGAGATCAACGCCACCAACACCGCGGCGACCTTCAACGACCCCGCTCTGTACTCCTGCGTCGCCCAGTACAAGACGCTGTTCGACTCCCCCGGCATGGTCAAGTCCGCCTCCGCCGACTGGTCAGACGCCTCCCCCTTCATCAACGGCGAGACCGCGATGCAGTGGGGCGGCTTGTGGGACCTGACGAAAGTGCTGGCCGCGCACGGCGATGACGTCGGTGTGCTGCCCTTCCCGGCCTCCGGCACCACGGGAACGAAAGTCGTCCCGTTCGGGGCGTACAGCGCCTGCGTGTCCGCTCAGAGCCCCCACCTCACCGTCGCGAAGAACTTCGTGAAGTGGCTCTGGGTCGACTCCGACGACCGGCAGGTCGAGTTCAGCAACTCCTTCGGGGTCCACCTGCCGGCCAAGCCCGCCCTGCTGCCTCGTGCGACGAAGGTCGCCGCCGGCGCGGGCAAGGACGCGGCATCCTTCGTCACCGACTTCGGCCGCGCCAACGCGCTGTTCTGGACGTCGGGGTCTGGGGACGCCTACGCGGCAGCACTGTCGAACGTGGTGAAGAACGGCGCCGACCCGGCCGCCGAGTTCGGCGCCGCCGCCACGAAGGTGAACGCCGAACTCGCCCGCGTCAACGCCTGAGGATGCGCGGCCGCGCCGCGGGCTCGTCCCTGACCCGCAGCAACCGGCGCTGGTTCTGGGTGCTCGTCGCCCCTTTCCTCGCCGGACTCGTGGTCTTCGTCTACGTCCCGATGCTGTGGAGCCTGTGGCTGTCGCTGTTCGACGCCCGCAACACCGTGACCCCGACGGCCTTCGTCGGCCTGGACAACTACGCCTATCTGCTCAGCGATCGCCTCTTCCTGGACTCGCTGGGCACGTTCGTGGTGTTCGCGGTGATCATCGTCCCCTTGACCTTCGCCTGTTCCCTGGCGCTGGCCCTGCTGCTGCAACGCATCACGGTCGCACGGGCGTTCTTCCGGTCGGTGTTCTTCCTACCGACCGCCGTCAGCTACGTCATCGCCGCCATGGTCTGGCGGATGTCGTTCTTCAACGGTGCCCGGTTCGGACTGGCCAATACCGTGCTGGGCGCGTTCGGGATCGCGCCGATCAACTGGCTCGGCGGAGAGAACACCTGGTACTGGGCCGTGCTGGTGAGCCTGCGGCTGTGGCTGCAGGTCGGCTTCTACATGATCGTGTTCATCGCCGGGCTCAACCGGATCGACCCGGTGCTGTATGAGGCGGCCGAACTGGACGGCGCCGGGGCGTGGAACCGGTTCCGCCACGTCACCTGGCCGCTGCTGCGGCCCACCTCTGTGGCGGTGTCGATGCTGCTGGCCTTCAACGCCTTCCAGGCGTTCGACGAGTTCTACAACACCCTCAGCACCGCCAGCGGATACCCGCCGTACGCCCGTCCGCCGCTGGTGTACCTGTACCTGGTCACGTTCGGTTCGGGCAGCCAGGACCTCGGCATCGGGTCGGCCGGGACCATGATCGTGACGTTGGTGATCCTCGTGTTCTCCTTCCTGCAGAACCGGCTGCTGGGGATCGGAGCCCGGCGATGAACCGGCGATCGCGTCCCCGCGTCGGCGCCTACCTCGCCGCCTCGCTGCTGGCCGTGGCCTTCCTGGTGCCGTTCTACGTGATCGCCAGAAACGCGTTCTCCACCCAGCAGGCCGTCGTCGCGCCGGCGTGGCGTTGGTGGCCGGACGCCGTGGGCGGCGGGACGCTGGCCCAGGTGCTGGGCAACCCCAGCCTGGGGATCCTGCCCGCACTGGCTACCTCGCTGATCGTCGCGACCGTCCAGACGGCCGCCACCGTGGTCATCTCCCTGATGGCCGGGTACGCGCTGGCCCGCTGGAGCACCACGGCGTCCCGGGTGGTGCTCGGGATGACGGTGTTCACGCTGATGGTGCCCGCGATGGTGACGTTCATCCCCACCTTCGTCATGGTGAGCTCGCTGGGCTGGATCAGCAGCTATCGCGGGCTGATCGTCCCGGTGATCTTCTCCGCCTTCGCCACCTTCCTGTTCCGACAAGGGTTCGTGGACTTCCCTCCGGAACTGGAGGAGGCGGCCGCCCTCGACGGGGCCAACACCTGGACGACGCTGTGGCGGATCGTCGTCCCGAACGCCGGGGGCAGCATCGCTGCTGTCGGCACCATCACCTTCATCGGCGCCTGGAACGCGTTCCTGTGGCCGCTGCTCATCGCCCAGGATCCGCAGTTGCGCACCATCCAGGTGGTGCTGAGCCAGTTCATGACCAGCCAGGGAACCCGCTACCCGGAGATGTTCACCGGCGCCCTGATCGGCGTGGTTCCCGTGCTGCTGGTGTTCCTGTTCCTACAGCGCTGGCTCGTGCAGGGGGTCGAGGCCTCCGGTCTGCGCTGAGGCGCTGCCGGGTCGCGTGCTTGGATGGACGCCATGACGAGCCCTCCCGTGATCGAGGTCCGGAACTTCTCCATGACGTTCGGGGCGAACCGCGTCGTGGACGACCTGAGCTTCGAGGTGTCCCGCGGGGAGACGTTCGGGCTTCTCGGCAGCAACGGCTCGGGCAAGACGACGACGCTGCGGGCCTTGCTGGGCATCTACACCCCGACCAGCGGCGAGTTGCTGGTCAACGGGGCGCGATTCGATCCGGCCACGAGCGGGCCACTGGGGTATCTGCCCGAGGAGCGTGGCCTGTACCGCAAGGAGAGAGTCATCGACGTGATGACCTACTTCGGTCAACTCAAGGGCATGACGCGCACGGCGGCGGCCGTGTGGTCGCTGGAGTTCCTGCGCCGCGTCGGCCTGGAGAGCCACGCCCGCGTCCGGCTGGACAAGCTGTCGGGAGGCCAACAGCAGAAGGTGCAGGTCGGCGTCACGGTGATGAACAGCCCCGACATCGTCATCTTGGATGAACCGACGAAGGGCTTCGACCCGATCAACCGCCGGCTACTGCTCGACATCGTCGAGGACCAACGTCGCGCCGGGGCGACCATCGTGATGATCACGCATCAGATGGAGGAGGTCGAGCGGCTCTGTGATCGGGTTCTGCTGCTCAAGGACGGCCGCGCGGAGGCGTACGGCACGGTCGAGTCGGTGCGCGAGGCATACGGCGGGCACATGGTGCGGCTGCAGTACAGCGGGACGCTCCCGGAGCCACGGGGCTGGCGCGTCGTGACCGCTGAGCGCAACTACGCGGAGCTGGCGCTGGAGGAACGCACCGACGATCAGGCGGTGCTGAGGACGCTGCTGGACGCGGGCGTGACCGTGCACCGCTTCGACGCCACCACCGCGAGCATGGAGCAAGTGTTCTTGAGCATCTACGGCCACGCTCCGGAGGAGGCCGCGGCATGAGCGCCCACAACTTCGGCACCGTGCTGTCCTTCGAGTTGCGCCGCACGCTGCTGCGCCCGATCTACTGGCTGACGACGCTCAGCGTCCCGGCACTCATGGCGATCATCGTCGCGTTGTCGTTCTTCAGCGGCTCCACGGCCGCGGACCGGGCCCAGTCGGCGGGGGATCGGGTGTCCTTCCAGTACGTCGACGCGTCCGGCATCGTCGCCGCCGACGTCGCCACCAGGCTGGGTGGGACACCCGCCACGGATCCGGCCGCCGCAGAGAGCGCCGTCCAGCAGGGCACCTTGGACGCCTTCGTGTCGGTTCCTGCGGATCCGATCACCGATCCGGTCAGGATCGTGGCACGCGATGAGGGGCTGCTGAACTCGAATCAGTGGTATTCGCTGGCCCGGCAGCTCGTCTCCGACTCCGCGGCCCAGCGCCTGGGCGACGACCGCCTCGTGGAGCTGACGCGGGGCGTCCCGATGACCCTGGAGACATGGAAGGACGGGCGTCCCAGCGCCGGGCTGAGCGGGGCGGTCATGCCCGCGTTCTTCCTGATCCTGCTCTACGCGGCGATCTTGATGCTGGGCCAGCAGATGCTCAACATCACGGTGGAGGAGAAGGAGAACCGGGTCACGGAGATGATCCTCACCACGATCCGGCCCCGGGTGCTGATCCTGGCCAAGATCACGGCGGTAATCGTCGCCGGCTTGGTGCAGGCTGCGGTGTTCCTGGTCCCGGCGCTGATCTGGCTGGGCACCACGGGCGGCCAGCTGGCGACCTCGGAGTCCAGCACCCCGCTGGGGTTGTCGGAGATCGTGGTCGATCCTGGTGCGCTTGCCGTGTCCGCCTTGCTGTTCGTCGGCGGTTTCGGGATGTTCACGGCGCTGCTCGTCGTGATCGGGTCGGTGGCCCCGACCGTGAAGGACGCCAGTTCGGCGTTCGGCGGGCTGGTGCTGGCGATGTTCATCCCGTTGTATGTGACGCCGCTGGTGGCCAGTGAGCCGGACTCGCTCATCACGCAGGCCGTCACCTATTTCCCCTTGACGGCTCCGATCGCTGCGCAGATGCGGAATGCGACCGGGACGCTGAGCGTGCCCGAGGGACTGGCGGCGCTGGTCATCGTGTACGCGACGACGGGGGTGCTGCTGTGGGCGGCGGTTCGGCTGTTCGGGGCCGGCTCGATCTCCTACGACACGCGGCTACGTCTCTCGGCGTTGCGCCGTCCGCGCGCGTCGGCCTGATCTCCGCATGCGCGACGTCGCCGGCCGGGAGTGACCGTGTGATGCGCCATGACGCCACGAGGGGGCCGGTCTTCATGACCGGCCCCCTCGGGCGTAGCGCGGACGCGTCTGCGTCAGGACGCGGATCAGGCCTTGATGGCCGAGACCTCGAACTCGAGGACGACCTTGTCGGCGACCAGGAAGCCGCCGGTCTCCAGCGCGGCATTCCAGGTGAGGCCGAAGTCGGAGCGGTTGACGGTCGCGGAGCCCTCGAAGCCCACGCGGGTGTTGCCGAAGGGATCCTTGGCCTCGCCGGTGAACTCGAAGGGGATCGCGATCGACTTGGTGACGCCATGAATCGTCAGGTCGCCGGTCACGGTGACAGTGTCGCCCGCGACGGCGAAGCCGGTCGCCGTGAAGGTGATGGTGGGGAACTGCTCGACGTCGAGGAAGTCGGCGGAGCGGATGTGGTTGTCGCGGTCGGCGCTGCGGGTCGAGATGCTCGTCGCCTGGATGGTGACCTCGAGGGAAGACGCCGACGGGTTCGCGCCGTCGACGGTGGCGGTGCCGGTGAAGTCGCTGAAGGAGCCGCGGACCTTGGTGACCATCGCGTGGCGGGTCACGAAGCCGATCTCGCTGTGGCTCGGGTCGAGCGTGAAGGTTCCCTTGAGTTCGTTGAGCTGGGTCATGGTGGTTCTCCTTGGTCGGGGTCGGACACTTCCAGAGTAAGGAGGCGCCCGCGCTTCGGTACACCATCACCGTAACGAGTCTTAGTTGAACTGTCAACTAAAGCGATCTCGTGTTGGTTGTTGTTTCTATCGTCGATGTAGTGTGACGCTGACTGGCACACGGTCCTGAACACTGCGCCACGACACGGTCTCAAGGAGGAGTTCTATGCCGGATCCCGCAACCCTGGTCACAGGAGAGAAGAACCTGGAACTGCCGTTCGTCCAAGCCACCCAAGGCAACGACGGCTACGACATCGGCAAACTGCTGGCCGCCACGGGGGACACCACCTTCGACATCGGCTTCGCCAACACCGCGGTCTGCAAGTCCGCCATCACCTACATCGACGGCGAGGCCGGGGTCCTGCAGTATCGGGGCTACCCGATCGAGCAGCTGGCCGAGAAGTCGACCTTCATGGAGACCTCCTACCTCGTGTTGTACGGGGAACTCCCCACCGCCGAGGAGCTCGCGACCTTCACCGAGAAGATCTCGCGTCACATGGTGATCGACGAGCGCCTGCGTGAACTGTTCCGCATCTTCCCGCGCCGCTCACACCCGATGCCCGTGCTGTCCGCGGCCATCACGGCGCTGTCGACGTTCTCGCGCGACAACACCGGCTTCGAGCCTGACCAGATCGAGGCGGCGACCCACCAGCTCATGGCAAAGGTGCCGACGCTGGCCGCCTACGCGTTCAAGAGCTCGACCGGCTCGCCCACCCTGTGGCCCGACTACAGCCTGTCCTACATCGAGAACTTCATCCGGATGTCGTTCGGCACGGTGACCGAGCCCTACCAGTTCGACGACGCCATCACCCGCGCCCTCGACGTGCTGCTGATCCTGCACGCCGATCACGAGCAGAACTGTTCGACCTCGACCGTCCGGCTCGTGGGCAGCTCGCAGGCGAACATCTATGCGTCCGTCTCCGCGGGCGTCCACGCCTTGTCCGGCCCGCTCCACGGCGGCGCCAACCAGGCCGTGCTGGAGATGCTGCGCTCGATCCGCGACGACGGCGTGAGCGTTCAGGACTACCTCAACAAGGTCAAGAACCGCTCCGACCACACCAAGCTGATGGGCTTCGGTCACCGGATCTACAAGAACTACGATCCCCGCGCAGCCATCATCAAGAAGCACGCCGATGCGATTCTGAAGTCCCGCGGCGGCACCGATCAACTCCTCGACATCGCCCTGGAGCTTGAAGAGGCGGCTCTGTCCGACGACTACTTCGTCGAGCGCAAGCTGTACCCGAACGTCGACTTCTACACGGGACTGATCTATCAGGCGATGGGCTTCCCGGTGGAGATGTTCACCGTGCTGTTCGCCCTCGGACGCCTCCCCGGCTGGATCGCCCAGTGGCGCGAGATGGTCTCCGACCCGACCACCAAGATCGGCCGTCCGCGGCAGATCTACGTCGGCCACACCAACCGCGACTACGTACCGATGAGCGACCGGTAATCCACCTCACGAAGCGACGGCCCGGGCGAGCGATTCGCCCGGGCCGTCGCACGTCCAGGGTGCCTCAGTCGGTCCGCTCGCGGATCGAACGTCCGGCCGGGGCCGGCCTGCGGCCAGGCAGCCGCTCCACCCACGCAGCAAGCTGTCGGGCAGCCCGCATCACCCAGGAGGTGCGCCGGAGATCCAGCCGCCATTGGACGCCCGGCACCGACTCCACGAAGCCGAGCGCGTCCAGGAACCCCGACGGCAGATGCCGGCAGTCGGAGGCGCCGTGCGTCCCCCCTGCCACGACGTAGCGGACGCGGCCGGGGAGCACGACCGCGGCCAGACGCTGCACGAGCTGGCTGCCGACCAACTCCCCCACGTCGTCGGGGCGGACCCACAGCTGGGTGATGACCACCGAGGACACCGGATAGAAGCCGCCCAGTTCCTCCGACGCCGAGCAGGCCAGCATGCCGACCACCTCGTCGTCTCGCAGCACCTTGAAACCGAAGGAGGATCTCGGCGCCCCCCTGCCGCACCACGGACAGACGACGGTGGCAAGGTCACGGCTGTCCAACGCAACCAGCGACCTCATCGGCGACCTCCTTTGACTGCCCCCACTCAGGTGGGAGACTGAGACGGTGAGCTCTCTCGAACCGTCCCGCCGCGATACGCGACTGGACCCGTACATCGACCAGTATGCAGACCGCACGGCGTCCATGACCGTGTCTGCCGTACGAGCTCTCTTCTCCGTCGCCAACCGCCCCGAGGTGGTCTCCCTGGCCGGCGGAATGCCCAACATCGCCGACCTGCCGCTCGGCGCCCTCGGCGCCTCCTTCGACGCGCTCGTCCAGACCAAGGGCATCCAGGCGATGCAATACGGCTCCGGTCAAGGCGAGCTGTTCATGCGCGAGCACATCGTCGACGTCATGGCCGAGGAACAGATTCGCGCCAACGCGGACGACATCGTCATCACCTGCGGCTCCCAGCAGGCCCTCGACTTGGTGACCCGGATCTTCGTCGATCCCGGTGACGTCGTGCTGTGTGAGGCGCCCAGCTATGTGGGTGCCCTGGGCACCTTCAACGCATACCAGGCCGACATCCACCACGTCGCGATGGATGAGCACGGGCTGGTTCCCGAGGCGGTCCGGGACGCCGTCGTGACGCTGCGTGCCGCCGGGAAGCGCGTGAAGTTCCTCTACACCATCCCGAACTTCAACAACCCGACTGGCATCACCCAGCCCGTCGAGCGCCGCCAGGCCATCCTCGCGGTCGCCGACGAACTCGACCTGCTCATCGTGGAGGACAACCCGTACGGACTCCTGACCATCGACGGCGAGCCGCTCCCGGCACTGCGCTCCGCGGACCCCCGGGTCATCTATCTGGGTTCCTTCAGCAAGACCTTCGCGCCCGGTTTCCGCATCGGCTGGGTGCTCGCCCCGCACGCCGTCCGCGAGCGGCTGGTCATCGCGCAGGAGGCGGCCGTGCTGTCGCCCCCGGTGTTCAGCCAGTTCGCGATCGCCAACTACCTGGAGAACTTCGACTGGCGCGCCCAGATCGTCAGCTTCCGGGAGATGTACCGCGAGCGTCGTGACGCGACGCTGCGCGGGCTCGCCGACCACATGCCCCCCACCGCCACCTGGACGCACCCGACCGGCGGCTTCTTCGTGTGGCTCACCCTGCCCGAAGGGCTGGACTCGCAGGCGCTGCTGGCCCGCGCCGTCAACGAGCGGGTCGCCTACGTCCCCGGCAACGCCTTCTACGCTGACGGCTTCGGCAGCCGCAACATGCGCCTGTCGTACTGCTTCCCCACCGCCGAACGGATCTACGAGGGGACCCGACGCCTCGGCAAGGTCATCCGGGACGAGTTGGAGATGCGCGAGACGTTCGGGCTGCCCGCTACGGAGACACCTCACAAGCCGGTGAGCGGACCGGCCCCCGACCTGAGCTGAACGAGGAAGCGAGAGCATCGTGTCCAACAACGTCATCGTCCTGGCAGGCGGCCTCTCCCACGAGCGCGACGTTTCGTTGCGCTCCGGACGCCGTGTGGCGCAGGCACTGCGGGAAACCGGCCACACCGTCGTCGAGGCGGACATCAACGCGTCGTTGATCGGCACGATCCGTGCGCTGGAGGATCCGGTCGTCTTTCCGGTGCTGCACGGTGGCGCAGGCGAGGACGGGGCGTTGCGTGAGGTCTTCGACCTCCTCGACGTGGCCTATGTCGGCTCCACCGGGAGCGCCTCCCGGATCGCGTTCGACAAGGCCGTGATGACGCCGACCGTCGCCAAAGCGGGGTTGCGGACCCCGCCGCAATCCGCGCTTCCCACGGACATGTTCCGGGAGTTGGGGGCTGGGAATCTGGTGGGGGCGTTGGCCTCCAAGATCGGGTTCCCGATGATGGTCAAGCCCGCCCGCAGCGGGTCGGCGCTCGGCAGCGCCAAGGTCGACGACGCCGCCGGGCTGCCCGCGGCCGTGGTCGGGGCGTTCAGCTACGGAGACGTGGCGATCGTGGCCGAGTTCATCGAGGGCACCGAGATCGCCGTCTCGGTGATCGACCTCGGCGACGGACCGGTGGCGATGCCCGCCGTCGAGATCCGACCCAGCTCCGGTGTCTACGACTACACCGCGCGATACACCGCCGGCGCCACCCGGTTCCTGTCCCCCGCCCCGTTGGACGCCGAGGTTGCCGCCGCCTGCGCCGAGATGGCGCTCGTCGCGCATCGGGTCCTCGGCCTGCGGGATCTGTCGCGCACCGACATGATCGTGCGTGACGGCGTCCCCTACTTCCTGGAGGTCAACGTGGCCCCCGGCATGACCGAGACCTCGCTGCTGCCCTTGGCGATCGAGGCGTCGAGCGCGAGGTTCGCCGACGTCTGCGCCGCTTTGGTCCAGGTGGCCCGGGAGCGGTCCTTCGGTGCCGCCGAGGATGCGCCTGCATGAGCACCCGCCTGAAGCAGATCCTGATCGTCGGCGTGGGCGCGGTTGCGGCGGCGGTGATGATCGTGCTGGGTCTGTGGCAGATGCAGGTGTTCGTGGACAAGGGGAATCGGTCGGTCGAGGATCGCGCCGCACAGGCGGCCGTGCCACTGTCGGAGCATGTCGCCTCCGACGGGGAGGTCGGGGACATCTACGGCAAGCAGGTCACCTTCACCGGTGAGTACCTTCCCGAGCAGACGGTGCTGATCCCCACCGGCGACGGCGTCCGGGTCCTGACGGCCGTGGCCCTGGCGGACGGGCGCATCCTCCCGGTGGTGCGGGGTCTGGCCGCGAACGACGAGCCGTACGCCGCCCCACCCACGGGCGTGGTGACGGAGACTGGTCTCTTCCTCCCGGGTGAGGGCGACCCCGACGGCGTCGTTCCCGATGGCACTCTCCGCTCGGTCCGGATGCCTCTGCTCGCTCAGAAGTGGCCTCAGCAACTCATCCCGGGTTTCGTGACGCTGAACGCCGAAGAGTCCAGTGCCCAGGGCATGCAGCAGGCCCCGGTGTCCCTGCCCTCGGGCGAGGGCTCGGCACGGAACAGCGGCTACGCACTGCAATGGTGGGTGTTCGCCGCCTTCGCGCTGGGGATGGCGATCAAGCTGGCGCATACGCTGGGGGTCAAGCAGCGCAATCAAGACGACGCCGTCCTCGGCCCGGATCCGGGGGCCGGCGCGGCGACGAAGGAGGAGCAGACCACATGAGCATGTCGATGGACGACACCCCTTTGGAACCAGACGATGTTCCCGGCATCAAGGGCGCGTTGCTGCGCTACCGCGTGATGGCCTGGATCGTGGGCGTGCTGCTGGTCGTCCTCGTCGTCATCGGGATGCCCCTGAAGTACGTGGGCGGCAACGATGCCGTCGTGGTCGCGACCGGCGTCCCGCACGGCTGGTTGTACATGGTCCTGCTGATCACGGCCTATGACCTGGGTCGTCGGGTGAAGTGGCCCTGGGGTCGGCTTCTCCTGATCGCTTTGGGAGGCACGGTCCCCTTCATGTCCTTCGTCGCGGAGTTCTACGCGACCCGTGACGTCAAGCGGCGTCTGGCCGTCCTTGAGGACGGCGCTCCCATGGCCTTCTAGGCACCGGGTTTGGCGTTCCTTGGGGGGCTCGCCTCCTCCAGGAGGGCGTCTCGGCATGCTGTCAGCATCGCTGTCAGCTGGCGTTGCTGCTCCTCGGTGAGTTCGCCGGTCATGCGTGCTGTCACCGCGTCGACGCGGATGCGACCTGCCGCGAGGAGGGCTTCCGCGTCCGGGGTCACGGTGGTGGCCCGTTCTCGCCGAGGACCAGGAACATCGGAGCGTTCGATCAAACCACGCCTCTCCAGGCCTTGGAGGAGGACGTTCATGGACTGTCGGGTGACGAAGGCGCGGCGGGCCAGCTCCGAGCCCGTGATGCCCGGTGTGTCCTGCAGTGCCTGCAGGCTGGCGAACTGAGGGACGGTCAGTCCGAGGGGGCGAAGCTCCTCGTCCATCCGCTGGTGAAGAACCGCCTGGGCCTCTTTGAGGGCGACTCCCAGGGCGGCCGCCGCCCATTCCTCCATCAACGCCATGTCAGTAGTTTGACACACAAGGCAGCCAGTGTCAGAGTATTGACACATGAGAGAAGAGGTTGCCATGACAAACCACACCGCAGGACCGGACTTCGTCGCCTTCCAGGTGCGCAACGTCGAGGCATCCGCACGCTTCTACGAGGAGGTGGTGGGACTGCATCGGCTTCCCGCGCCCAACCCCGCCGCAGCCGTCTTCAGCACCGGGCCAGGATCCTCGTTCGCGGTGCGCACCCCGCTGCCCGGCGTGGACCTCGAGGCAGGGACGCCCCTGGGGTACGGGGTCGGGGTGTGGTTCCACCAGGAGGACGCCCTGGCCGTTCATGCCCGTCTCCTCGCAGCTGGCGGCGAGGTCGTCGAGGGCCCACTCGAAGGACCTTTCGGAACCCAGTTCTCCTTCCGTGACCCCGATGGCTACCTCGTGACCCTGCACTCGCGAGCGTGAGGACGCCACGCGTTCAGGCTGCGTCTTGGGCCCGCGTCCGGCT
>RRZU010122694.1_pt1 | contig 23235 bp, 20 predicted proteins | sample 2165561 | NCBI WGS metagenome assembly RRZU01 (sample SAMN10456909, study PRJNA506462) | wastewater metagenome | isolation source: wastewater sludge | place: USA: Moscow, Idaho | reverse complement strand
TGAGAAAACAGTATTGTTAATATCTGCCTGCAAACTTAGTTTTGAAGAGCAGGATACAATTTTAGTAGGGTTTAGCGATATAACGGTGCAAAAAAAATCAGCCGAAGAACTATATGTTCAAGCTACCATTGACGAGATGACGAAAATTTTAAATAAACGAACAGGTTTAGCAATGCTAACAGAAAAAATAATAAATAAAGAACAATTTGTAGTGGTTTTTATCGATATTGATGGTTTAAAACTAGTTAATGATACTTTTGGACATCAAGAAGGTGATAATTATATTAAAACGGTAGTACAAAAAATTAAAGAAAGTTTATCAGCAAATGATTTTTTATTTCGCTATGGAGGCGATGAAATTGTTATGGTGGTTAATGCTGAAGGTGAAATTAATTCGAGCCAAAGAGCAGAAGGGATGCTTAACAAAATTAACAATATTATACAGGAAGAACACAAACCATATAAAATGTTGATTAGTTATGGTATTGCAAAATATGATAATACTAGTAGTGAAACCGCCGAAGAAATTTTGGCAAGAGCTGATGCCCAAATGTATATTAATAAACGCATTAATAAAGACAGTCGTAATTTAATATAAGATAAGGGGGCGTTTTTATGAAAAAAGTTATAGTGTTAGTCCTATTGTTAATGTCCTTTGTTAGTCAGGCGTTTGCTACGGCCAGTATTACTATCAATAATGTGACGCCGAAGCTTGTTAAAGAAAATATTTTAGCTAATTTAACGGTGAAAGGTCATAATTTTCGTGTTGAGTCCGTCAATGAATATAGTATGGTGTTACTGTACATTAATACCGTTGACATTGGTCTATTTGGTACTGGTACGCAAGAAAGTCGAGTTACTTACAATTTAATTCCCAGCGGTGATAATATTATTTTAGCTGTAGGTGAAGTTGTAACAACGATAAATAATCAAACTGGTGCTAGACAAACCTATCCGGTTGGCAATGCAATAACTGAATTGGGATTTTTGCAAGAAATAAAAGCATATTTTAATGGTCGGTATTTATATGGCTATAATTCAAACGGTGAAAAAAGTAAGAATGGTTATATTATTACTGAGGTAAGGCCGGGCTCAGCTTTTGCTGAAGCTGGAATAAAAGTTGGCGATATTATTATTGCTATTAATAAAGCTTTAGTTAAAGATAATAAAGAAAAATTTATGGTAGGCATTATACCGGACAAGTTTAATCCCAATCCTACCGAATTTGTGATAAGACAGGGTGAAGTAGAAAAAACTTTTCTATTAACACCAAAGTTTTTCCCAGCAGAATATAATGCGCTCAATAATAAAAATGTTGAGAACTTAATAGCGCCGGATCAAGCTTATCAAGTGGTTAGAAATTATGAAAATGGTGATAAATACTAAGGTAAAATAGTAAGCGGTTTATTGCAAGGTAAGGGTAAATATACTTGGGCTAATGGTGATGTATACGAAGGTGATTTTGTTAATAATTTAATGCAGGGTAAAGGTAAACTTATTTATGCTAATGGCAGTGTATATGAGGGCGATTTTATCAAAGGAAAATATGATGGTTGGGGCAAATTAACGGCGGTTGATGGTAAAATCAAAGAAGGAAAATTTAAAGAAGGGATATATATTGATGAGCCAAAAGCAGCTTAGTATTTTACTAGCACCGGATTCTTTTAAAGAAAGTCTAAGTGCTACTGCCGTTTGTATGGCTATGGCAGAAGGAATATCCAAGGTCAATCCACAAGTTAATATTATTAGTAAGCCTTTAGCTGATGGTGGTGAAGGCACTTTGGAAGCTTTAATTAATGGTAATGATGGCGAGATTTTTTATGAAGAAGTCTTTGACCCAATAGGAAATAAAATTAAGGCACCTTATGGCATTATAAAGTCTGAAAAAGTAGCAGTGATTGAAATGGCAAAAGCCAGTGGGTTAATGTTGGTATCGCTACAAAATCGTAATCCACTAATAACGACAACTTATGGTACCGGACAGTTAATAAAAGCTTGCTTAGAACATGATGTGAAAAAAATAATAATTTGTATTGGTGGTAGCGCGACTAATGATGGTGGTGTTGGCGCAATGCAAGCACTAGGAATTAGTTTTAAAGATGCTAATTTGCAAGAAGTTAATTGGGGTGGGGGAAATTTACATTTAATCAAAATCATTGATGATAGTAACTTAGATCATAGAATAAAAAACGTAAAAATTGAAGTTGCTTGTGATGTACAAAATACTTTGTGCGGTGATTTTGGTGCCAGTAAGGTTTTTGCCAAGCAAAAGGGTGCTGGGGAAAATGCTGTGGCAGCATTGGAGGAGAATATGCTGCATTACGGTAAGTTGTTACAATCATATTGTCAAGAAGATATTTTTACAGTAAAAGGGCTAGGAGCAGCTGGTGGTTTGGGTAGTTCGCTATATGCCTTCTTAAAGGCTGAATTAAGACCGGGCGTTGATATTGTCATTGAACATTATCAACTTGAGAAAATCATAAAAGATGTTGATTTGATATGGACGGGAGAAGGCTCACTAGATTTGCAAACCGCGTTTGGTAAAGCTCCGTTAGGGCTAGCAAAATTAGCGATGAAACATCATAAATTTGTGATTGCCTTAACGGGGAAAATCGGCGCTGGAGTGGAGTGTTTACAGCAAGCTGGAATTAGTGCTGTTTTTGGGATAATTGATCAAAACTCTACAGATCAAGAATTGTTTGCTAAAGCTCACACTAATATTAGTAGAACTAGTGAAAATATAATGAGGTTAATTTATTTTAAACATAATAATGAGGCGATAACATGATTTTACTGATAAGACATGGTGAGAGTTTAGCGAATGCCGGCGGTATTGTCGATAATCATATCACCATTCCATTAACAGAAAAAGGTTATCAACAGGCTTATAAGGTTAGTTTAGAAATTAACACAAAACCGGATCTTATCATAACTTCCGCTTATACACGAGCAAGAGAAACTGCGAAATATACTATTGAAAAATATAATGATACTAAAGTTGAGATTTGGCCGGTACAAGAGTTCGCCTATTTAAATCCGGCATGCTATTTAGGAAAACACATTGAAGATATTAAAGAAAAAGTTGCAGATTATTGGAATATATTAGATCCGCTATATCAAGACGGTGAAAATGCAGAAAGTTTTGTTATGGTCTTAAAACGTGCGTCTTTTGTTTATCAAAAATTGTTGACGTTAACTGATAAAACAGTGGTGGTTTTTAGTCATGCACAATTTATAAAAGTATTATTATTGCTGAGAGATGATCATAAGTGTAATCCGATTGAAATGATGGCTAAATTCACACAATTACCACATATTGAGAATTGTGAAATTGTAAAATATTTATAGCGTAAAAAATAGAGAGGTTATTTACTGATTATGCAGATATCGTGAATAACCTCTTTATTTTTTACTAGAGGAATAAAGATTAAAATGTCGAATTAAAATAAAAGGATTTGTTTATTTCCCTGATAGCGCAAGGAGGCTATTTTATTGCAAAGACATTTAGAAAAAACAATTGAATTTAATAAGCAAGAAGAAGCATTAGCAATTTTAGGTTATAATGATGAATATCTTAAAATTTTAAGTGACAGCTTTGATAGTAAAATTATTAGTAGGGGCGATAAAGTAGTTGTCAGAGGTAATAATAATGAGGTTTTAAGTATTGAAAAAGTTTTAATGGAATTGTTAAATTTATACCGTAATACTGGTGAGCTTACTAGTCATGATGTTAAATATTGCATTGAGTTGATAAAAAAGGGCGAACAAGAATTATTGAATAAGGTCTTTAATAATGTAGTATTGGTGACTGCTAAAGGAAAACAAGTTAAGCCCAAAACGGTAGGGCAGAGTATTTATTTGGAAGCAATCAAAAAAAACTATATAACTTTTGGAATTGGACCGGCCGGGACTGGTAAAACATATTTGGCAGTTGTAATGGCGGTGATAGCGCTGAAAAACAAAGAGGTTGAAAAAATAATTTTAACTAGACCAGCAGTTGAAGCAGGAGAAAGACTAGGATTTTTGCCGGGCGATTTGCAAGAAAAAGTTGATCCCTATTTACGACCACTCTATGATGCGTTATATGATATTTTAGGAGTGGAAACTTTTCAAAAATTTATGGCTAAAAACATTATTGAAGTTGCCCCACTGGCTTATATGAGAGGGCGGACTTTAGAAAATTCTTTTGTTATTTTGGATGAAGCACAAAATACAACAACGCAACAAATGAAAATGTTTTTAACAAGATTGGGCTTTGGTTCTAAAATGGTAATAACAGGAGATTTATCGCAAACTGATTTGCCACAAGGGACTATTTCAGGGTTGGCAGAAGCTAAATATGTGCTACATCAAGTTGAAGGGATCAAAACAATAATGTTTGATGATGCTGATGTTATCAGACATGAAGTTGTGGCGAGAATTATTAGAGCTTATCAGCAATATGATAATAATTAGCACTTTACCTAAAGGGTGGAGGGAATATTATGACCGGGCTGAAATATATCATCAATAAAATAAAAGAAAATATAAATTATTTTCAATATGAAAAGATGAAAAATCAAATTACGTTGTTTTTTTTCTTTCTATTGTTTATGGTGGTAATTTTTATTGATCTTGCAACTGCTAAAATTGATTTTGTTGTGGGAGATGTCAGTAATCGTGATATTGTTGCGCCTAAAACCATTTCTTATATTGATGAAGTGAAAACTACTGAACTGAAAAATGAAATGTTATCAACTGTTGTTGATGTATATGATTTTGATATAAATATTTTACCGAGAACTATTAGTAAACTGGATGGATTGTTTAATCTGTTAGCGGAAAGCAAGGTGGTGACAAGTGAAGATTTGTTATCAGCTGATAGTGAAACTAGGTTAAAAAATTTTTTAAAAGAAAATCAACTTTTTTTAAGTGAAAATAGCCGTAAGGTTTTATTGGCGGAAAATGATAACGACAAAAGTTTTATTTATCTTAATAGTAAGCTTTTATTGGAAAATTACCTACAACGAGGTATTAGTGATAAGGACTTAGAACTTAATAAAAAATATTTATTAAAAGATATCAATGAGCTTAATGCAGAAGTTGAAATTAAGTTGATTATTGCTGATATTTGTAGTAATTTACTGAAAAATAACTTGGTAATAAATCAAAAAGAAACCAATGATAGAAGAAATAAAGCCATTGAAACTGTTGAGCCGGTAAGAAAAAATATTATTAAAGGTCAGGTTGTTGTGCGGCGGGGCGAAATTGTAACGGACGAACAACTATATGCGATAAAAGAGTTAGGCCTATATGAAAATAATATTGATAAAAGTAAATTTTTGGGTACAGCGATCTTTATGTTGTTTTCGATGTTGATTTTAGATGGATATTTAAGAAAATTTAAATATAAAATATATGATGATAACAATAAAATGATTTTGCTATGGTTAATTATTTTATTTTCTTTGCTTATGGCGAAATTTGGACATTATTATAATTGCTTTATAACACCAATTACTGCGGGAGCATTATTAATTGCAATATTGATAACACCAAGAATTGCCTTGATGTCGAGTATTGTGGTGGCTTTTTTGGTAGGAATGGGTATTGAATATGATAGCAGAGTAATTGCCTTTGTGTTATTAAGTAGTTTAATTGGTGTTTATACTGTCGTTCGAACAAGCCATGGTTATAGTTTACTTAAAACGGGGCTTATTATTAGCATTGCCAATGTAATTGTAATAGCTTCAACGGGATTGATAGCACAAATCAATTATCAAGAATTAATGCTAGAAATGTTGCTTGGAGCGCTAAGTGGTGTTTTGTCGGCCGTAATTACTACCGGTATTTTACCTTATTTTGAATATAGTTTTAAAATAACGACCCCCTTGACCTTAATAGAATTAGGGCAATCTAATCACCCCTTGTTGCAACGGTTGTTATTAGAAGCACCAGGGACATATCATCACAGTGTGATAATTGGTAACCTGGCTGAAGCGGCAGCCAATGAAATTGGTCTTGATGCTATTTTAGTAAGGGTGGGCGCATATTATCATGATGTTGGGAAAATTAGAAGAGCTGGGTTTTTTGTCGAAAATCAATTTGGCAGTGCCAATCCCCATGATAAACTAACCCCTGGAATTAGTACCCTTATTCTAACTTCACATGTTAAAGATGGTGTGGCGTTATGTAAGGAATATAAAATTCCGCAAGATATTATTGATATTGTGGAGCAACATCACGGTAATAGTTATGCTAGCTTTTTTTATGCTAAAGCTATTAGCTTATATGGTGAAAATAATGTTAACAAAGATGATTATCGCTATCCCGGGCCTAAACCGCAGACTAAAGAAGCCGCGATAATAATGATAGCTGATTCTTGTGAAGCAGCAGTAAGGTCGCTTAGTAATCATGGCAATAATAAAATTGATAATATGGTTCATAAAATAATAAATCAAAAATTAAATGATGGACAATTTGATGAGTGTGATATTAGTATGAAAGAACTGATGGTTGTTGCTACCGTTTATATAAAAATATTATCAAGTATGTTTCATTCTAGAATTGAATATCCGGAAAACATAGTTGAAACTGAAGCGAGGTAATAATATGGAGATATTATTGAGTTATGAAGATGACTCTAGTTATAAAAATGAAGAGTTTGAAAAAATTATTAATAAAGTATTGGCGAAAGTATCTGAACTTTATGGTTTAGAGGAAAACTCTGAAGTAAGTGTAGTATTGGTTTCAGATGCATATATCCATGCTTTGAATAAAAAATATCGTGATAAAGATTGTGCTACGGATGTTCTGTCCTTTGCCCTTAATGAAGGTGATGAACCGGAGATTATTGATGGACCGGCACAAAATTTATTGGGTGACATTATAATCTCAATTGATACTGCTAAATCTCAAGCTGAAGAATATGGTCATAGCATAGAACGTGAAATTGCTTTTTTAACAGTACATGGTATTTTGCACTTGCTCGGGTATGATCATATCGAAGAAGCTGATAGAATTGAAATGCGTCAAGAAGAGGAATATATTTTAACGAAGTTGGGGATTAATCGTGAATAATGAATTACTAATAAAGTTAGCACAAGATGTTAGAACTAAAGCTTATGCCCCTTATTCTAATTTTAAAGTAGGGGCAGCGGTATTAGCGGAAAGTGGCAAAGTTTACACTGGATGTAATGTAGAAAATGCTTCATACAGTTTAACTAATTGTGCTGAAAGAAGCGCTATTTTCAAAGCTGTTTCCGAAGGTGAAATTAACCTTAGAAAAATTTGTATTGTCGCTGATAGCAGTGCATTAACACCGCCGTGCGGTGCCTGTAGACAAGTTTTAGCTGAATTTAATATACAGGAGATTATTTTAGCTAATTTACAAGGTGATATAGCTAAATTTAGATTAGAAGAGTTGTTGCCACATTCTTTTACTAAAAAACATTTATAATGATGATAGGAGTTTTAATATGAGTAATAATTACAAATCAGGCTTTGTGTCCGTTATTGGAAGACCAAATGTAGGGAAATCAACACTAATCAATAGTTTAATTGGACAAAAAATTGCAATAATGTCCGACAAACCACAAACAACTAGAAATAAAATCTTATGTGTATTGACACAAGATGATGCTCAAATATTATTTATTGATACCCCGGGGATTCATAAACCGAAGCATAAGCTCGGCGAGTACATGGTTAAAGCAGCAGAAAATACGCTAAAAGAAGTAGATGTGATCTTATTTGTGGTTGATGCTACCGAAAATATTGGTGCCGGTGAGCTCTATATTATGGAGCGCTTGCAAAGTACGCAAGCACCAGTTATTTTAGTAGTAAATAAAGTTGATCAAATCAATAAGCAACAAGTTTTGCCGGTTATCTCACGTTATTCTGATAAGTTGAATTTTGTAGGGGCTATTCCTATTTCAGCTAAAGAGAAAACAAATTTGGATCAATTAGTAGAAGAGATCAAAAAATACTTAGAAGAAGGGCCACAATACTATCCTAGCGATATGATCACCGACCAACCGGAACGATTAGTTATTGGTGAATTAATTAGGGAAAAAGCATTGCATTTGACAAAAGAGGAAATTCCACACGCGATTGCCGTTGATATTGAAGAAATTAGCAAACGTAACAATGATGATTTATATATTAGAGCGACGATTTATGTGGAAAGAGAATCACAAAAAGGAATTGTAATTGGGGCCAAAGGATCGTTATTAAAGGAAATCGGTCAATTGGCGCGCGCTGATATTGAAAATTTATTAGGCTCTAAAGTTTATATTGATTTATGGGTAAAAGTAAAAAAAGATTGGCGTAATCGCGATGGAATTTTGCGTGGCTTTGGTTATGAGTAGTCTTATTAAGGAGTAACAATGAATTTTTTATATCGTCATTTTATTAATGGTTTAATTGTAATAGTGCCAATTGCCATTACTGCTTTTGTTATAATAAATATTTTAAATATTACGGAAAATATGTTGGGATATTATTTGCCAATAAAATTTCCCGGCATCGGCTTATTAACAGTGCTATGCTTGATTGTGGTAATTGGTTGGCTGTCATCATACTTGATATTACGGAGAATTTTTGAATTTGGTGAAAGAATTTTAAATAAAATTCCATTGGTTAAATTCATTTATAATAGTGTGAAAAAATTATCGACAGCGATGTTTGATTCTAAAAAAATATTCAATCAGGCGGTATTGATTCCTTATCCTCATAGCGAGGTTAAAACTTTAGGATTTGTTATGAGTGAACTGTCAAAGCCATTGACCGAAGTTTTATCGGAGGAATATATCTGTGTGTTTGTTCCTTGGAGTATTAATATGACTTCTGGTAGCAATGTTTTTGTTAAAAAAAGTGATGTTATTTATTTGAATGTTTCTAGTGAAACAGCGATTCAATATTTTTTAACAGCTGGAGTTGTTATGCCGAAAGCTACAGAAAAGAATAAGTAAAATATAAAGAGGTAATTTATAATTACCTCTTTATATTTTACCGAAAATGCGTTATTCTATATTATAGATAAATGATTCCATATTTTTAATATCCAGATTGAGAAGGAGAGATGTCTGATGTTGAAAGAAGTTATGTGGGGAATTTTTAAGAGTACTGGTCGTATCGAGGATTATTTGAATTATTGTCAATGTTTAAAAAAAGTGGCAAACCAGTAATAGTTTAGAGTAATAGGGGTTTATATGTCGATTTATTCCACGGAAGCAATATTGTTGGCAGTGCGAAACTTTGGTGAGGCTGATAAAATTGCGACATTGTTTTCTAAAGAGTACGGAAAGATTTCAGCAGCAGCGTATGGTTGTCGTAGACCTAAAAATAAGCTGGCTGGTGCAATGCAAATTTTTAGTCAATTAGAATTGAGCTTGGCTGAGGGTAACAATATTGACGTTATAAAACATTGCGAGGTTAAACTTTCTAATGTTCAAGTGCGTAATGATTTAGAAATGATGGCATATGGAATGTTTGTAGCAGAATTGATTATTGAATTTTATCCTGATAAGCAAGAAGACAGTGCAATGTATGATTTGCTATTAGGGGTAATTCAATTATTATCGCAGAAAAACCCTCGGTTGGTTGCTTTAGCGGCAGGTTATCAAATCTTAAATAAAAGTGGTTGTCAACCAACTTATGATTCCTGTTTATGCTGTGGAAAGTTGGTTGGTGATGATTTTCATTTTTCTTATGAAAAAGCCGGAGTTGTTTGTCGTGATTGTCGAGAGTTTGAAAGTATGAGCATTGATTTGAAAATAGTAGAATTTATCAATCATTTGCTATCATTGGATTGGCAAAATCCCCAAAGTTTTACCGTTAATGGTAAAACTTTGGTAGATGCGGAAAAATTATTAATTGGTAATTTATCGTTTGTATTGGAAAAACCTTTAAAATCAATTGCTTTCATTAACCAATTAACAAATTTACCCAAATAAGAGTATTGAAGGTGGGAAATATGGAAACTCAAACACAATGTTTACCGGGAGAGTGTCCGTGTGTGAAGTTGCAATGTCAACATCACGGCAATTGTTATGCTTGCATAAAAGCGCATCGTGATAAAAATAGTATTGTGTTTTGCTTACGCGATATTGTAAATAAACGTTCGTTGACATTAAATAGTTGATTTGATAAAATAAGTTCATTATGGTGATGAGAGAAAATAGTAACCTAACAATATAAAGCGAGTCAAGGATGGTGTGAGCTTGACAAGTTATAGGTGAAGGCATTCTTGAACTGCAAGAGGAACGCTGTTAACAGTTAGTAAAGCTTGTGATAAAATAAGGTGGGCATTAGCCAATCAGGGTGGAACCGCGGGTATAACATCTCGTCCCTGTAACTATTACTAGTTACAGTGCGAGGTGTTTTTTGTTTTTTATTATAAGGGGGAATTAATAATGATGACTTTTCAGGACATTATCCTGACTTTACAAAATTTTTGGGCAGGACAAAATTGTATCTTATCACAGCCTTATGACGTTGAAAAAGGTGCCGGAACCATGAATCCGTCGACTTTTTTGCGGGCGTTAGGACCGGAACCATGGAATGTAGCTTATGTTGAACCATCACGCCGTCCGGCTGATGGGCGTTATGGTGAAAATCCTAATAGATTATTTCAACATCATCAATTTCAAGTTATTATGAAACCATCGCCTGATAATATTCAAGAGCTTTATTTAGAAAGTTTGAAAAAATTGGGGATTAAACCGGAAGAACATGATATCCGTTTTGTTGAAGATAACTGGGAATCACCGACTCTGGGGGCTTGGGGCTTAGGTTGGGAAGTATGGCTAGATGGGATGGAAATCACCCAATTTACTTATTTTCAACAAGTTGGTAGTGTTGACGTAAAACCTGTTTCAGTAGAGATAACATATGGTTTAGAACGTTTAGCAATGTATATTCAAGGAAAAGAAAATGTTTATGATTTAGAATGGGTTAATGGTGTTACTTATGGTGATGTATTCCATCAAAATGAAGTAGAACAATCACATTATAATTTTGAGTTAGCTGATACTGAACTGTTATTTAATTTATTTGATATGTATGAAAAAGAAGCGGTAAGAATAATTGAGCAAGGCTTTGTTTTACCAGCTTACGATTATGTATTAAAATGCTCACACACTTTTAACTTACTAGATGCTAGAGGCGCAATTAGTGTTAGTGAACGCACGGGTTTTATCGGTCGTGTACGGAATATGGCCAGACTATGCGCGCAAGGTTATCTTAAGCAACGAGAAGAATTAGGATATCCGCTGTTAAAAGGAGGTAAAAAAGATGAGTAAAAACTTATTACTGGAAATTGGAACGGAAGAAATACCGGCTAGATTTATGCCGAATGTTTTAAAACAGTTAGAAAGTTTAGCGACAGATAAATTAAAGCAACTACGAATTCAATTTAAGGTTGTAAAGGTTTATGGAACGCCAAGACGAATGGCCCTAATGGTTGAAGGTCTTGCAGAGAAACAAGCTGATATTTCGACTGAGAGTAAAGGTCCATCGATAAAAGTGGCCTTTGATGGTGAAGGAAAAGCTACGAAAGCGGCACAAGGTTTTGCCAGAGGGCAAAATGTAGCAGTGGAAGAGCTGTTTGTAAAAGATGATTATGTTTATGCAAAAATTAATGAAACTGGCAAAAACGTTGAGGAAATATTACCGGAATTATTAGTTGAAATAATAAACAGCTTAAATTTCCCTAAAAATATGCGTTGGGCTGATTTAGAAATGAAATTTGTTCGTCCGATTAAGTGGTTAATTGGCTTGCTCGACAATGTTGTAATTGACTTTGAAATTGCCGGTGTGAAAAGTGGGAATGTTAGTCGTGGACATAGATTTTTAAGTTCCGGTGCAATAACAATAAATAATGCCACTGAATATGTTGAAAAAATGGCAGAAAACTTTGTTGTTGTAAATCAAGAACTTCGCCGTTCAATGATTTTACAACAAATTGAAGAGCTAGCTGCTAGTAAAAATGGTAGAGCTGATATTACTGAAGATTTGCTAGAAGAAGTAGTATATTTAGTAGAATATCCTACCGCTTTATGTGGTGTCTTTGAAGAAAAATATTTAAAACTGCCACCGGAAACTGTTGTTACACCGATGCGAGAACATCAACGCTATTTCCCCGTTAAAGATGCTAATGGTTCATTAATGCCGATGTTTATTACAGTCCGCAATGGGGGGGCTGAGCATTTAAATATTGTGCAACATGGTAATGAAAGAGTCTTAAGAGCTAGATTGGCTGACGCACAATTTTTCTTTGAAGAAGATTGTAAGGTTCCATTAATTGATAGATTAGATAAACTTAAAACGATAGTGTTCCAAGAAGGCTTAGGCACTATTTATGATAAAGTTATGAGAATAAAAGAATTAGCTGCTTTTATTTTAGGTGAAGTTGATGCTAATATGACTGAGCTTGTTACAGTAGAAAGGGGCGCAATTCTAGCTAAAACCGACTTGGTTACAGGGATGGTTTGTGAATTTACCGAGCTTCAAGGTTTGATGGGTAAAGAATATGCATTGCTTAATGGCGAAACACCGGAAGTGGCTAACGCTATTTTTGAACACTACTTACCACGCTTTGCTGGGGATGAATTACCTGAGTCTGTTGCTGGAAAAATGCTGAGTATTGCTGATAAAATAGATAATATTGTTGCTACGTTTAGTCGTGGTCTTATTCCAACGGGTTCACAAGATCCTTATGCATTAAGACGCCAAGCGCTGGGAATTGTTAATATTCTGATAGCTGCTAAATTTAATGTATCGATTAAAGTAATTGCTGAAAAAGCGATGGAATTACTTAACATTACGGATACTGCACAAAAAAATACTTTATTGAGCAGTCTTGAAGAGTTTTTTGCGTTAAGAATCAAAAATGTACTATCTGATGAAAATGTTCGTTATGATATTATTGAAGCAACGCTAAATAATATTGATGATGTGTATTTAGCATATTTAAAGGCACAAGCGTTGGTGAAAACTATTGACAATAATGAAATGCCAAAAGCGATTCAGGCGTTTGTGAGGGTGGGTAATTTAGCGAAAAAAGCAGAGTGTGCAGACGTTAGTATTGATTTACTGCAAAATGATGCTGAAAAAAAACTTCACAAGGCCTATCAGGTTGTTAGTGATAAAGTTGAAGCTTTGATTGCTGAGTTTGACTATGTTGCGGCGATTAATGAAATGGTAAATTTAACTCAACCGATAGATGAGTTTTTTGCTAATGTAATGGTAATGGATGAAAATGAAGCTATCCGCAATAATCGCTTGGCATTATTAAATAAAATAACAATGATGACAATGCAAGTAATTGACTTTAGTAAAATCAAATAAAAATATATGGTTAAGCTGTAATGGCTTAACCATATATTTTAACCTCTTATAAATGTATGTTTGGGGTTAGTGATATAAAGATAAGGGTATGATGAAAATCATACCCTTATCTTTATAAAATACTATTTGTCGTAAAGTTATAATTTAGTTCATTGCTACTTGAGCTTGCCCCATCTTTTTCGACAACAACATTGTTTTTAAAAACAGCAATTTTAGTTTGCCAATTATATATCGCGGTTTCAGCTGTTATCTTTAGGTTGCTACGTTCTAAACAAACATTTCCGCTTATTGTGGCGCTTTTTTCAGCGTTATTAGCATAGACGCTGTCGCCGGTTAAAGTAACATCATTTTGCGTTAACTTGATAGATCCATCAGCCCAAACTTCCATTGATAACATACTAACTTTGGCTTTATCAGCAGTAATTATTCGATCACCGGTTTCAATATAAACATTACCGGTTAAGATATAGGCGGCATTGTTAATGTCAAAATAAGTATTGTCGGCAGTTATTTTCGGTTTTGCGGCAAAGCAGGAAGTGCTTACTGTCAATATAATTAGGAAGGTTAATAATAAAAAAATATTTTTTTTCAAAATTCATCAGTCCTTTCTACGCTCATTATAACAAAATAATTTATAAAAGTAATTAAAGTTATTTGTGGGCAGGCTTTTTTTATTTTATGTGTAATATTAAAAAAAGGAGGTTGGTGCTATGACTGTCAGAGAGTTTTTAGAAGAACGTGAACATAACATTTTATCAGCATATGCCGCGAAGAGTAGTGCTGCCGTAAGAAATATACCGGAAGAAAATTGTTGTTATCGAACGGCGTATCAACGAGATCGAGACCGGATTATTCACAGTAAGGCTTTTCGACGTTTAAAGCATAAGACTCAAGTTTATATTGCTCCCGGTGATCATTATCGTACGAGAATGACACATAGCTTAGAGGTTTCACAAATTTCGCGGACGATTGCGAGAGCGTTATTATTGAATGAAGATTTAACAGAGGCGATTTCACTCGGTCATGATGTTGGACATACACCCTTTGGACATTCCGGTGAAGAAGCGTTGCAACAAGTGCTTGGACATTTTAAACACAATGAACAAAGTATCAGAGTTGTTGAGTGTTTGGAACGTAATGGTAAAGGTCTTAATTTAACAAAAGCAGTGTTGGAGGGTATTTTAAATCATACTGGCGCTGATAATGCGGTTTGTTTGGAAGGTAATATTGTTAAGACGGCCGACCGAATTGCTTATTTATGTCATGATTATGATGATGGCTGTCGGGCGGGACTTATCACTGAAGCTATGTTGCCGAGCGCAGTGCAAAAAATATTTGGCAAAACAACCTCACAGATGATTACAATCATGGTAGCAGATATGATTAATCAATCTGCCAATAAAAGCTATATCACCATGTCTGAAGAAATAACCTTAGCAATGGCTGAATTTAGACAGTTTATGTTTGAAAAAATTTATCATTCTATCAATTTAGAAGAAGACCGAATGAAAGCACAATTTATAGTAGAAACTTTATATCATTATTTTATGAAAAGACCAGAAAAGTTACCGGCAGAATTTTTGGAGCGAGAAGAACGCTATGGTTTAAAGACAACTGTGGTAGATTATATTGCGGGACTAACTGATTTGTATGCCATAAATTTATTTGAAAATATTTTTATTCCGGCAAAAGGTGTTGCAAAATAAGGTCATAAGAAAAATAATTAGTATAAACAAAAAATGTTAATAATGTCAATACTGCAAAAGGATATTTTGAATTTGTATTGAATACTCATAATATAAGAAAAAATAACAAAATATTAATGGAGAAAAAAGAAGTAAAATGTAAAACTTTATCGAAAAGAAGTATGATAGGTAGTTTTCTAATGGTTCACAAAGGATGAAAACATGAAAGATATAGCGTACGAAGAGTTTATAGAACGTTTGCGCGAAGAAAGTGATATTGTTGCAATAATTTCTGAATATGTTTCATTGAAAAAGAATGGTAAAAATTATTGGGGTTGCTGTCCGTTTCACAGTGAAAAGACGGCATCTTTTTCAGTTACGCCGGACAAAGGCTTTTTTTACTGTTTTGGTTGTCAAGCCGGAGGGAATGTTTTTAATTTTATAATGAAAATTGAAAATATTACTTTCTTTGAAGCGACAAGAATGTTGGCGCAAAAAATAAATCTTCCGTTACCGCAAAAAGAGAAAACCAAAGAAGAGCTATTAAGAGATAAGCAAATATCTTTATTGTATAAAATAAATGCGACTGCCAAGGACTTTTTCTTTGCGTGTTTAACGAAAACTAATTATGGAAAAAGTGCTACAGCATATTTAAAAAAACGTGGACTGTCAGATGAAGTGATTAATGAATTCCAGCTGGGCTTTGCTCCGAACTATTGGGATAAGTTATCGCAAGCTTTTGTTAAAAGAGGCTTTACCGAAACTGATTTATTGCAGGCTGGATTGGTGTTGGAGCGAAAACAAGGCGGTATTTATGACCGTTTTCGTAATAGAGTTATTTTCCCGATTACGGATGAAAAAAATAGAGTAATCGGTTTTGGGGGAAGGGTTCTGGATGACAGTTTACCGAAGTATTTAAATTCACCGGAAACTGTCGTTTTTAATAAACGACAAACTTTATTTGGTTTAGCTAAAGCTGGTAAATATATCAAAGAAAAGAATCAGGCGTTAATTGTTGAAGGCTATATGGATGTTATCTCAGCTTATAATGCGGGGATAAAGAATGTTATCGCATCGTTAGGAACATCTTTTACAGTAGAACACGGCAAGAAATTACTGAAGTATACTGATAATTTTATTTTTGCTTATGATAGTGATAATGCCGGACAAAATGCTACCTTACGAGCGCTTGCTATTGTAAAAAAAATTGGTGCTAAGGTTAAGGTTTTAAGTATTCCTGATGGTAAAGATCCTGATGATTATATAAAAAAATATGGTACTGAAGCTTTTCAAGGATTAATCGACAGTGCTAAACCGCTATTGGAATATCAAGTTGATAAAACGTTGTCTGAAATAGATTTTACTGGACTAGAAGGAAAAGTGGCGGTTGTAGTAAAATTAGTGCCAATCTTAGCGGAAACTGATAATGCAGTAGAAGTTAATTTGCACATTGCTGCAATTTCGCAAAAACTAGGAATTGATGAAGTCTCTATCCGTAGCGAATTGCAGAAATATTTACAAAAAAATAATAAGAATTTAGGCAATAGGGTTAGCACTATAACGCGCTCAATGGTAACTGTTGATAATGCTGTTATTATGGCAGGACGCAACTTAATCCAAGTGCTTTGGAACGACAATTCCAAAATAGATTATGTTAAAGATAAATTAAATTTGTCGGAATTAAATAATGAACAGCATCAAGAAATTTTAAAAATAATTTTCCATTATGCTACCGAAAAACTTGCTTTCAATGAAATTAATATTGGTCAGCAGTTGTCGGAAAAAGCTAATGCAGAACTATCTTGTAGTTTAATGACGGAACTTCAAGTAGCTGATGATATGAAATTTATTGATGATTGTCTCAAAACTATTCACTTAGCCTATTTGAATTATCAGTATGAACAACATCGGTTAAAAGCTGATGAATTAGAACGTATGGGGGAAAGCTCTTTTTTGCAGGAATTAGCAGAAAGTCAGCGAATAAAGAATGAGATTAAAAAAATATATAATGAATGAAATAATATTTAAACAAGGTTAAATGTAGAAAGGAGGGGTGCACATGTCAGAGAAAAAAGTTACTCCCAATTCCAATACAATGGAGATAATTGAAAAGTTAATCAAAAAAGGTAAAAAACGTGGTGGCGTATTAACTTATGCTGAAATAATGGATGTATTACAAAGTGAAGAGTTATCACCTGATGAAATTGATGATATATATGAAGTTTTTACTAGCAAAGGTATTGAGCTAGTTGATGAAATAAATGAAAATGATCCGTTAGAAGACAGTGAAATTGATGAAAATAATTCTGAAGAAATTGATATAGATTTATCAATCCCTGAAGGTATCAGCATTGATGACCCGGTGCGAATGTATCTTAAAGAGATTGGCAGAGTGCCTCTATTAACGGCTGATGAGGAAATTTGTTTGGCAAAAAGAATGGAAGAAGGCGATGAGGAAGCTAAACGTCGTTTGGCAGAAGCTAATTTGCGTCTTGTTGTAAGTATTGCGAAGCGTTATGTTGGTCGTGGAATGTTATTTTTAGATTTAATACAAGAAGGTAATTTAGGACTGATAAAAGCGGTAGAAAAATTTGACTATAATAAAGGTTACAAGTTTAGTACTTATGCAACTTGGTGGATTAGACAAGCTATTACTAGAGCAATTGCTGATCAGGCTCGAACTATCAGAATTCCCGTGCATATGGTTGAAACTATCAATAAATTAATTAGAGTTTCACGTCAATTATTACAAGAACTTGGTAGAGAACCGGCACCGGAAGAAATTGCGAAAGAAATGGAGATAACAGTTGAACGGGTTCGCGAGATCATGAAAATAGCGCAAGAACCAGTGTCACTGGAAACTCCGATTGGTGAGGAAGAAGATTCCCATTTAGGCGATTTTATTGAAGACCAAGATGCTCCGGCACCAGCAGAAGCGGCTTCATTTATGTTGTTAAAAGAACAATTAGAAGAAGTTTTAGAGACATTAACACCACGAGAAGAGAAAGTTTTAAGATTGCGATTTGGCTTAGATGATGGTAGAGCTAGAACTTTAGAAGAGGTTGGTCAAAGTTTTGGTGTTACCAGAGAACGTATTAGACAAATTGAAGCAAAAGCTTTAAGAAAATTACGTCATCCAAGTCGTAGTAAAAAACTCAAAGATTTCTTAGAATAATTCAGATAAATGTATTGACGAAGCGATAATAATACTATATAATATTAATCGTTGATAACGTTCCTTGATAGCTCAGTTGGTAGAGCAATCGGCTGTTAACCGATCGGTCGTAGGTTCGAGTCCTACTCAAGGAGCCATTTATTTGGGCCTATAGCTCAGTGGTAGAGCAACCGGCTCATAACCGGTTGGTCCCTGGTTCGAACCCAGGTGGGCCCACCATTTAAACAGTTATTAATCTGGCCCGTTGGTCAAGCGGTTAAGACACCGCCCTTTCACGGCGGTATCAGGGGTTCGATTCCCCTACGGGTCACCAAATTTAATATGGGTGATTAGCTCAGCTGGGAGAGCGCCTGCCTTACAAGCAGGATGTCGGCAGTTCGATCCTGTCATCGCCCACCATATGAAATTAAGGACTAGCAATAGTCCTTTTTTATATTTCATTTAAAAAGTGCTAATAAAAAAAGGAATTAACTTTTGGTTAATTCCTTTTAAGTATAATATTAAATATTTTTTAGTAAGCTACCAGCAATACCAACATAAGTGCTTGGTGTTAATGCTAATAATCTGTCTTTATCAGCTTGTGGTAATTCAATACTATTAATAAATTCTTTAATTTCAACCTCGCCGATTGTTTTACCGCGAGTAATTTCTTTTAACTTATCATAAGGATTAGTATGACCGTGTTTTCTCATAACTGTTTGCACAGCTTCAGAAATAACTTCCCAAGCATTTGTTAAGTGAGCATCTAGTGCTGCTTGATTTTCTAAAGTTTTAGCAAAACCTTTAGTTGCATAAACTAGTGCTAAATATGAATGACCAATACCGGCACCAATATTGCGTTGCGCTGAAGAATCACTTAAATCACGTTGTAACCGAGAGATTGGCAATTTATTAGCTAAATGGTCAAGTAAGGCGTTACTTAACCCTAAATTAGCTTCTGAGTTTTCAAAGTCAATAGGGTTAACCTTATGTGGCATTGTTGAAGAACCGACTTCACCTTTGATTGCTTTTTGTTTAAAGTAGTTTAGTGAAATATATAGCCACATATCGCGGTTAAAATCTAATAAGATGTTATTGAAACGACTGATAGCGTGGAAACATTCTGCCATATAATCATGTGACTCAATTTGTGTTGTTAGAGGATTATATTGTAAGCCTAAACCTTGAACAAAATTACAGGATAATTCTTGCCAGTTAATTTCCGGATAAGAGATGCTATGAGCATTAAAGTTACCAACAGCGCCGTTGAATTTTCCTAAAAATTCTAGGTTGGCAATTTGCTTTAATTGTCTATTCCAGCGATAAACAGATACTGCTAATTCTTTACCTAAAGTTGTTGGTGATGCCGGTTGGCCGTGAGTATGAGCTAACATTGCAACATCTTTTAAACTTTCGGCTCTAGTGGCAACATCAGCTACTAATTTTTCTGCTGCTGGTACCCATACTTTTTGCACACCTTCTTTAATCATTAAAGCATAAGATAAATTATTAATATCTTCGGAAGTACAAGCAAAATGTAAAAATTCAATAACATCAACTAATGATGTTTCTGATAAAGTATTGCGTAAGAAATATTCAACAGCTTTAACGTCATGATTAGTAGTTTTTTCGATATCTTTAATCTTTTCCGCAGAAGTTAAATCGAAATTTATAACGATATTTCTTAAGAATGTGATTTCTTCGGCGCTAAAAGAACGCACCTCTTTAATTTGTGGATTTTGTGCCATGGTAATTAACCATTCAACCTCAACATGAGTGCGGTATTTTAATAAGGCCCATTCAGAAAAATAATCACCTAATGGTTGTGTTATGGCACCATAACGTCCATCAAGCGAAGTTAAAGCTTTAATTGTCATAAAAATATATCCCTCTCTCACTATAAAATAATCTATGTAAAGCATAGTTACATATTGATATAAAAACTCCATTACCATTTTAACATCATTGTCAATAATCTTCTATGTTAATTTTTAGAGATTATTATATTTTTCACAAATTTATTATAAAATATAATTTAAGGACAAAATAAGAGGTGTGTTATGAAACAAGAATATATTTACAATTTAACTTTACCTGAATTAATCATATTTTCAGAAAAAGAGGGCTATACCAAGGGGAATGCACTAGCACTTTGGAAAAATCTTTACCGTAATAAAGTTGAAAGCTGGGCAGAATGCGTTAATGTCAATGAAAAATATCTAACGGCTATTAAAAAGCAGTACTCTTTGCAATTACCACAAGTTAAGATAAAAAGAATTGCAACTGATAAAACAGTTAAGTTTTTATTAGAATTGTCAGATGGTAATTTAATAGAAAGCGTACTAATGCACAACAAGTACGGAATGTCACTTTGTATAACTTCACAGGTTGGTTGTAATATGGGGTGTAGTTTTTGTGCTAGTGGTTTGCTAGGGAAAAAACGTGATTTAATGGTCGGTGAATTTATCAGTCAAATTATGGTGGCTAATCAATATATTAAAAAAAATATAGCTAGTGCTAAAGTTGTTACAAATGTTGTCATAATGGGGATTGGTGAACCTTTTGATAACTATGAAAATTTTAAAAAAGCGGTAACTATTTTAAAGGAAGAAAACGGGTTAGCTATTGCTAGTCGCAAAATTACAGTATCGACAAGTGGCTTAAGCCCCCAAATAATAAATTTTGCCAATGATAATATTAATATAAATTTAGCGATATCACTACATGCACCCAATGATGAAATGCGTAGCAAAATTATGAAAGTAAATAAGGTGTATGACATAAAAAATTTAATGGGTGCTGTAGATTATTATCTAGAAAGAAGTAATAAAAGAATTACCTTTGAATATATTTTATTTAAAAATATTAATGATAATTTAGAATGTGCGCGAGAATTAGTAAAACTAATTGGCTCTAGAACCAAAAAAATCAGTGTAAATTTAATACCATATAATGAAGTTGATGAATTTTCACAATATCAGCGTAGCCTCAAAGAAACGGTTTTAAAATTTTATGACGAGCTTAAGAAAAACTGTATTAATGTTAGTATTCGCTTGGAATATGGTAGTGATATTGAAGCTGCTTGCGGACAGTTACGTAGCAACCAATTGCAGTAAATAGATGCTAAATATGTATTTCTACCAAAAATAAACCTATTCAAAATAAAATTATTGGTGTAAAATTGAATTAGTTTGAAGTCGAATAATTTTTTTATTTAGACACAAGGAGGGTAAATAGTGATTGTAAACAAGAAGGTAAAAGTGATTAGTTTAGCATTGATAGTAGTGTTAGCAACAGCGGCTTTTTTTGGTTGCGGAAACCAACAAGGTGCTAAACCAGGACAAGCAGTTCCTGTTAAGGCTATGAATGTCATGCAAAAAGATACTCCACTGGTATATGAATATGCTGGTCAGGTTAAAGCAAAGAATGAAGTAAAGGTACAAGCTAGAGTATCAGGAAATATTGTAGAAAAATATGTTTCCGGTGGTGAAATGGTTCGTAAAGGACAACCTTTATTTAGAATCGATTCGCGTCAATATGAAAGTGTTGTATTATCAGCTAAAGCTCAATTAGCACAAGCGGAGGCTAATCTTAGCAATTCAAGGTTAGATACTCAAAGATACCTTGCGTTAGCAGCACAAGAAGCTATTGATAAGCAAAAACTTGACACGCAACAGTCGGTGGAAAGTCAACATGCGGCAGTTGTGGAATATAATAGAGCAAATGTGCAAAAAGCAACAGATGACTTAAATGATACGCTAATAGTAGCGCCAGTTGACGGAAGACTGGATGTTAATGAATTGAGCGTTGGAAATTACGTGCAAAGTGGCACTACTACTTTAGCTACAATTTCCTCTACTGATCCTGTTTTTATACAATTTAGCATGAGTGAAAATGAATATTTATCATTGGCGAAAAACCACCAAAATGGTTTTACCGAAAAATGGGGCAATAATGTCACTATTACGCTAAGTGATGGTACTGAATATCCGTTAAAAGGGGCTGTAGAACAAGTTGACAGTACTCTAGCAAATAATTCAGGTACATTAACATTAAAAGCGTTGTTTGGCAATCCTAATAAAATTTTAATTCCGGGGATGTTTGCGAGAATTAAGATGACCGGTGAAATGAAACAAGGGGCATTGTTGATTCCGCAACGCGCAGTTCAACAAGTTTTAGAAAAAACTTTTGTCGTAATTGTAGGAGCGGAAAATAAAGCGGAAATGAAAGAAGTTAAAATTGGTAGTAGAGTTGGAAGCTTCTTTATTGTGGAGTCCGGTATAACAGCAAATGATGTGATTGTTGTTGAAGGCTTAAATAAGGTTCAAAATGGAGCTCCTTTGGCCGTGGAAATGGTGACAGCAGAACAACTACAACTGTCAACCAACATTTAAGGGGGCGTTATTAGTGGCTAAGTTTTTTATTGAAAGGCCGATATTTGCAATAGTTCTATCGATTATGATTGTTCTAGCGGGAACAATTGCCGGTTTGAATTTACCGATTGCACAATATCCACAAATACAACCACCGACAGTAACTGTTGGAACTACTTATGTTGGTGCGAACTCTGATGTTGTTAACAAAACAGTAGCACAAGTTATTGAACAACAAATTAATGGCATTGAAGGTATGAACTATATGAGTTCAAGTAGTGCTGATAGTGGGCACTACAGTTTGACAATTCAGTTTGAGTCTGGGGTTAATGGTGATATTGCCTCGGTGCAAACACAAAATAGAGTGGCGCAAGCTAATGCCAGCTTACCAAGTGAAGTTCAACAAGTTGGAATAACAACCAAAAAAGCTTCAGCAGATATGGCGTATATGGTAGCGTTATATTCACCGGACAATACCTTTGATGATGTATTTTTAAAAAATTATGCCGATGTATATTTGTTTGATTCGTTAAAACGAGTTAAAGGCGTTGGCGATATTATGGTATTTGGTGCTGATTTTTCAATGAGGGTTTGGATTAATCCTGATAAATTGGCAGAATTAAACTTAACGGTTGCGGATGTTTCTAAAGCTTTAAAAGAACAAAATGTTCAAGCGCCGGCGGGCACGATTGGG
>RRZU012383593.1_pt1 | contig 23245 bp, 25 predicted proteins | sample 2165561 | NCBI WGS metagenome assembly RRZU01 (sample SAMN10456909, study PRJNA506462) | wastewater metagenome | isolation source: wastewater sludge | place: USA: Moscow, Idaho | reverse complement strand
CACCGCGTCGGCATCACCATAAGGCACGTGGCGCACGCCGCCGAGCAGCGGCAAAAGCGGCTCGCGGTAAACAAATTTGCCCAAAAGCGAGAGTGCGCCCAGCGATTTGCCGTGAAAGCCGCCGGTGGTGGAAATAAAGCCGCGCCGGCCGGTGTAGAGCTTGGCGAGTTTCATCGCGCCATCCACCGCTTCGGTGCCGCTGTTGGCAAAAAAGCCGTATTGCAATTCGCCCGGGGTGAGCTTGGCAATTACTTTGGCGAGCTGGCCGCGCAGCGGGTCGAGCATTTCCTGGCTGTATTGCGGGCTGCGGTCGAGCTGTGCTTTCACTGCTTCAACGATTTTGGGGTGGCGGATGCCGGGGCTGTATAGGCCGAAGCCGCCGAGCATATCGATGTATTCGCGCCCCATAATGTCGCGCAGAATCGAGCCTTCTCCATACCAGTCGGTGAGTGCGAAATCGGTGGTTTCAGTAACGGATTTGCGATAATTGAGAAAGCCGCGGTTAACGTGGTTGGCAAAGTTGTCGGCTACATTGGAAGATACCCAACGGCGTTGTTCGTCGGTGAGCTGTGCTTCGGGCGTATTGATAAGGTCGAGCATTTTGCTTGCTTCACTCAAAGCGGCGTCGATATCGCGGCTGGCGTAGGCGGGTGTGCTGTGTTTCGGCATAAATTCTCCAAGCGTGCAAAAGTGTTGCAACCGGCAGAATTTTATCAATGAATAACAGATACAGCTTTCTGGCTTAGTTCGTATCAATAAAATTTTGCCGACTGTTTAAAACGGCTGTCTTGAACATTTTGATGCGTTGTTGCGGTATCGGGTGGTTGTGAAAACGTTCAAGGCGGTTGGGGTTAAAAATAAGAGGTTCATGTGTGGTATGGGCTGATGCGTTTGTGTGTTGTTTGAAACTGGGGGCGGATAAATTGCTGCCCTGTTTGGAAATCTACCTCTTTTGTTGAAATAACGTCAAGCGCTAGATTGATGCTTTCTGAATTTAGCGTAAATTCTGTTGTTCAAGTATAAAAGTAAAAATAAAGTTGAGGCTACCTGAAAATCTTTTCAGGTAGCCTTTGGTTGCTTAGAAAGCTATTTATCATAAGCCCATTGCATGTTTGATAAGCTGGTGTTTCAGCATTGGTGCGGCGTTAACCAGGTTTAGGCCGGTGTTGCGTAGCCACGGCAGGGCGGGCAGGGTTTGCTCGCCAAAGAGCAGGAACAGGCCGTTGCAGCTCATTTGCATGGTGCGCACGGGTTCGAGGCGGTTTTGGGCGTATTTTTTCAAGAGCTGGTAGTTGCCGGGGTCTTTTTCTTTGCTGCTGAGGGTGGCGAATTCGATAACATCGCCAAAGCCGAGGTTGACACCTTGTCCGGCCAGCGGGTGAATGGTGTGGGCGGCATCGCCCATGAGCAGTATACGTTGGCCGACGGTGGTTTCGGGGCGGCGCAAAATCAGTTCGAAAGCGAAGGCGGGTGAGAGCGGCGCGAGCGGGCCCAATATATACCCGCCTTGTGCAGACACGGCGGCGGCGAGCGCTTCGGGGCTGAGGGTAGTGAGTTTTTCGGGTGTGGGGGTGCTCCAAACGATGGAGATTTTGCGGTCGGGCAGTGGCAGATAGGCCAGCACTTCGCCGTTGCTGAACCATTGGAAGGCGGTGCCGTTGTGGTCTTGTTCGGTATGGAAGTTGGCGACCACGCCGTGATGGTGGTAGGGTTTTTCGTTTACACGGATGCCGGCCTGGGTGCGCAGCCATGAAGAAGCACCATCAGCGCCGATAATGAGTTTGGCACGGAGGGTTTCGCCGGTGTCGAGGGTGAGTGAGGCTGTGTCGATGTCGGTTTCGAACGCGCTGGCACGAGCGCAGACCACGGGAATGTCAAGGGCGCGGATTTGCTGCCACAGAGCAGCGAGTAGCCAACGGTTTTCAACGATGCTGGTGAGGCGCGGTGCGTGGATGTCGGCGGCGTTGAATTCGATGCGCCCGCCGTGGTCGCCGCGCACGTCCATTTTCTGTACGGCCTGAATGCGGCTTTCGTCCGGCCAGGCGTTGAGTAGTTGCAGAAATGCTTGGTTGGCGGGGCTGATGGCGTAGATGCGTGCGTCCCAGCTTTGCTGCAGCTTGGCGGGTTCGGCGGAAGGCGGGCAGATTTCCAGTACGGCCACGTTGCGGCCTTGTTGTTTTAGGGAGAGGGCGGCGGCGGCGCCGACAAGACCGCCGCCGATGATGATGATGTCGTAAGTCATGGTTGTAATCCACAAGGCTTGATAAGGGGATTATAACGGTTTCAGGTAGCCTTTTGCGGCTTTAGGTGCAGAAGTTTAGTGTGAATCCATGCGGGTTGATGGCAATATGGCCAAATAAGGGGCGCAAAGGCTACCTGAAAGTCTTAAGTTTCTGCAAAGCTAACTAAAGATTAAGTTGTTAAATATAAAGTAATAAATATTGAAATCGGCTGTGCGGCTTTTCGGGGCGCAGTCGAACCGGAGCCGATGGAAGCGGGGAAAAGGTTTGGTATGTTTGAACCGCCTCTCCCAAAACGGAGGCGGTTGGCCGTTTTGCAAAGTTCTCAAGAGGCTACCTGAAAAGCTGCGCCGATGGTTTAGCGGATTTTTTGTGCCAGCATGGCTTTAACATGCCCATACCATTCTTGCTGCAGAATGCTGAAAACGGCGGTGTTGCGGCGTTGGCCGCTGGAGAGCATGATGTCGCTGCGCAAAATGCCTTCGAGTGTGCAACCTATGCTGAGCATGGCGCGGATGCTGGCGGTGTTGTTGATGTCGGCGGTGAAGCCGATGCGCTGCATGTTCCAATGTTCGAAGGCATGTTGCAGCAGCAGGAATTTGGCGCGCTTGTTGATGCTGCGGCCGCGGAAATCGCTGTGCAGCCAGGTGTAGCCGATGTTTACGGTTTGGTGATGTTTGTCGATATGGTAAAAGCGGGTGCTGCCGATGATGCGGCTGTCCGGGCGGTGTTCGATGGCGAAAGGCAGGTGTTTGCCGGCGGCGCGGTTAACCAGCGCGCTTTGGATGTAGCGGTGCATGTTGTCGGCACCGTGCGCATTGTTGGGTGTGTATTGCCAGGTTTCGGGGCATTCTTCTGCTATGCGCAGCATGGCATCGAAATGGTCGATGGTTAAAGGTGTCAAGCGGATAAGGGAATCTTGCAGCGTCAGCATGCGTCTTGCTCCTTCGATGGGCTTGGGCGGATGGGCGACCATGCAAAGATACGGCGTGAATGTGACAAGTGTTATGTTGGGTGGCGGCGTTTGCTCCTTTTTTGTGCGCGCAGGCGGGTTTACAGGCCGAAAATTAATTGTTCGGTGAATTTTTTGCGGGCGGCTGGAATGCTGTCGAGCAGGCTCATGATGCCGCCTCGACCAAACTTGAGCACGGCATCGGGATGGTCGAACAGGGTAACGAGGCTGTGGGTGAAGCCGACGATGGCGTGGGCATCGAGGCGGCGACCGGCGGCATATTGCTGTGCCAATTGGGTGTTGCCGAGGCTGCCGGTTTCGGCAAAACGGGCGGCCAGTGCCAGTGCATCGCGCACACCGAGGTTCAGCCCTTGCGCGGCCACTGGGTGCATGGTTTGTGCGGCGTTGCCGATACAGATAACGCGGCCGCTGTATACTTTGTTTAACTGTTTGAGTTGCAGGGGAAATACGGCGCTTTCGCCACGGCTTTTCAGGTAGCCCAAACGTTTGCCGAAAGCGTTTTCGAAGGCTTGGCTGAATGCTGCAAACGGCATGTCTTTCAAAGCCAGCGCATCTTCCGGCGTGCGTGTCCACACCAGCCGGTAGGCGTTGTGGTAGGGCAGGAGCGCAAACGGGCCGTTGTCGGCAAAGCGTTCATAAGCGGTGCCGTCGCCCGTGTGTTCAAACTCAAGTGTGGTGACTAAGGCGCACTGTTGGTAGTCGTAGCTGTGGCGGTAAATGCCGGGCAGGTGTTCGGCCAGATGGCCGCCTTCGGCCAATACCAGCCAGTCGGCAGTGAGGTGGTGCGGCGCACCGTGGTGGGTAAGATCGAGCTCGGCATAATGTGTCAGCGTGCGCACATTGTGCACTTGTGTTTGCCACAATACCGGCACGTTTTGGGCAGACAGAGCGGCTTCGCATTGGCGCATGAGTAAGGCGTAATCCACAGTACGCCCGAGTGCGCCCACCGCCATGTCTTCTGCCCGCAAGAGAGTGCGACCGAAACGGCCTTGTTGGGAAATATGCACGTTGGTAATCGCTGTGCTTTCGTCTGCTGGCACATGCACACCGGCCGCTTCAAACGCGCGGAGGCTGTTGAACGATAAAGCCAGGGTGCGTTTGTCTTTAATCACGGCGTGTTGCGGGCGTGCCTCAATCAGCAACACTTGTTTGCCCTGGCGGTGCAGTTGCAGGGCGGCCAATACGCCGACGGGGCCGGCGCCGATAACGGCGATTTGGGTATGAAGGGGTGGGGTGTTCGGTTTCATAAGGCTACCTGAAAAGAGTAGGCGCATTGCGGTGTTGTGGTGGTGTTGTCGGGTTGTGCTTCGACAAGTAGAATGATAAACCAAATCGGCAGCCGGTTGGCAGATTAGCTTGCAACATAACCATGTTATTTGGTTTTCAGTGCCTGCTGTTGGCGGGGTGGGTCCACATTTTTTCGATGCGGCCAGCTATGGCGTGCCGGTCGACCGCGAGTTGAGGCGGGTTGGCGGCAGGTATAAAGGCAGCGTTGGGGCGGTTTGTGCCGGAGAAAATGGCGGCGGATTATGCGGCCCGAATTTATCCGCTTATGGCCTTATTTTGGCGCATTACGGTTGAGAAACCATAATTGCGTATATTTCAGAAAGGTGTAATAACTGTTGAGCAATGCAATCAATAAGCCGTGCTGGCCGTCGAGAAAACCTCTTTTCAGGATATAAATCACTATAAACGTTCCCAAACCGTGAAAAGCGGCGCTCAACGGCGTGGCTTTTTTCTTGCCTACGCGTTGTTGCGCCCAAGCATGGGTGTATTGCTGCTGTTTGCTCAGGTATTGGTTGATGTTTTGATAGGTGTGGTGCAGCAAGTCGCCTTGCAGCAATATCGTTTGGCTGCCGGCGGGTCGAATAACGGATTCGTGCACCAGATTGTCGTTGTAGCGGGTGTAGGCGGTGGGGTAAAGGCGGATGATTTTATCGGGGTACCAGCCGCAATGATGAATAAATTTGCCGAATGCTTCGCTCAGGCGGTTGATTTGGAAAATGGTTTGGGCATTTGCCGACGTGTTGGCCAGGGCGTTGCGGATGCTTTGGCGCAAGGTGTCGGTGAGGCGTTCGTCGGCATCGAGCCACAAGACCCATTCTGTTTCGATATGATGGTGTGCGCGGTTGCGTTGCGGGCCGAAGCCGGGCCAGTCGGGATAGGCATACAGTTTGGCGCCGAAATCAGCAGCGATGTTTGCGGTGGCGTCGGTGCTGCCCGAGTCGATAATCACAATTTCATCGGCCATGCCGTCTAGGCTTTGCAGACAGGCTTCGAGGTTGGCAGCTTCGTTTTTGGTAATCAGAGCAACGGTGAGGCCGGGCTTTAAAGTATATTCTGTCATGTAAATAAATGATTCAAATGAGAGGCTGCCTGAAAAGTTTTCAGGTAGCCTTTTATCGTTAAGGGAGTTGTTTTAGTGATTCGGCCAACTCTTGAAACAGCTTGTTGGCGTTGACTTCAGTGACCCAGTGAACATTGGCAGGTTTGCCGGTGGTGCCCCACCAGTCGACCACGCAAGCGCCCATGGTCAGATTGCTTTGGGTTTCGACTTCGACATGACAGTCGCGACCGGTGAAAAATTCGGGAAATACGGCATAAGTGATGGCGCAGGGGTCGTGCAGAGGGCCGCCGTCGAGGCCGAATTTTTGCGTGTCGAAGCGCTCGTAGCTTTGCAGGATATCGGCCAGACGCGAGCCGTTGATGTTGCCCTGTTGGCGCAATACCTCCATACGCGGTGTCGTGATGGTGGCTTTGTGGGTCACGTCTAGCGGCAGGATGGCAATTGGTACGCCGCTTTGCAACACGATTTGTGCGGCATGGGGGTCGACATAAAAATTGAATTCGGCAGCGGGAGTGATGTTGCCGGCTTCAAAATAATTGCCGCCCATCAGCACGATTTTTTTAATGGCGCGGGCGATATCGGGGGCAAGGCTCAGAGCTTGGGCGATGTTGGTGAGCGGGCCGATGGGGCAGAGGGTGATGCTGGCGTCGTCGGCTTTGCGCAGGGTATCAATAAGATAGGGCACGGCGTGCACGGGCTGCAGCGGGCACACGGGGTCGTGCAACTCTACGCCGTCGAGGCCGGTTTTGCCGTGCACTTCTTCAGCGGTTACCAATTCGCGCAGCAGCGGTTTGCTGGCGCCGGCGTAAACAGGGAAGTTTTTCTCACCCGCCCAGTCGCATATGATGCGGGCGTTGGTGGCGGTTTGGTGTAGGCCGACGTTGCCGGCCACAACGGTGAGTGCTATAAAATCAATCAGGCCGCGTTTGGCGAGGCCGTGTGCCATGAGAATGGCGGCGGCGTCGTCTTGGCCGGGATCGGTGTCGATGATTAAGCGGATTTTCTCGGGCATGGTAATCTCTCTTTCGTGCGGCAGATGTTTCAACAGGAGCAGTTAAGCAGTGGCTATGAGTGTATCACAGACGGCAGGCTTGGAAATATGCTGTGGGTGTTTTTGGCACGTTGTGGGGTATTGGGTATTGGTGAGGCCGAAACGGAGTATCCGGCTTGCGGGGTTTGTTTTACATTTAAAGTTTTAAGGCTACCTGAATGTTTTTCAGGTAGCCTTAAATGATGCTTAAACCGATTATTTGTTTTTAATCAAGGATTTCTAAATCCACGCCGGCGTTTTGGGCGCGGCGGCTGCGCAGTTGGATGGCGAGGCGTAAGTCGTTGGCGGAATCGGCGTTTTTAATGGCATCCTGATAGCTAATGTCGCCGTTTTCATACAGGGTATACAGCGATTGGTCGAAGGTTTGCATGCCCATGTCTTGCGATTTGGCCATGATTTCTTTAATGCTGTGCACGTCGCCGCGCAGGATTAAGTCGGAAATCAGCGGCGAGTTGGTTAAGACTTCTACGGCGGCCACGCGGCCTTTTTCGCGCTCTTTCGGAATCAAGCGTTGCGAAATAAAGGCTTGCAGATTGAGGGAAAGATCAGTAAGCAATTGGGTGCGGCGCTCTTCGGGGAAGAAGTTGATGATGCGGTCGAGCGCCTGGTTGGTGCTGTTGGCGTGCAGGGTGGCCATGCACAAGTGGCCGGTTTCGGCAAACGCCATGGCGTAATCCATGGTTTCGCGATCGCGGATTTCGCCGATTAAAATCACATCGGGTGCTTGGCGTAGGGTGTTTTTGAGGGCGGCAAACCAGTTTTCGGTGTCTACGCCCACTTCGCGCTGGGTAATGATGCTGTTTTTGTGTTCGTGTACAAATTCGATAGGGTCTTCGATGGTAATGATGTGGTCGAAGCTGTTTTCATTGCGGTAGTCGATCATGGAAGCGAGCGAAGTGGATTTGCCCGATCCGGTGCCGCCCACAAAAATCACCAAGCCGCGTTTTTGCAGAGCGATTTTTTTCAATACCGGCGGCAGGTTAAGCGAGTCGAACGAGGGAATTTGGCTGGTAATCACGCGGAAAACCAGCGCCGTGGCGCCGCGCTGTACCATGGCGTTAACACGGAAACGGGCGGCATCGGGCAGGCTGATGGCGAAGTTGCATTCGTTGGTAGCGGTAAATTCTTCGGCCTGCTTGGGTGTCATGATGGCGCGGGCGAAGTGGGCGCATTCGGTGGCGGTGAGCGGGGTATCGTTGAGGCGGCTGATTTTGCCGTCGAGCTTCATGGCGGGCGGAAAACCGGCGGTAAGGAATAAATCGGAGCCTTTATATTTGACCATATGGCGCAGCCATTCATATAAAGCGTTGCGGCTGCGTTCTAAAGTTTCTTGGGCGGTTTCTGGTGCCATGGTGATGTTTTCTCGTTATTTTGGGCAAAGGTTTGTGGATATTACGTGAAATATATTGCCGGCAAGGGCGGTTTTAACCGCTATTATAGCAAAAGTTATTTTTCTAAAAGAGTGATTTTACAGGCTTTCAGACGGTTTGGCTGGAGCCAAACGGGCGGAATGTAAGGGGTGACGGCGTTGTAAGGCAAACGTATAATAACCAAAATTTATTTATCAGTGTGGAACTTTTATGAGCAAACATGCAATAGTAGCCATTATTGGCGCGATGGAGCAGGAAATCGAACTGCTGAAAGAATTTATGCACAATCCGGAAGAAGAGCTGATTGGCGGTGTGAAAATGTATTTTGGCCGGCTGTTTAACCGCGATGTGGTGTTGGCTTTGAGCGGCATCGGCAAGGTTAATGCCGCCATTGCCACCACGATTGTGTTGCGTGAATATAACCCGGATTATGTCATCAATACCGGCAGCGCCGGCGGGTTGGGCAAAACGTTGCGCGTGGGCGATGTGGTGGTAGGCTCGCTGGTGGCGCATCATGATGTGGATGTGACGGCGTTTGGCTATCAGCTTGGCCAGGTGCCGAAAATGCGCCCTGCGTTTGAATGCAGCGACCAGCTGATTCGGCTGGCGGAAAAAGCGGCTTCGGCCTTTGCCGATGCCAACGTGCACAAAGGCCTGATTGTGAGCGGCGACCAATTCGTGCACAGCAGCGAGAAAACGGCTTATATCCGCGAGCATTTTTTTGGTGTGCAAGTGGTGGAAATGGAAGCGGCAGCTATTGCGCAAACTTGTACCCGTTTCGAGGTGCCGTTTGTGGTGATTCGCGCAGTGTCTGATTTGGCCGATGAAAAAGCCGATATCAGCTTTGAAAAATTTCTGGAAACGGCGTCGGTGCAGTCGGCGCGGATGGTGCAAAAAATCGTTTCTGCTTTATGAGTGAGGCTACCTGAAAGCGGCAACCAGATAAAACGCAAAATAAAAGCGAAGGAGCAGCGATGCGATACGACAAAATGAGTGCCTTTATTGTGATGGATATTGTACGCGAAGCGGCCAAGTATCCCAACGCCATCCACTTCGAAATCGGCCAGCCCGATTTGCCGCCTTCGCCCAATGTGAAAGAGGCGCTGCTGGCTGCGGTGGCAGCAGACAAATTCAGCTATACCGAAAGCCTCGGCCTGCCCGAATTGCGTGCACGCATCTGCCGCTATTATCAGGATACTTACGGCGTAAAAATCACCCCTGAACGGGTATTGCTCACGCCCGGCACCAGCGGCGCGTTTTTAGTGGCTTATGCGCTCACACTGGCCGAAGGTGACAAGCTCGGCCTTTCCGACCCTGCTTATCCGTGCTACAAAAATTTTGCCTACTTAATGGATGTGCAGCCCGAATTCATGCCGGTAGACCCAAGCGATTGTTATCAACTGCACCCAAGCCAGCTTGAAGGCCGCGGGCTGGCCGCCTTGCAGATTTCCTCGCCTGCAAATCCCACAGGCAATATCTACACCCCTGAACGCTTGTATACATTGGTGGAATATTGCGATAACCACAGCATTGCCTTTATTTCAGACGAGCTGTATCACGGTTTGGTATATGACAGCACCGCCGCCACGGCTTTGCAGTTTAGCCAAAATGCTTATGTAATTAACGGCTTTTCCCAATATTTCTGTATGCCGGGCGCCCGTTTGGGCTGGATTATTGTGCCGGAAGACAAAGTACGCGCGGCCGAGATTATTGCGCAAAACCTGTTTATTTGTGCGCCGACTTTAAGCCAATATGCCGCTTTGGAAGCATTTGATGAAGATTATTTGGTAGAGGTAAAACAGCGGTTTACCGAGCGGCGCGACTTTTTATATAAAGAACTGAGCCAGATTTTTACCGTAGAATTCAAACCGCAGGGCGCGTTTTATTTGTGGGCAGACGTGTCGCGCTATACTGATAATAGTTTTGAGTTTGCCAAAAAAATGCTCGACGATATTCAGGTAGCCTGCACACCTGGCATCGACTTTGGCAGCAACGGCACACAACGGTATCTGCGCTTTGCCTATACGCGTGACATTGCCCATATGCGCGAAGGCGTGGAGCGGATAAAGGCTTGGCTAAGTTAATGTTTTAATTGTGATAAAGCAAAAGGCTACCTGAAAGATTTTCAGGTAGCCTTTTGCTTTATCAATCATCCTGCCGGAGCAGAGCGCTTAACGGCGGCGGAAACCGCCGGGACGTTTGCGGGAGGGTTGGCGGTAATTCGACGGTGCCTGCTGTGTTTGACGGTAGGCCGGCTGCTGTGCTTGGCGCTGTGCAGAATTCTGGTTAGGCTGGGCGGCATTTTGTTGCGGGCGCAAGGCGTTGGAGCCGGCGGAGTTGCCTTTATAAGGTTGCGACTGGTGATAATCAGCGCGCACGCGTTGCGCGGCAGCGCTGTTGGGGCTGGCCTGAGTGTATTTGCCGGCCATGGCTTTGCTGGCCAAAAAGCCCGCCGCTGCACCAAGCATGCCGTAGAGCAGCCAATCGCCGCTGCTTTGGTCGTACATATATTGCTGCCCGTCGGTGCCGGTAACCGGCTCGCCGTTATTGCCGCCGGCATATTGGGGCGGAATGGTTTCGGCTACGGCGCTGGCAGAGAGTGCGTATACGGTGTCGTCTTCTGGGGCGGAGGCGGAGGCCATCTGCGCCTGCATCTGACTGATTTGCGCCTGTTGCTGCTGGATTTGCTGCTCAAGCTGGGCTTGGCGGTTGTCGCCGCAGGCAGCGAGGGCAAGGGCGGAAAGCGTGGCGAAAACAAGGGTTTTTTTCATGGGGATATCCTTAGGGCAAATGCAGATTGTGTTTGCGCGTTTAAATAAGGGCGGAAACGGATTTTTCAAGAGGTTTGTGTTTTGCCCGCCAGCTTTTTCAGGTAGCCTCGGTTTTTATTTATACCAATAAATGCAGGGCAGGAACAGGCATGGTTTCGGCGGGGCGGGCAAATCGGTTACAATGGCGGCGGTTTGATTGGTTTTACTTTCCGGCCTTAAAGCTTTTCCGGATTTGCGCGGCGTGCAAGTACTGAAAAGCATTGGGGTCTTTATTTGGGCATTTTAGTGAGCAAACATGAAATTAACCCCGTTGAAAATCCGTGCGCTGGATAATGTGCAACGCGCGCTGGCCTATTCTTTCAGCAATCAGGATTTGCTGGTACAGGCGTTGACGCATCGCAGCTTTTCCGCCCGCAACAATGAGCGTTTTGAATTTGTGGGCGATTCTATTTTAAACTATACCGTGGCGCGGATGTTATTTGATGTGTTTCCCAATCTTAGTGAAGGCGAGCTTTCGCGCTTGCGTGCCAGCCTGGTTAACGAAGGCGTGTTGGCGGAAATCGCGCTAAAGGTTAACGTGGGCGATGCTTTGTTTCTGGGCACGGGCGAACTGAAAAGCGGCGGCTTCAAGCGGCCTTCGATTCTGGCCGATGCGATGGAAGCGATGTTTGCCGCCGTGAGCTTTGATGCCGGTTTTGCCGCTGCCGAGCAGGTGGTGCGCGGTTTGTTTGCCGAGCGGGTGAAAAGCGCCGATTTGAAAACCCAGGGTAAAGACAACAAAACCGCTTTGCAGGAAGCTTTGCAGGCACGGCGGCTGGCCTTGCCTAAATACCGCATCGAAGAGCAAATTGGCACCACGCAGGATATCCAATTTGTGGTGTCGTGCGATTTGGGCGAGCTGGGTTTTGTGTGCACCGCGCAAGGTGTGAGCCGCAAGGTGGCGGAACAGGAAACGGCCAAAGAAGCTTTGCAATGGCTGGATAAACATCATCCGCTGAAAAAAAGCAAAAGCATCAAATAATGGTTTCAGGCAGCCTTTGCGCTTTAGCAGGATAAAGGCTACCTGAAAGCCTTTTATGTAAAGGAACAGATATGTTAGAACAACAAGAAGCCAACGGCTACCGCTGCGGTTTTGTCGCCATCGTCGGCCGCCCCAATGTGGGTAAATCCACGCTGATGAACCATTTAATCGGCCAAAAAATCAGCATCACCAGCAAAAAAGCGCAAACCACACGCAACCGTGTTACCGGCATTTATACCGATGATACGGCGCAATTTGTGTTTGTGGATACGCCCGGCTTCCAAACCAACCACCGCAATGCGCTCAACGACCGCCTTAACCAAAACGTTACCGAAGCCATGAGCGGGGTGGATGCAGTGGTATTTGTGGTGGAAGCCATGCGCTTCACCGATGCCGACCGTGTGGTGATAAAACAGCTGCCTGCACACACGCCGGTGTTGCTGGTGGTGAACAAAATCGACAAAGACAAAGCCAAAGACAAGCAGGCGCTGGAAGCGTTTATTAACGAAGTGCGTGCCGAATTTGATTTTGCCGGCGTAGAAGTGGTGAGCGCCAAACACGGCTTGCGTATCGCCAATTTGTTGCACGCCATCAAGCCTTTGCTGCCGGAAAGCATTCCCATGTATCCGGAAGACATGGTTACCGATAAATCCAGCCGTTTTCTGGCGATGGAAATCGTGCGCGAAAAATTGTTCCGCTATTTGGGCGAAGAGCTGCCTTATGCCATGAACGTGGAAGTGGAGCAGTTTGAAGAAGAGGAAAGCGGCCTCTACCGCATTTATATCGCCGTGTTGGTAGACAAAGACAGCCAAAAAGCGATTCTCATCGGCAAGGGTGGCGAGCGTTTGAAAAAAATCTCTACCGAAGCGCGTTTGGACATGGAAAAGTTGTTTGATACCAAAGTGTTTCTCAAGGTGTGGGTGAAAGTAAAATCAGGCTGGGCCGACGATATCCGCTTCTTGCGCGAGCTGGGTTTATAAACCCGTTTATCAGGCTACCTGAATATTGTTTGGATAAAAAATCATGAATTATTTGCTGGTAAAGCACCTGCACATTATGTTTGTGGTGTTGACGCTGTGTTTGTTTGCCCTGCGCTTTGGCATGCGCTGGGCGAGGCCGCACAAACCTTTGGCGGCGCCCTTGCGTATTGTGCCGCATATCAATGATACGCTGCTATTGCTAAGCGGATTGTGGCTGATGCACATGACCCGCTGGATACCGTTTGCAAACGCCAATTGGTTGGGTGTAAAGCTGTTGCTGCTGCTGGTGTATATTGGCGCCGGCACGGTGGCGATTAAAGCGTTGCCGCGCAGCGGTAAGAGCGTATCCGCCTTTGCCGTATCGATGTTGTGCGTGGCGTTGATGGTGTGGCTGGCGGTGTTCAAACCGTTTTAGATACTGTGTTTTGCAAAGCAAAGGCTACCTGAACAATCACTATGGGTTCAGGTAGCCTTTGCTTTGATACTTTAGCGTGTTTGTTCCGACAAGCCTTCGATAATCGGGCAATCGGATTCTTCGTTGCCTTTGCAGCAGTCGTGCCATGATTGCAGTGTGGCGTTCATGTGTTGCAGGCGCTCGATTTTGTGTTGCAGCATGGCGATGTGTTCGCCGACCAGCTGTTTGACATCGGCGCTGTTGCGGTCGGGGTTGTGTTTGAGGTTGAGAAGGGTTTTGATTTGCACCAGCGAAAAATCCACGTCGCGGGCGTGTTTGATGAAATATAAGGTGTCTAAATCCGCCTCGCTGTATTGGCGGTAACCGGAAGCGTTGCGCGGGGCGCTGGCAATCAGGCCGGATTGTTCGTAATCGCGTATCATTTTGCTGCTTAAACCGGTGCGTTTGGCGATTTCGCTGATGTTCATGCTTATTCCTTTTTCAGGTAGCCTGCGCGGAGTGGGGTGCTTAGGCTGAAAAAATATCCCAGCCGAATTTGCTGATTAATACCACCAGCAACACCATAAAACCGTGGCGCAAAAAACGGGTGCCGCCGCGTATGGCCAAATGTGCGCCCACCAAGCCGCCGAGCAGGTTGGCAACGGCCAGAGGCAGTGCCCATGCCCAGACAATATGGCCGTTGGGCACAAAAAAAGTCAGTGCGGCCAGATTGGTGGTGAGGTTGATGATTTTGGCCGAGGCGGTGGCGGTGAGGAAATCATAGGAGAAAAAGCGCACAAACACAAAGGCGAGCAGGCTGCCGGTGCCGGGGCCGAAAATACCGTCGTAAAAGCCGATTAAGGCGCCGAAAAACAAGCCCCAAGCGGTTTCTTTGCGGCTGAGTGCGCTGGTACGCACAGCTTGGCCGAGGTCTTTTTTGAAAAAGGTATAGAAAAACATGGCTGCCATTAAAACCAGCATGGCCGGTTTCATATAGTGCACCGGCACATGCGCCACCAGTTTGGCGCCGCCGTAGGAGGCGGCAAACGCCAGCGCGGCAGCGGGCAGCAGCATTTTCCAGGGCACGGCAATGCGGCGGATAAACTGGCTGGTGGCGGTGAGGGTGCCGCTGAACGAGGCGAATTTGTTGATGCCCATCACGGTGGCAATCGGCGTGGAAGTGGGCAAGGTGCTGAAAAGGGCGGGAATTTGCAATAAACCGCCACCGCCCACGGCGGCATCCATCAGCCCGGCCAGAAAGCCGATAAACAACAACAGGATAAAATAAATATCCATGAACAGGATTCTTTCAAATCAACGAACAAGGCTACCTGAATGCAGTGTTGCCGTTTCAGGTAGCCTCAAAACATCCCGCACGCTTTAGCGGCCGGCACGCACCTTGATACGTGCGCTCATTTCTTCAGCGTTGCGTGGCAGGCCGTCTTCACAGAATGTGCGGTATAACACGCCGTGGACTTTATTGTCGGTATTCAAAATGGCGCCTATGGGCCGCCATTCGGCTTTACGGGTGGATATCCAGCGTTGGTTAACGGTGTCGCCAAAGGCGAAAACTTTAAACGTGGAGGATTTTGAGCTGAACATGGCGTCTGCACAATGAATACCCTCGGCGCTTAAATTGTCGAAGCCTTTGGGCGATTTCATGTTTAAAACATAGCGCACGGTTTGATCGGGCGCAATCTGTACGCTGTCGAGCAGCAGTTGCGGCTGCATCTTGAAATCACTGCTCACGTAAATATCAAACCACTTTGATTTTTCGTTTGGAAAATCAGGCAGCTCCAATACAGACTCCTGAAAACCCGCTAGGTCTGCTTCCGAGCTGACATAGCGGGTATTCACCAACGTGTCTTTTTCTGTGCGTGCCGCGAATACGGTGGTGCTTGCCAAAGCGAGAGCCAATAAAACCAGTTGGCGCATATCCTGCTCCTTTAAGATAAGCGCTTATTGTATGTTGTAATTCCACACTTGAAAAGCAAGCAGTACACAAAAATAGCGGCAAATGCTTGCTCAAAAAGTAAAGATAAGGTAAAGAGCGTGCGATATCCGCCCGAAATCAGCCGCTTGAGTGGTGTCGGAAATTGGTCGGAGCGGTTATAATAAAAAAGTAAATAAAGGTAATAAACATGAATACAAGCACTCTGGATGTCACCGGCCTGAAATGCCCGTTGCCGATTTTGAAAGCCAAAAAAGCCTTGGCACAAATGCAGGCGGGCGAAGTATTGACTGTGCTCGCCACCGATGCCGGTGCGCCGGATGATTTTGCCGTATTTTGCCGCCAAACCGGCCATGTGTTGTTGGAATCGGCGCAAGAAAACGAAGTGTTCAGGCTGGTGGTGCAACACAAATGATCAGGCTACCTGAAACGCGTCTACTGCCGTTTGGGATGTGCTTTTTGTTGTTACTGGCCGCCTGCGGCAACAATAACCACAAGGCAGATCCGACACAATTGCACAACAACGCGCAAGAAGCGGTGCGGTTGTTTTTCCAAAGCTGTGTGGCGGAAGAAGGCGATAACAGCCGTATCGCGTCTTGGGCGGCTAAAAACGGCTTTCACCCGCTTGATGCCGAAGCCGTAGGCAGGCTGCCGTTGGGCATGATTGAACTGGATGCGCAAAACGTGTGGCAAGGCGAACGCGGCGGTGCTCTGTTTTACCTCACATCAGGCAGTGGGGGTGATTGCAGTCTGAAAACGGCGCAAGCTGATGAAGCTGTGGTGCGCGCGCAATTCACCGCCGCAGCCCAACAAGATACAGCGGGTATAACCGTGCGTGAGCGGGGCAACCATTACAGCGCCACGCCGTTTCCGTTCAGCCAACTGGTGTATTCGTGGCAGCGCGGCGACGAAGCTGTGGAAACGCTGCTTGGTGCCAATACCTCGCCCTCGGAGCAGGTGCCTGCGCAAGTCGCACTTCATTTCAGTCGCGCGCCGATGGCGGTAATCGTGCCGAATATCAGCAACCAATAGCGTATCTTCCGGCAGCTTGAGATCTTTGCAAAACCCCTATCTGCGGCGCATTTCTGCGTTGTGCGCTGCGCGCGCGCGTGGCCTTATCTTGATGATATGTCTGCGCTTACTGCGCTGCTACGCCTTGAACTGCATCCACATCTAGGGGTTTTGCAAAGGTCTCAGCCAGTCGAAACCAAAACCATACTAAAGGAAAGCCCATGCAAACCCTGACCATCATCCAGCCTGACGACATGCACCTGCATCTGCGCGACGGCGAAGCGCTAAAGGCGGTGTTGCCGTTCACCGCACGCCAGATGGGGCGTGCCGTGATTATGCCCAACCTCAAACCGCCTGTGGCCAGTGTGGCCGATGCTCAGGCCTATAAACAACGCATCATCGCCGCCCTGCCTGCCGGCAGCACGTTTGAGCCGTTGATGACGCTTTATCTCACCGATAAATCAACGCCAGAGCTGGTGCGCGAAGCCAAAGCTGCCGGTATTGTGGCGTTTAAACTTTACCCCGCCGGCGCCACCACCAATTCCGATTCCGGCGTTACCGATTTGTTCAAACTGCTGCCCGTGCTGCAAGAGATGGCCGCGCAGGGCATATTGTTTTTGGTGCACGGCGAAGTAACCGACCCCGACATTGATATTTTCGACCGTGAAGCTGTGTTTATCGAGCGGGTGATGAAGCCCGTGTTGGCGCAAGTGCCCGGTTTGAAAGTGGTGTTCGAACACATTACCACCGCCGAAGCCGCGCGTTTGGTACAGGAAGCGGGCGACAATGTGGCTGCCAGCGTCACCCCGCAGCATTTATCGCTCAATCGCAACGATTTGCTGGTGGGCGGTGTGCGCCCGCACAATTATTGTTTGCCGGTATTGAAGCGCGAAAGCCACCGTGCAGCGCTGGTAGAAGCCGTAACCGGCGCCCAATCGCACAAATTCTTTTTGGGCACCGATAGCGCTCCGCACGCACGCACGGCCAAAGAAAACGCCTGTGGTTGCGCCGGCATGTTCAGCGCCGCCAGCGCTATTGAGCTTTATGCCGAAATTTTTGAAAAAGCCGGCGCGCTCGATAAGCTCGAAGCCTTCGCCTCGAAAAACGGCGCACGTTTCTACGGTTTGCCCGAAAATCCGCGCACGCTCACGCTGATGAAGCAAACACAGCTTATTACACCGCAAGTGCCGCTGGGCAGCGATGATGTGCTGGTGCCGATGCGTGCGGGCGAAAGTGTGAGCTGGACGGTGCGTTATTGATAATCGATAACAAAGGCTACCTGAAATCTTTTCAGGTAGCCTTTCGGTATTCTTAGTTTGATTTACTCCGTTTGCGAGCACAACCATAATGCGCAGGCACATATAAAAAGGCTACCTGAAAAGATTTTCAGGTAGCCTTTTTATAGATAAAACACAAACGAAGTTAAACCACTTCTGCTTTGGTAATCACCACGGCATCTGCGGGTACATCGTCATGGTAGCCGTGGCGTTTGGTTTTCACGCCTTCGATTTCGTCTACTACATTTTGGCCTTCAACCACTTTGCCGAATACGGCATAGCCCCAGCCGTGCAGGCTCGGCTCGGTGTGGTTGAGAAAGGTGTTGTCTTTGGTGTTGATAAAAAATTGTGCAGATGCAGAATGCGGCGCTTGAGTGCGCGCCATGGCAACGGTGTATTTGTCGTTTTTCAGGCCGTTTTGTGCTTCGTTTTGAATCGGCTCACGGGTGGTTTTTTCGTTCATGTTTTCATCCATGCCGCCGCCCTGAATCATAAAGCCTTTGATAACGCGGTGAAAAATCACGCCGTCGTAGAAGCCGTCTTTAACATATTGCTCGAAATTGGCCGCGCTGATTGGTGCTTTTTCGTGGTCGAGTTCGATGCCGATTACGCCGAAATTGGTATGTAATTTAATCATGCTGTTTTCCTGTATGAAAGGGTTGCGGAATTTTTGCCGAGATGGGGCAAACGGTTTGAATTTCAAGATAAAGGCTACCTGAAAATATTTTATTTCAGGTAGCCTTTTGATTTGGCGCAATTATTGTTTTGCCGCTTCAATCTGGATATTGAGCTTAACATTTTTGGTCATGCCCATGGCCACGCCGTAATCCAAACCCCATTGGCTACGGTCGATGGTGGTTTCAAAATCGCCGCCGCACACTTCGGCTTTCAGCATCGGGCTTTGGTAGCAGTTGAATTTGGTGGCCTTCAGGGTAACGGGGTGGGCTTTACCCAGCATGGTCAGCATGCCGGCAACCTCGGTAACCTTATTGCCGCTGAAACGCCATTCGGTAGACTGGAAGCGGATTTCGGGGAATTGTTCCGCATTAAACAAATCGGCGCTTTTCAGGTGGTTGTCAAACTGTTCGTTGCCGGTGTTGAACGAATCAACGGGAATGGTAATGCCGACAAAGCCGGATTTGGCTTGCGGATCAAATTGTACGTTGCCATTGAGGTTGTAGAAACCGCCCACGTTGGTGCTGGTGCCGAAGTGGTCGATAGCGAAGCGGGCATTGGTGTGGTGGCTGTCGATTTTGTAATCAGCGGCGAAGGCACCGGTGGCGGCAAGGCTCAATAAGGTAACGAACAGGGCTTTTTTCATTGTTTGACTCTCTTGATGATAAGGTGGAAAAATTCAATGTTGTTGTATATTAACATAAAAAACACGCCTGAACGTTTCAGGCGTGTTGACGGGCATTAACTGTCAGTTGATGATGCTGATTTTGTTGATAATCACGGGTTGAAGCGGTACGTTTTGGTGATAGGCTTGATCGGTGGTTTTGACATTGGCGATTTTTTGTACTACATCCATGCCTTTGCTGACCTTGCCGAAAACTGTATAGCCGTAGCCGGCGGCAGTGGTGTTTTTGTGATCAAGAAAATCGTTGTCGGCTAGGTTGATAAAAAATTGGCTGGTGGCAGAATGGGGCGCAGAAGTGCGCGCCATGGCGATGGTGCCGGTGCTGTTTTTCAGGCCGTTGCTTGCTTCGTTTGCCACGGCTTTATCGGTGGCTTTTTGTGCCATATCAGGGGTGAAGCCGCCGCCCTGAATCATGAAGCCGTTGATAACGCGATGAAAAATGGTGTTGTTGTAAAAACCTTTATTGGCGTATTGCACGAAGTTGGCCACGGTTTTCGGCGCTTTCTGCTCGTCTAGTGCCAATTCTATCTGTCCCATATTGGTGTCGATAAGGGCGCGGGTTTCGGCTTGGGCGCTGAGGGCGGCAAAGCCGATCAGGCCGCCGAGTAGCAGTTTGTTCAGATATCGGGTCATGGTGTTGTTTGGCCTCGTTGGGAAATAATTTCGGATTATCGCCGATTTGTCGGTTTTTATTTGTAAATATGAGGTAAAGAGGCTACCTGAAAACATTTCAGGTAGCCCGGATATAAAATGATGTAGCCTTATTGGCGGTGCAGATGGCGGACGTATTCGGTTTCTTCTTTGCTGCCCATAATCACAGATACGCGCTGGTGCAGACCCTCGGGCTGGATGTTAAGCATGTCTTCTGTGGCGTTGTGTGCGCTGCCGCCGGCTTGTTCCATCAGCAGGCTTAGGGGGTTGGCTTCATACATCAAGCGCAATTTGCCCGGCTTGGATGGGTCGCGCGCGTCTTGCGGATACATGAATACGCCGCCGCGCACCAGAATGCGGTGGATTTCAGCCACCATCGAAGCCACCCAGCGCATGTTGTAGTTTTTACCGCGCGGGCCGGTGTCTCCGGCGAGCAGCTCGTTGATGTATTGCTGCATTGGCGCATTCCAATGGCGCATGTTGGACATGTTAATGGCAAACTCTTTGGTTTGCGCCGGCACGTTCATACCGTCCTGCGTGAGCACGAATTCGCCGGCGGCGTTGAGCGTGAAAACGTAAGCGCCGTGTTTTAGGGTGAACACGAGCAAGGTTTGCGGGCCGTAGAGCACATAGCCGCTGCCCACTTGCTCGCGACCGGCTTGCAGGAATGACTGGGTGTTTAATGCGCCGGCGGGCTTGGCCAGAATCGAGAAGATGGTGCCCACGGAAATGTTGACGTCGATATTGGACGAGCCGTCGAGCGGGTCGAACAGCACCAAATAGCCGCCGTTTTCATGGCAGGCAACAAAAGAATCTTCTTCTTCGCTGGCCAGGCCGGCCACGTTGGCGTTGTTGTTCAGCTCATGAATTAGGGTGTCGTTGGCGATAACATCCAGTTTTTTTTGGTCTTCACCCTGCACGTTGCCGGTGCCGGCTTCGCCGAGTATGCCCGACAGGGCGCCGAGGCGAACTTGGTTGTTGATGAGGATGCAGGCAGAGGTAACGGATTGTAAGACGCTGCCCAGCTCGGCGGGAATCTGGTGTTGTTGCAGGTGCTCGGGTAAAAATTGCGCTAGGGTTTGCATGATTTCCTCACAGGATGGTTTAAGGCTACCTGAAAAATAGCCAGATATAGGCGATTGTAATGGAAAAGCGGCGGCGCTTCTATATGGAATAGCTTGGCGGTGTGAAAATCGCGGCGGCCGGAAAATAAAAAAACGACCCGTGAGCGGGTCGTTGGATAGTGTTTGTTATTCGGCGGCAGGATTGTGTTGTTCGGCGGCTTGCGGTAGCGCGGTTTCGGCAGCTGGTGTTACCGTGTCGGCAGCGGCTTCGGCTGCGTTGTCGGCAGGTTTTGCTGCCTGTGTTTGCTGTACGGACGGGTGTTGTTGGGCAATTGCCTGTTCTTCGGGGGTAATGTCGCCTTTGAAACGGTTGTTCAAGTCGAAGCGTTTGCCGCCGCGAGCCAGTGCTTTCAAGTAGCGTGGGCGGCGGCAGTGGTTGGCGAGCACACGGGCGATGAGTGCCGGATCAAACTGTGGCAGGGCGACAATCAGGTCTTGGTCGATGCCCAGTGCCAGTGGTTTGAAGCGTTTGAACACATCGTATTTATTGTAGATGTGGTCGGCAATCATGTCGGTTTGCTTTTTCTTGCTCATGGTTTGCACGGCGGTTTTCAGTGCGGCGCCCAGTGCGGTTTCTTGCGTCATTATCTTGTTTCCTGTGGGTAATAACTGTGTTGCTTGCTGCCGTTTCAGGTTTAAGGCGGCATTGTAGCTTAAAAATCTAAGGTTTGGATAAATTTTTTGCGGCTTTAACGGCCATGATTTTTACCAGAAAAATCATTTTATCGGCTGTTCTTCTGTTTTACATTGCCGCTGTGTGCCATGAGGTGAAAAACAGTCTGATTGATGTTCCAAATATTAATCAGGCTACCTGAAAGCATGAATGCTGTTTCAGGTAGCCTGTTGCTTGTGTGCGGACACGCCGGCTTATGTTTGCGGATGACGGGCGATATCGGGCGTATCGACATGCACATCGGCGTTTTGCGCGCGTTGGCGTAAGGCGTGGTCGATGAGCACCAGAGCCAGCATGGCTTCGGCAATCGGTGCGGCGCGCAGGCCGACGCAGGGGTCGTGGCGACCGTGGGTGGCAATGTTGACCGGCTGGCCGTTGATGTCGATGGATTCGCGCACGGTGGCGATGCTGCTGGTGGGTTTGATGGCGATATTGGCGCGGATGTGCTGGCCGGTGCTGATGCCGCCGAGTATGCCGCCGCTGTGGTTGGTTTTGAAGCCTTGCGGTGTTAATTCGTCGCCATGTTCGCTGCCGCGCTGGGCAACGCAAGCGAAGCCGGCGCCGATTTCCACACCTTTTACGGCGTTGATGCTCATTAAGGCGTGGGCAATGTCGGCGTCTAGGCGGTCGAACACCGGCTCGCCGAGGCCGACAGGCACGTTGCGCGCTTCTACGGCCAGCTTGGCGCCAACGGAATCAAGCGATTTGCGTATGCTGTCCATATAGTTTTCTAGGTCGGCGATTTGCGACTGGTTGGCGGCGAAAAACGGATTGCTGCCGATGTGTTCATAACCTTCGAAAGTGATTTCGCGTTCGCCCACTTGGGTAACATAGGCGGTGATTTCGGTGCCGAATTTTTCTTGCAGCCATTTTTTAGCCACGGCGCCGGCGGCCACGCGCATGGCGGTTTCACGGGCGGAGGAGCGGCCTCCGCCACGGTAATCGCGGATGCCGTATTTGTGCCAATAGGTGTAGTCGGCATGGCCGGGGCGGAATTGTTGTGCGATATTGCCGTAGTCTTTGCTGCGCTGATCGGTGTTGCGGATGAGCAGGCCGATGGGGGTGCCGGTGGTTTTGCCTTCGAACACGCCGGAGAGGATTTCCACTTCATCGGCTTCGCGACGCTGGGTCACATGGCGGCTGGTGCCGGGTTTGCGGCGGTCGAGGTCTTGTTGGATGTCGGCGGCGCTGAGTGCCAGGCCGGGCGGGCAGCCGTCGATGATGCAGCCCAAGGCGGCGCCGTGGCTTTCGCCGAAAGTGGTAACGGTGAAGAGTTGTCCGAAAGTGTTTCCTGCCATGATTTGGGGTATCCGAAAGTCTGTATGAATCGGGGCTTAGTGTAGCATAAAAGGCTACCTGAAAAAGCATATAACTTTTGGTTCTATCTTCAGTATCGGTTGTTATTTTACTTTTTTCGGCCATTTGCTTAATATGGGCGGCTATTTATTGAAACCACTATATTTAAGGATGTGTATCATGGCTCGAGTAAGCGTTCATTCTGTTGAAACTGCTCCGGAAGCGGCAAAGGCGCGTGTAGAAACCGCATTGAAAAACAATGGCTTTTTGCCTAACTTGATTGGTGTGCTGGCCAATGCGCCGGCGGCTTTGGCTATGTATCAGGATGTGGGTGCGTTGAACGGCACCACCAGCCTGACTGCGGGTGAGCGCGAAGTGGTGCAGATTACTGCCGCTGTGTTAAACGAATGCGGTTTCTGTAAGGCCGGCCATACGGCCTTGAGCACCAAGAAAAAGTTGTTGGAACCACAGGCTATCGAAGCCTTGCGCAACACCACGGCTTTGGACGATGCGAAGCTGAACCGTTTGGCTTTGTTTACCCAATCTGTTATTGCCCATAAAGGCAATGTGTCTGACGACGAATTGCAAGCATTTTTTGATGCGGGCTACAACGAACAACAAGCGCTGGAAGTGGTGTTGGGCGTGGCGTTGGCGACTTTGTGCAATTATGCCAACAACTTGGCGCGAAATGAGATTAACCCGGAATTGCAGGCGTTTGCCTGATGGAATAATAGTGTTCAGGTGGCGTGTGTGAT
>RRZU012499168.1_pt1 | contig 23253 bp, 16 predicted proteins | sample 2165561 | NCBI WGS metagenome assembly RRZU01 (sample SAMN10456909, study PRJNA506462) | wastewater metagenome | isolation source: wastewater sludge | place: USA: Moscow, Idaho | reverse complement strand
GTGTTGAGAATACTCAGATTTTAAATGTGTTAAAATATCATCCATTGAAGTACTTCCATAGATATCTGGCTCACGAGTTCCTAGAAGATTGAGATTGGCTCCGTTTAGTATTAGAATTTTCATATTCTCAAAGGTATGAAATTTTTAAAACAAAAAAAATCCTCAGAAATTGTCTGAGGTTTTGTTTAGCCCGTGGAGGAAGAAAATAATTACTTTATTAAGGATCGTTTTCGTTCCTTAAATTTATTTTGTTACCACCGTTGTTACCACCGAAAGTATATTTAGAGATTTATTTTAAGAAATCTGCCCTTCAAAACAAATTTCTATTTCTCTAGTTTGGAGTTCGTCTTTTAAACTCATCTCTACAATATTCATTCAAATATAAATCAAATTTTGGCAAAGATTGAGATAATTGCCAATAATTTGAAATTGATCAACAATTATTAAGTTTTGTTGATTATCATTCACATCAAAAAATGAATCAATCAAATCAGTTACAATAATTTGTAATTAATTCTGAAATTCCATTTGGCAATAGCTCATCAAACCATTGCCAAATATCAAAACGATCTGTGCCTTTTTCCCAATAATAAAAATCTAGTTCAATCTCATCATTATCGTTTACTGGAATATCACCAAATTCACTCCACATCTTTTTAAGTTCAGTTATTTTCATTGTTGTTTTGGTATTTGCCCCTGTTAATGTATTTTGATGCATATAAAGTCTAAGAAACTTACACAGCGTTTACAGCAGTTTTTTGCTTTATCATATTTACTCCCACATTATAGGCATAAACCGCTGATGGGATAAAAGTCATTTTTATCTGCAGGAATAAGGTTTTTATTTCCCATAAAATTTCTTATTTGAACATAAATGTACAAAATAAGAAGATTTTAATCTGCTTATTCATACTAAAATGGTTGAAATAAGGGAAATTTTGGAGAAAAAATGTTTTATTTTACTTGTTAATTTTCAACTATCTCACAATTTACCATCTCCATTTCTTTTTTAGATGTGTCTTCCAAAGTTTCTTTATCAACACAATCTAATAATTCATCAAAAACATTTTTTTGCCAGATCGTACCAATCCAATTTCTTTTCAGCCCAATGTATCCATTCATTGTCTGCAACAGCTATCCTTGTTGTGTGCTGATGTTATTCAGTCCGTTTGTTGTTTTTTGTTTTTTTGAAGCGTTGGCAAATTTTAAAACCATTTTTTCTGCGTTGGCTTTGCAAGTTCTTTAGCAAAGTTTGACTTTGTGCGGTTGGCTAGTGCGACTTTGACAATGTGCTTGCAAACAGGGTTGGTGTTAATCTATTAATTTACTAAAAAAACCAAACTCCTCATCAACTAGAACTCTTCTATCTAATCCTAAATTCATTTCTTCACAAGCAGTTTCAGCTACTAGTGAACAGGAGAAACACGCTGATAAATTCAAATCAAAAATACCTTGTCCATCCGATTCCCAACAAAGAGGATCTGATGAACAATTAACAGACCTTTCCATTCCTTTTTTTATAATATACAATATTTTCTCAGGTGCGCCTTGTGATACCAAACCTCCCATACTTCCTTCTGAACCTTCTGCTGTATAAAGCAACACGCCTGACATTGTTTTATGAGGTGTATTCGAAATAAATAATCTTTCTTTCAGACTGGCTGTTGGATAACCACAAGAAAACTCCAATTCTCTCATTATTAAATGAGAAAATGAATGGATTAGGAAATGCTTGATGCCATTATTCTTAATTTTTTGTTTTAATCCCGAACCTTGCTCTTTAGTGTCAACCTCTCTATTCAAAAATCTGGAAAACCTTTCTTCTAATTGTTCAAAGTTATTCTCAATCCATTTATTAATCGTTTCATCATTAAATTGGAAAAACAAACCTTCCCCAAAAGTTTCATTTGCTGGTAGTACGAACAATTCATCTTTCTTATTTGAAAAAATATTTTGACCAGTTGATGCTTCTTCAACAACTTTTTCACCTTGTTCGTTAATCCGTACAATTCGTTCTTTTGGCTTAACTCTTGTAAAATCAAGTTGAATATTAGTTACTTTAAGTTCTTCTACTTGTTGTATTTTAGTAAAAAAATGATTTAGTTCAGGTGGCAAATCAATATCTTGAAAGTTAAGACCAATATATGAGATAGAAGAATTGTGTGAAAAACACTTGTACTCTTGCCATCTGTATTCTTCATAATGATCAGCTGATTGCTCTACATCACTGTTCAAAAACAAGTTTTTCAATGAATTTTCAAATTGTTGTTTATCAGAGTTCACAATGATGTCATTATCACTTAGAAATTCATCAAAATCATCTGTTACTTTTTTTGTCCAATAATCTTCTTTTGTGATAGGATTATTTTTATTTCTTTTATCGAATCGTTCTTCCAATATTTCAAGTGCTTCAAGTAATTCTTTTGAAATATCTTCGGCAAGATGCATTGGAATATACAGACTTGAAAAACCATTAGCGTAGTAAACATTATTTGCTGTTACCAATGAAACTTTCAATTTTTCACGACCGCTTTGTTGTTCGCCACGGATATAACATTTTTCAAAAGGAATAGATTCCGGATTGGATACTTCTATTTCCCAAGGCTTTTGTCCTTTACAATTTGGTTGTAAGTTGTTAATTCCTTCTAAATTTATTTTAGGTTTTTCATTTGATTTTCCGGAACCTAAACCGCAACTTTTACACTCTAAATAAATACTCCCATAACCTTCTGATTTTGTTTTGCTTTCTGTCCAAATTAAATCTGGATTGCTACAACAAGGATCTATGTCAAACAAATTTTCACCATTATCATCTCTATTTAATTGAAATGTTTCTTTTGATGTTTTCCAAACTAAAAATCTTGACCAAGGCATATCTGATAGATGTCCATTTGGGCAAATTAGCGATAAGTTGAGTTGTTCAAGTTCCCGATATTCTCGGTAATTTACTTCCCGACCTTCAAAGTCTTTTCGTTTATATTCATTAACAAAATCTGAGGCATCTCTTGGTGGAGCAAAGTCATTTATCGTTGGAGTTCCATTATGTTTTCTTCCTTCTTTTTCCCACATTTCTTTCCATTGCGAAATTGTTTTAAGTTCTCCTTTTCTATTTTTAAACCACTTAGGAAAATGTGTTCCTATAATCATATAATCATACTGTACTCCTTTAGAAGGCTCTCCAGCATTTTCTAATGCTGTTTTTATTGGATGATTTTTCCAATTTGGTGTATTGAAAGATTCATTAAGAGCCATATGAGGGACTCCTATTAAGCAAACTAAATTATTGAGCTCTTTTTCAGTTCTGATAAAACGAATAAATCGTTGGTCATCAATAAAATCAATGCCTCGGTTTGCCATTTCGGATTTACTCACCTCATAAATTTTCCTATCATCGGAGTTGTTTGAACGAACTATTTCTATTTTTGAATTTGCCCACTTTATGAATTTCCATTTGTTGATATCTGATATCAATATATAAGAACCCACTTTTGTGGTTATGATTGAACCAACACCTGCTGTGGAAGACAACAATTTATATTTCCCAATGCCCTGATTATATTGGTTAGTGTTTAATATTTTCATTTTAAATAGAATTTATTTTGATAGCAGCTTCTGGTTCTATTACCCTTAAAGACATTGGAACCTGCCATTTTTTACTATGAATGTTTCCTTCATATTCTTCTATATCAACGTAAAGTTGCTCTTGTTTTCTGGCTTGATTTGCTCCGTTTTTCTTTCTGTTAAAAACTAAATCTGTTGAACTATCAAGATTTCTCTCTAATTCTTTCCATTCTTCAAAAGCTTCTTCAATCCATTGTTTGATTTGGATAACATTCTCTTCTTTTAGAAGATTGTTAATCAACTTATCAAAGTTGGAAAGCCTTTCTTTTCTATTGTCAAAATAATCTGTCATTTCTGAAATAATTAAAGAAAGTTCTTCATCCGATATTGAAGAGATGTTATCTGCTGATTCTCTTTCTATAAATCTTGAGTTATGACGAATCATTGTCGCTAAATACAATCCCATATATCGTTCAACAGATTTTTTTGTGAAAGGAGTAATGGAAATTGGCTCTACATAGCTATACATCTTCTCGTGAAACTCGATAAATTTTTCGTAGTGAGACACATCTCTTGCTCTAAAAGGATGATGAACGGTTAAAACCAAACCATAATCATTTCTCGCTACACGGCTAGTTGCTTGGATGTATTCGGCAGTATTTCGTGGCATCGAATTCATAATGATTGTATTGAATCGTGAAACATCTATTCCAACAGAAATCATATTGGTTGCTACAACAAATTCTGGAGGTACAGTTCCTCGGACAGTTTCCTCATTTTCTATATTTGCAAACCTAGTTGCGGCTTTCCATTTAGCTCCAACATTTTTAAGCTCATTTTTTACTTCCTCACCAGATAATCTTCCTGTTAATTCAGTTTCTTGAATCGGTCCATAGCTATACAGTGAGTGCATTAACTTTTGAGGGCGAATCACTCTATTGAAAACCCTTCGAAGTTCTTTCAAGATATAAGTTTGCACTTGTGATTGGGTTTTTCCGACTTCTTTTAAGCTATTGAAATAAGAAATAATGGTATGATAATAATCCATTGCCTTTTCAAAATTGCTATAAGCATCAAAGTCAATCGGATTTTTATATTGTAACTCTTGCAGTTCAAATATAGCACGATGTGTCATTATAATAGCCGCCAATCTCATTTGCATCCATATTTGTGTTCTACCTGTCGGCAATACACCAATATATTTTCGTTTAGATAAGTATTTTTCATTTTCTTTTTCGGAGTTTTTGAATATTCTTCGATAAAATGCAAAGAATGAATCATCACATTCAACTCCAGGTTTTGGGAAAAGATTTACTTTTCTGTCAAACAATGCAGCAATCTGTAATTGAGTATTCCGTGTGGTTGCCGTTGAAGAAATTATTTTGGGTCTTGTCCCATCTTTTCTTGTGCATAGTTGGTCAACTGCAGATTCAAACAATGCAAAAGCAGAACCAAGCGGACCCAATAATAAATGTAACTCATCCTGAATAATTAAATCAGGAGGTAAATAACCGTTTTGAGGTTTTCCTTGTTCCCAATTCCCGTTGCCAAATAAGCGTCTTGAATCATCATTTCTTCCATTATCTGTTCCTTTTACTTTATGTGCCAATTGTGCGAACTTATCAACTGTTCCGAATAGCAATGTTGGAGGGTGCTGATAGATGATTTCATCTGATAAACAAACAGGAATTGCACTTTGGTCATTTTGCCGAACTCTTGCTCGTCTTTTTGGGTATGAAAATGAGCATTTGTCATTAGAACATTTTAAATGAACTCTTCTTGAATACCAATGATTTTCTCTGTTATTAAGGTTTTCAGTGTCTTCCTTATCTTCTCCTTCGATATTACTTCCACACCAAGGACAATTTGAAAAAGGTATTTTATTTGGTTGGTTATTGTTTAATTTTTCAAATTCCGTTATTAAATCCTCGGTTTTGTTAGGCAAAGAATTGTCTCCAACCCACAATCCGATTGTGACTGGTTCATTTCCTAATTCATATTGATTCCAACGTCTGATTAATTCCAGTGCCATTATCACCAATGTAGCTCTTTGAAATTGTTGCATTGTAAGTAGTCGTAAAGTATATCGCATAATGGAAGCAACTCCGCCACCTTGCTCTTTGTAAAGTTTTCTTCGATTAATAATTGTAAGAGCAATTAAACCAAGATATGCTTCTGTTTTTCCACCACCTGTCGGAAACCAAACCAAATCAACCCATTCATTTCTTTTTTCCCAATTTTCATCATATTCTGGCTTGAAAATTCCATCAAGATTTAAGATGATGAATGCTAACTGAAAAGCTCTCCAACCAGCAGATTCTGTTGGAGAAAATAATTTATCGTCCGCATCTTTGTAAAAGTCGCAGTCGAAAGAATTAAAGTTTTCATTTTCAAATAGAGAAGTAACTTCATTTTGTTTAACTTTTACAGAATGCCATAATTGCATAAACATTGCCCCGTTCATCAAACGAAATGAAGCAAGATTGTCTTTGTTGTTTTCTCCTTTCAATAAAGTTTCAACGTTTTCTTTCATTCGTTGATAATCTTTATCACATTTTTCTAACTCTTGCTGAGCAATATCTTTCAAATCGGATTGATCTTTTGCATCTTTTTTCTTGTTCTCAATCCATTGACCATAAGAATCAACAAAAGCTAATAAACCTTCAATTATATTATTATCATTTACATCAGAAAATACAGAAAGCCATTTGAATTCTTGAGCTTGTGAGTTTTCCAAAAACAACGGTAATGTAAATTCTCCATCCTTATTCTCTATTGCAGGCTTACTTTTATCTCTTGGTATTGGGTCAATATCAGGCGTTTCACATTCAGGTAAATATTCCGTTTCTACTTTTTTATTTACGCTATCCCATTTTGCGGAACAGCCGTGACCAATTGCATAGTCTTTGAATTGGTCGTAAATAAATTGAGTAGTAGTGTCTTCGTTGTAAACTCCCGACTCATCTTTTGAATATTTATAATCTGAATAAGGCACTAGAAATTCATTTTCTACAGAAATCTTAACACCAAAGAATGTTCGTTGATTTACAACTTCATTGAAAGTGGAAAAATACCTGCTATCCTTTTCTGTGTCTAATTTAAATGCTGCGCTTGTATTAATTAATTGAACTTTGACAAAAATTTTATTAGCTTCCTTTCTTGAATCTCTGCTTAATTGGATGTTAACAGACAGTGAAGCATATTCATCCTCCTTGCTCTCTATATTGAACTTAAACAAATGTTCTAATCCTATTTTTTCTTCTCCACGTTCATTAATTACAACAATGTTCTCATTGGATTGTGGTTTATTGTATAAAAACGAGATTTTGTTTTTTGCCTTTGGAAAATCAATATTTTTAAGTTTTATTGTTCTACTAATCGGATTCGATTGCCATAATCCATAACCTCCTGAATAGACATCTAAAAGATTTCGTAAATGTTCAGCAATGTTTTCAATTAGTTCTATTTCTTGTGTAATTGAATATAACCCTTTCCTTATATTATTGTTGGTAATCGAATTTTTTAATTCGTAATAAATGGTTGATTTTAAGTTACTCAAATAACATTTGTCTTTAAGAAGGTGTGACAAGTTGTGTACTTTACTTGTTTTGTCATATAAACTTTCGGCAATATTTTTTTGAATGGCTCGAATTGTTGTTTTCAATTCTGTAATTTGTTCTGAACTGATTTTGGATAATACTATAAAATTATTTGCTCCTTTAGAGAGAATTGAAAATTGAATTAAATTGTGTTCTGTCAAAAAGGTTCTTAATTTTTCTACATCAACTTCACATAACAATCCATATTTTTTGTTGAACTTCCCTTCTTTATCTTGTTTTAGCTTTTTATAGTACCTGAATGAAACATCAAAATCTATCTCTCCTTTTTCTAAACTTTCTTCTTTTAAGCAAAAAGTTAGTCCCATTGTTTTAGGGTACATCTGATTCAGTTCCACACCGTTTGAAACATCCCCTGAATCCATACTATTGTCTTGGGAATCTTTCTCTTCAACTCCATCTTCAGGTTCTGTTTGTTCATTATTGTCTAAAACAGCTCCTTGTCCATAAGTTTCACTTTTATCTTCAGGAAAAAGGATACTTGTGCTATAAATAGCGGCTGGAACTATATCTAAAATTTCAGAATCATAGTTTATAAACGGCTCAGTAGATAGATTTTTCTCAATTAAAACATCATCATCCAAATCAACATACTTATATCCATTTATTCCTGGACCTAATATTTGTTCCCGAATAAAAGCTTCTAAAGCGTTTCTCTTTTGTAATACTTTGTTCATCATTCAATCTTTTTGAATTTTTCCAATTCTTTTAATGTAATCTCTGGTTTTATTAACTCAACCAACGATATTAAATTCTCTCCCAAATATTTTTCATCGATACCCAATTCGTCCAAAGGATGTTTTTTTTTATAACTCTCAAGATTGGTTATGATATTCTTTTGTATATCTGCTTCCTCATTAAAACAACCGTCATTGAACAAGTCTTGCAAAAGTCGATTCATTTGGCGAGTGCTTTGACGACTTGCTTGTTTTGACGAATTCCTTAGTCTTTGTATAAGGATGAAATAAGTTTTGGGTAGATTAAGGAAATTACATAATTCTATAAAAACCTTTTTGCTAAGTGGAGCAATAGATTCACTTTCAGGATTGAGCCAATTACTTTTGAAATGAAATAAGGAAACCATTTTAAGTCCTTTATTTTCTAAAAATGCCTTTAACTCATTATACAAAATTTCTTCGTTAGAGTTTGATGTTATCTTTTTCAATAAAAGCTTCCAAAGTCGTCCCGTTTCAGAATCGTTCAATTGAAATTGTTGCCTGATGATATTCAACTCTTTTTCTTGCTGACTTGTATCAGTCATTTTTTCATATAAATTGATTCGCCCTTGAATCTCATCGAGGTGATACACAAAGTATTTTTCTTCTACATCAATTTCATCTACAACATCACCAATTTTTGCGACTTTAAAAATCCGTTTGTCCGTTGAATAAATGAAAAGTTCAGAACTGTTAAAGATTTTTTCTCTTTCGCCTTTTAATTTTAGTTTAATAGTCTCACGATTAGTATTTCCCGAATATTGCTGTTCCAAATCCCAATTTGTATCATCAATTATTTGTGGTTTTAACTCTTTTATGGATTTTTTCAACCTTTCCCATTGGAAATATTTTTGCCGTATTGGGTGGTCTGAAAGTTTATGTAAATCTTTAGCTATATTGTATTTTGCCCATTGATACCTATTGAAAAACAAAAACTTATGGTAAATGGCATAAATAACTGTTTCTATGGGAATGGTAATTTCAATGATATTAGGATAGAAATAAAATGGATATTTCCCTTGATCTTGATAAGATAAAATTAGAATTTTTCCACCTTCAATATTCTTAAAGTCAGACCAAGAACAAAACTGATTATCAGTAAACAATTTTAAAGTTGAAGATAATAACTGTTTTATTTTTTGAGTTTTCAGAATAAAATCATCAACTATCAAAATAGTCTTATTATCTATCATCGCAGATATTTCTTGCTTGAAATTAGAATGTATAATCAAGTCCAATGTATTCCCTAAACAATCTCGCAAGTTTGATAAATCATCATCACTTAAATCTAATAACTTTTGCTTGGTTTCATCAGATATTATTTCCGAAGTATCATTTTTAGAGAATAAATCATTGAGTATAAAAATTTTAATTTCTTCGCTCAGGCAAAGTGAATATACATTCATCATTTTTATGGAGCGTAACTCATATAAATCTTGAATATTTGTTTCTACAATAAAAGCTTCCCATAAATCTGAACTATTAATTCCAATGAATGAAGTGGGTATATATTTCCTTACTTCAAGTTTTAACGTGTAATCTATTTCCGATTGAAGAATAGAATAACTCTCACTATTCGATATTTTGAATCTACTCTGAATCAATCCCAATTTGTCTCTCAATCTTTGAACAGAATTATTTTTGTTACCGAAAGATAGAACTAAATACTTTCTCAGATTAACATCGAAATCTTTTATATCTTTCAAAGAAAAATTCTGCATCAAATATTTTCTTTCACAATCAAATAGAACAACTGTTTGCAGATTATCAATGATTGAATTGTCGATTTCATCTATTTGGTTTAAAGTTGATTTTGTGTTTAATAGATTGAATGTCGGATAGATATTGTGATTTTCAACGGTACAAGCGTAAGGGTTTGTAGAAAGAATATCACTAAATGATTTAACCAAATGAACTTGACAGTTGAAAATTAAATTGCTTGAAATATTAGTATCCTTATCAAACTGATTATAAAAACCAAGTAATGTATTCACTTCATTTTTTTCCTTGCCCCAATTTTTATAAATTCTGTTACCTCCCTTTTTTCCACTTGCACCATCAGGACAGGCAGAAAGTTTCCTCAATCTTGAATTAAGTTTTGTTTTTACTGTTTGAATATTGCCATCACTTGATGCTAAAACATTTGTTTTTCCACTTTCTATGAAAAATCGTATTAAAAGATATTGAGCAATTACCAATTGTGAATCATCATCGAGGTCATATTCAAAATGTAGGTGTAATGTTTTTGGCTCTTGACTATCTTCGTCAAATGATTCTTTTAATATCAAATGAATATAACGCAGTAAAAGTGTATACTTTTCTTTTTCGTCACTTTGAATCAACCCAACAATTTCCTGAAAGAAGGCATCTTCTTCATTTTGAAAATGAAGTAAATGCTTACGGATATGTTGGTTTATCAAATTCATTGTTCCGCAATATTTATTTCTACATTCAGCATTGCACGAGTAATCCCTACAAACATTTCATATTTGTTGAGTTCTGATGGTTTGGAAATAACCAAATAAACATTTTTCTTTTCCAATCCTTTGTATTTTAAGATTGAAGTGTAGCGGAGTTTATTAGCAGTATCTCCAACATTTGATTCGTTCAACTCTTCAATATCTTTGATTATCAGTAATTCTCTTAAATCTTCACCTCCTTTATAGCTTCCTTTCAGAAAAGTTGATTCTATCAAAATAACACAATCATTTCCTTTTAGAGAAGAATCTGTTTCACGAATTGGTGTTAAAATCGTTTTTACAATATGCTTCTTTACGCTTTTTAAATCTTTGTGATAAATAACTGGGATATTGGAATATAAATCTCCAAAATCACTACCATTAATTACTTCTGGATTATCTAAAATTTCGGAACTTAGTTTTCTAATTTCAGGATTTTGAACACTTCGTTTTACTTCATTCAATTTGAAATGAGAATAGTACTCGGAAATTAAATCTGCAAGTTCAGAAACGTTTCTCCCACTATTGGAGTAACTTTGGTCTATATCATACAAAACGAGGGAATTACCATTTATAAGTCCTTTTCCATTATAGCCTGAAAAAGAATTAATAAACAAATCCAATCCTTTGTCAAATAAATCCTGAGCTTCGTCTATGACAATAAAGTCGTAAGGAATCAACTTGCTTTCTTGCTCCAGTCTTAAAATAGTTTCTTTGACCAAATCATAAAATTCATCTTCAGAAAACCTACTCAATATGTCAAAATCAATTTTTGGATTCAACATCTGAAAAAAGCGAAAGAATGTTGTAACCTCTACGTTATTTAATAGCTTTCGTTCATCCAACAATGATTTTGTAAAGTGCATCAATAGATTATTCCAACATAAGTAGATTCCTTTTTTATCATATTGTTTATCAATAAATGCTTTGGCAAGTGTTGTTTTTCCTGAGCCAGGAGGACCTTCTATTAAGATTCTTTGATTTTTGTAGAGGCTTTCAATAATTTCAATATTATGGATTCCGAGCCATTCCAATGTGTTGATAGAAGTATTATGATTTCTATCTCCAATTTTTGGGCTTAATATTTTTTTGATTGCAGAATACTCTTTGGCAGTAAGGTCTTCATAGTTTCTGAAATGTCGTTTATGCTTGTTTTTTGAATATTCAATCGCTCTTATAAGGAATTCTTCAATCGAATTGTTAAAACTTGGAGCGTTGTATGCTGTCCATAATAAGTTGAAATCAATTAATTTCGAATCAAAAGGATAATCAACGTGAGGAAAAGCAACAACTTCACAGAAGAAACAGTTTTTTAAATTGTTGAGAATGTTGTCCTTTAAAGTGAATTTATATCCTTCAACTTGCTTGAAAGGATTTTGCTTCATTGGAGTTTGAAAATTCTTTCCATAATAGAACATATTGTCCTTTGTAGAGATTGTACCACCTTTTACTTCCAATACAATCAATCCGTGTTTAGAAAGAATCACAAAATCTATTTGAGCACTTGTCTTTTTGTAATAATTGTAATTATCTGAATGTTCAGGTAATTTCAAGTCGTGCCAAACATCCCATTCAGTTTTACTTTTGCTCAAATCCTCCCAAAGTTTCCTGTAAACAGCAATCTCTCCTTGAAGAGGACTTCCGTCTTCTTTAACGATAATGCTCTCTAAAGCATCTATTGGGTTATTTGGATGAAAGTGAACAGGCATTTCAATTATTGTTTTTAAGAATTCGTTTTTGAAGCAATTTTATTAATTGCATATAGAGCAAATAATTGTCTAATAGGTACTTCTTCTTTGTGTAAAAATATTCTATTCTGTTCTTGCCTTATTTTTTTGTCCCCAATTTTTAATTTATCCAATATCAATGTGATTTCATCGACTAATTCAGTGGGTTCTTTATACTTGGATACGGAGTTTTGTTTTTCATACATTTCTTGCATCAAAGAAGATTTGGCTATCTTTTCTGAAAACCCATTATTAATTATTTTTACAAAGTCATTTCCTTTATTTTGACTCTGTATTATACTTTCAATTTCTTTATAGAAGTTATCTTTTATTTTCTGAATAGGAAAGCCTTTCCCCGTTCCATATTGAATAGATGTGAACCATTTGCCTTCCGATTTTCCATTTTCCTCAATGTCATAATTTGATAAGGTTACGGTGATATTACCTTCTTTAATAGCATGTCGCCTAAATCTTGAACCTTTATTTTTGATAGGAGGGTTGTTGAATTCTTTCAATTTAAATGTATTCAAACTGGTTACTCCGTTCAAATTTGGTATTTCTGATATCGTTAATCCTTTTGGTTCTTTGATTTTTAATTCTTTAAGAAGTGTTTTTGCGAATACTCTACTTACTGCACAACAAACTGCATTTCCGACAAGCCTCCATTTAGTATTCTCAGACCCTAAAAATTGGTAGGTAATAGGAAAGCCCATGTAAATAGCTGCTTCTCTTATCGTAGGTAAACGATATTCACCATCTCCAATCCTTTCAATTTCAGATTTATAAATTATTGATTCTCTTGAGTTTGCTATTTTGGTAGCAGTAATTGTTCTACTTGGTTTATTTTCATTTTCAGGGAAAGACATCTTGCCCATAAACGGATGATTGGTTTTCCAATATTTTGAAAATCTCCATTCACTGCTATAAACTCCTGTATCGTAAAAGTGATCATAAATTCCCTCCATTGCAATTTCCAACGGATATTGTGGGTCTTTAACTTTTGTATCACCTAATCGAGAATACGGACTTGGAAAAACGTTTTTTATATTTTTGATACAGTTATAAGGAAGTTTACCTCTCTCATTAGTTTCGGAATGTGTTGTAATTGGAATAGATAGCTTCTTCTTTTTTATTATTTCTCCTGAAATTAAACGTTTTCTTGCCTGATATGAGCCATAGTCAGCAGAATTAATGATTGCCGTATTTTCATATAAATCAATAGCGATTCCTAGCGGGCTTATTCGATGTTTGTTTGCCCAATCAGTCAATCCCAAATCTTTAAAAGTGTAAGCTGTTTGTAAATACCTTTTTGAATTTACAACATTTTCCATAAACCACGCTTTAAGAATTGAGTTTGGTTGGTGTTTTTTTACCGCAACAATTCTTAGAAAAATTTCTGTTAACTCAACCCCCAATGATTTGTCAGCATTGCCACATTTATTGGAACTTGAAAAACTAACGCAAGGTGGACTACCAATAATCACATCTGTATCAGGTAGATTCTCAATTTCCTCTATAGAATTTTTGAAATCAAGAATGTTTTTGGGTTCACAGTTCAGATTGAAATTATGATTAAAGGTATCTACAGCAGGTTTCCAATGGTCGAAACCATACATAATTTCATAGCCCATTTGTCTGAAACCTTCAGAAAAACCGCCTGCTCCGCAGAAAAAGTCTATTACATTCAATTTCTTCATATCAGACTAAAATTTCATTTTTTTTAAATGTCGGAGCGTTTCCCTTTCCACTTGTTCAAACTCAGGCAAATCTTTAATTTGCTCTTTCATCGAAGATTGCCAACGACCTTTGTATTGCGGTAAACGTTCATTAAGTTTTGTTGGAAAATCTTCGGTTTTCAAATTTTTACTTTCGCATTTGGCTTTAAATTCACTTACATAAAAATCTACATCCATTCCGTATTCTTCCAGCAAATACCATAAGTCGTAAAAATCACGAGCTTGCATTCGCTGCATTACCGAACGCATTTTTTCAACCAATACTTCTTCCAATGGATAACACAACAGTTGATAATCTTCCAAGTCCGAATAATCTACAAAAGCACTTTTCAATACTGGGTCAAATACCAATTGTTCACTTCGTGAAATATCAACTTTCACACGCTTGTTACTCCCTTGTCCACCAAGTGGACCGATGTAGCTGATATAAAAATTGATGCCGCCATCTTCGTGTTCGTTATTGTCAATAATTTCAAGCGGAATGTTGGCTTCTTCTTTAATGAACTCAAATGTTTGCTTGAACCAATCAAAAATTTGTTCGTTTGTTGCTTGTGCTGAGTTTATAGAAGTATCATTATTTAAAAGTGTGAAATCAAGGTCTTCCGAAAAACGATAATCTTCAAAATAGATTTTCTTCAATACAGTTCCGCCTTTAAACACGATTGCTTTGGAAAGCTGTTCGTGTTGCGAAACTCCAAACAAAATCCACGAAAGAATATAATCCTTTTCAATTTGTTGGTCACGTACCCCAACTACTCTTGCCTTTTGCTGTATTTCTCCTGGTTTTATCACGTGTAAATTGCCGATTTAATGGTTTCTGTTTCCAAATTTTGTAACACACTCCAACGCTTGTTGTATGTTCCTTTCTTGGGTAATTCTGTATCAAGAGCGATATAAGATGCCGTTTTTAGTTCTAGGAATTCATCTATGATGTTGGTTTGCATTTCCAATAATTCCAACAAAAAACCCAAACGTTTTATGACGGCTTGCGAACCAAAACGCTTTGCATAGTTAAGCAACCTGTCGTATTTAATCTTATCTTTTGAAATATAGATGGCTCTTGCTATTTCCACAATTCCACCTGCATAATTAGGTTTGAACAGGCAATCGATAAATGTCTTTTCCAAATCAGAACACAACACTTTATGAAAACTGTCAATCCACATTTTTTTTGCTCCGAAAAAATGTTTCTCGTTATGGTAGATAAATTGAAACGGTACTTCCTTGATTTTGATTTCCGAAGGTCGCAACTGTTTTGACACCACAATTTGTTCTTTCAAAGAGGGTTGCGTAATCAGGTTGTGAATTTGCAAAGCCGAATAATATCCAATATAATGCTGTGCATCGTTTACGATGTGTTCAGCAATCAAATGCCAATCGGGCATAAACGTTTCTGTGTTAGCTTCATAAGGAATGATGTGATAAATCCCTTCTTTCAAACGCATCAAAAGTCCGCGCCTGGTCATATCACTCAACAATTCCCGAATTGCTCCATCTTTCGAGTTGGGCAATGCTTTTTGAGCCAAGGAAATATCAAAACAAGCCTTGTTCTGCTCGTTGAAGTACGATAGAAGCTGTGCTGATTGTGTTGATATGTTTTTATTTTCTATATTCAATATATCAGGTTTATTCTGATTACGAAGATATAAAATATTATTTAACAATGAACGCTATTTTGTTTTAAAGTTTGTTTGTCAGGTTTTAGCTGGCTTTGATAGTATGAAGTATAATTTCTTTGGTGTGTTGGCAAAAAAAACGGCTCTTTTGGTTTTTTGAAGCATTGGCTTTGTGTGTTGGCAAAAACCAAATGTGCCGTTTACTTACGGATTTGTTATTGTTTTTTGTGTTCGTGATTCGCTTCGCTTAATTGTGCGGTTGGCTAAAATGGTTTAAAAATGTGCGTTGGCAAAAAATAAAAAACATTTTGTTCAATTGTTTCTCTTTTGAAGATTACCTACTCTCAACCCCCTTCTTAAATTTCAGAAACTCTTTTCCTTCTTTCGGATAAGCCTTCATCCATTTATTCATCAAATCAGTATTGTACTGCAATTGTTCATAGTCCTTCACTTTGTAAATCGACTGTCCATCAGCATTGATTTCATCCAGAATCTGCTGCCGGATTTCGGTTTTGGTGCGGATGCTTTCTGAATACCATTTTCTTGATATTGTGCCTAAAACAACTATTGCCAGTATTGTCAGAGCCAAAATAACCGACGAATAATATTTACGAAAATCTCTCCTGTTGAGTTGATCTCTCAGACCATCAACTGAAGCCTGGGTTTCAGGGGAATGCACTAAGAAAACCGTCTGTGGAATCTCGTTCGCTATTTGTTTGATACGGGTTTCAACTTCTTTGAGTTCTGTTAAAAAGCCATTCATAAACTGAATGGTTTCCGACTGTTGCTTGGCAAACTCTTGGCTGTTGGAAGCGTTTTTTTTATTAGTCTCAATTACTTTTTTCAGTAATTCAAAACCATCACTTTGTGGTGTATTTTGATTTTCCATTTTATCTGAATTTTCTTTTTTTCTTTTTTAATAATTCATCGTCGGGTGCAGCGGTGTAGGTTGATTTTATAAAATCTTCTATCAGATTTTCAATATGTTTTGCTGCAGAAGGCGATTTCTTGCTTTCGGTATTAGTGAACTCATTAGTTGCTGTCGGACTAAAAATCCGTGACTTTTCATAGTTTTCTGCGAGTTTCTGTTTGACATCCTTTATCTTGAGTTTGTTGGTAATCTCGGAAAGTTTGTAACCGGGTTTGTATTGACGTTCGGTTTGGTGGTTGATGTCTTCAAACCTCACAATCCGAATTCCTGAGATTCCGTCTTTTACATTCTGTGAAAGCGTCACACGAAAACCGATTTTTCTCATATTTTCAAGCAGTTCTTCAAAGTTTTTTGATTTATTAAGGCAAAAATTCAGAGCATTCAGCATCTGTTGTTTCTTCTCTTTTCCGATTTCTATATCGGTCTTAAGATTCATTTCCTTGCAGACTTCCCGAACCGCTTTTCCAAAATTTTCTCCAACCTTGTGCGCTTTGATGGTATTGATACCGTCCGTATTTACCCGATTGACAATGAAATGAATATGCTTTTGCTTCGTAGAAGAATGAATATCCAATACCATCTGATTGTTATCCGTCACGCCGATTTTCTTCAGCGCTTTTAATGCGATTTCAGTCAGTTGCTCGTTGGTGAGTTTGTTACCAATGGATTTCTCGGGAGAAATATATCCGGTCAGTGCCCAGTTCTTGACATTTTTGTTTCGGTCGGCTACGGTTTTCATTTCCTTGAATTGTAATGCAGGATTCCTGCTCAGCAGATTATTCTGATAAACTCGTTCTGCAGTTCCTTTGTCGTTGCCGTTGTATTCAATGGCAATTTTGGTTATTCGTCTTGTGGTAGCACTGTTATTCATGATTGGAGGTTTGATTTTCGTTTTCTTCAGCATCTTGAGTATTCATTCTCTCATAGAGGTACCGGTAAATCAAATCCGTGACTTCTTCAACTTTCCGCAGGACTACCTTCGTACTATCCAATTTTGAAAACTCCCGATGACGAAGCAAATTTTTGATTCTGATGAAATGGTTTCCGTATTCAAGCAACAATTTGTCGGTTGTAAATTCATTGATTTTAAGTTCCTGTTCAGTGAGAACCAAACGAGAATATTTGGACAAAGTAAGATTATAGTTTTGGGCTTTTTTCCCAATTTCTTCAAACTCGTTTTCTGTTAATCTTGTGGATAGCGTTCTCGTAAATTGGTTTGCTGTTTTCTTTTTCAGACCACCTTTTCTGCCGATGCTCTGAAAGTATTTTTTTCTCTTTTCATCCGCAATTTTCTTTTCCTGTTGCTTGGAAATTTTTAGGATGAAATCTTGTAGTGAATCAATTTTCATTTTGTGCTGTTTAATTTTTTGCGTAAATAATTGAGGATGCTGATTTTTATATTCAATCGCTTTTTAAAACCGTTTTCGACGACAGGAGAAAACCAAAAAGTTCCAATTTTTCAGTAAGGGCGCAGCGCTTATTGTAAACATTGGGTACTTTTTGCACTCACTATCTGCCGATTTTACCTGTGCTTATTTTAAGCAGGTTGTCATCTTCTTTACCTGTATCTCTTTTACGCAGGCTGTCGTTCATTAAAAACTCATTCAAATCCTTGAAATTTCTGTAAAGCAATCGACAATCTTCGGCTTCGGGAAATCTCCTGTTTAATGTTTCTGTGACTTCATTTCCGGTTCTGTCGTTGTCTAAATAGAGTTCGGTATTGGGGTAAGTTTTGACCAAATCTGTTGCTCGGTTAATCATCGAAACGGAGTTTAAAATCAGATAATCGGATGGTAATTTTTCAAGCGGTTTTTCTAAAATTTTGAAGGATAGATAATCGGTGAAGCCTTCAAAAATTCTTAAAGTATTGGAGTTATTTTCAATGGTTGTGGTGTCTTTTTTACCAAGGCAGATTTTGCTGTAAGCGTTTCGGATTTCATATCCTTCGGAATCATTTTTGAAGCCAAGTCCGAAATAATTTCTTCCATTCTGTTCATAATGGATTTCTTTCAGTTCCGATTTTTGAGACTCCAATTTTCTGCTTTTCAGGTATTGAATTAATGCCGGATGCGAAACTTCATTTCTTACTTCAAGGATTTTGTAATTTTTTTCGTTGGCGATTCTTACACTTGGTTGCTGTTGAAAAGAAGAAAACTTTTGCCTTTCTGCCCAATGTAAAACTTCTTGTATGGAAGCATTGAGATATTTCTGCATAAAGTCGATCGCAGTTCCGCCGATTCCTTCGGAAAAGAGATACCAAATGTTTTGGAGCTTGTCGAGTTTGAAGGATGCTTCCTTTTCATCTTCGAATGGATTCATAAACCACGCTTCTTTTTCGTCTTGCTTGGTCGGTTGATGTCCTAAAAGTTGTAGAATTTCTTCTAACTGTACCTGATTAAATTGTCTGCAGTTCATAATGTTTGTGTTTTTGTGTTTTGCTATTGTGATTTAATTCTATAGAGTTTTTTCAATTATTGGCTACCTTCTTACCTAAGTCTTTGTTCATCTAATTTTGAAGGCATTTTCTTCCGTTACCCATGCTTACCATCCTACCTTCTTTCTTTTTAAATCTTATGTTTAGGTAATTAGGTAGGAAGAAATAATTGATACCTACCTCATATAAAAAATAAATCCTTTATTAATGGTAATTTGAGATTGTTTTAGGTAACAGGTAAGTAAATTTTGTGATTCTTGATTTCTTTTCTGATTATTCGGTTTTTCTTCGGATGAGATAGCCGTAAACCTGCCGTTTCGGATGTTTGATTCTCTCATATTTCAAGCCTGTCAGTGCTTTTCCGATTCTGATAATGTTGAGTCGAACGCCGAGTGCGTTATTCATTGCGAGCATAATGTCGGAAGGTGTGAGAAATTCGCTTTGCAAATCCGATTTTTCAAAATGTGTCACAATAATTTCCTGCTCGAGTGTTACCTGTTTGAAGCGGTCATTCCGTTTTTCGTTTTCCAAAATATCTTCCGCCGTGAGTTCGGGGTTGTAATTTTTTCTTTCAAAAGCATTGTAATACGCTTGAGCCCATACTTTTTCAATATCAATTTCCTTGGAATAATTGAAGTCGATACTTAAAACTTCAAAAATTTGCCATCTCACACTTCCGGTTTCATCGGTGAGAAAATCAAAGCGGTTTGTAGATCCACAAAATGATGCGGTTCTGTGCATCAATGATGATTTTCGATCATACGGTAATCTCGCATTGACGGTATTTTTTGAAATAAAGGATTTCAAAATATTGACATCGGTTTTCGACATCACCGAGAGTTCATCAATATTGACTAACATATTCTTGCAGAGCGCAATCAGTCCGTCTTTGTCCACACCAATATCTTCAATGAAATATTTTTCTAAACTTGGCGGAATCAGGAATCTCAGGAAAGTGGTTTTTCCACTGTTCTGTTCTGTGTTGTACAAAACCAAGCACTGTTTGTTGATGTAGCCTGTTTTCAATGCACAGAGAACCGTTCTGGTAATCCATTTTTCAAAATGTTTCTGAAAGAAAGTATCATCTGTGGTTTTGACGAAACTGCTCAGTTTTTTGATATGTTCTTCACCGTCCCACTTTGGAAGGTTCTCAAAATATTCCTGCAATGGATTGTACCGCAAAATCAAATGACTTCGCATCAGAATTTCCAATTTGCCTAATGTGATATTGATTCCGGCTTGAATGAGTTCGATATAAAGGGAATTGAGATTGAGTTCCGTCCAATCCGTTTTTTCTGTTTTGATTTCAAATTCTAACGAGATTTCGTTGTATCGGATTTTATACTTTTTATCGATATATCGGATGATTCGGTCGAAAACGGTTGTGGAACTTGAAGTGGATTTATAAAGGTCGCCTTCAGTATTCATGCGAAATCAGTTTAAAACTCTTTACTTTTTAAAAGCACTTTCTTACTTTATTTTATTGATTTCCAAGTAAGATTCAATCTCACTTCTTTTGTAATAAACACGGTTTCCTATGCCGTAAGCATCAAGTTTACCGGATTTTGTCCATCGGTGAAGGGTAGAAAGGTCAATTTTTAAGAGTTTGCAAACTTCAGTTCGGGTTAAGTATTCCGTTGGTTGCTTTGGCTGAAATTCTTTAGAGAGTTCTTCTTTGAGTTCAGGAATAATCACATTTTTGATTTCGTGAACGAGTTCAGCGGGGGTTGTCCCAATAAATTGTATTGCATTCATTTTTTAATATTTTAAAATTATGGTGCAATATTATGGGATTGCTTTAGGTGGTAGTTAGGCTTGAAATTGTGCCTGTGTAGGTCTCTGAGTAGAACCTGTTTTAGTCGTTGGCAATTTTTATATTGGGAATCTTGAATATTTCCTGTTTGCTGTTGGAATATTTATTTTCCTTTAAAGCCTTGGTTAGATAGTTTTCGGAAGGTTGTTTTTCATTGTTTTGGGAAGTGAATTCGAAATGTTGAAGTAACTGCCTTGCAAATTTGGCGTGACTTACTTTACCATTATGTTTTGGTGCGGTAATATATCCTTTATTGATGAGTTCATTAAAAATAAATCCCCATAACTGAATGTTTCCATTTAAGGTGATTTTATCCGAATCTTGATTTTGGGAACTTAAATTTGACTGATAAATTTGAGAATATGTAAAAATTTCATCGGATAGAAAATTTGCAATTTGCGCAGTATCACGGGCTAATTCGCTCGCAACACATTGAATATTAGGCTTTATTATTTCGTTGAAAATATAATCATTATCAAGGGAATCTAAATTCTTAAATTCAGAATTATTTTCTTCAAGACCTTTTACCATTATCCACAGATATAAATTCTGTGGATTAATGTGATTTTGAATGAAATGAATAATTTTATCTTTATTCACTAAAGAATCATAACTGAGTTCGAACAGTTCATCAGTAAAATCATTATATATTTTTTGACTTTGCCTGAGAAATTCAAAATAACTCATCCTGCTTTTAAAGTTCTCAAATTGCTCACGGTATGAACTTTCAAACATTTTTAATGTCAGTGCTTCTATTTCCAAAGGTTCTATTTTCATTTGATTGATTATTGATGGTTAAACTGCTTTTAATACAGACTTATATTTCTTACTTGCTTCTTTATATGCTTGTGCAACTACTTTTGCTCTTTGCAGAGCCAATTCTTCTACATCAGTTTTATTATAATGTTCCACCATCTGCACACTACTGTGATTGGTTTGCATTTGAATAACCTCGCTTGGTAAATATTGGCTAAATAATGTTACATAGGTTGCTCTTCCGGAATGGCTTGTAACCAATTCGCAGAATTCTTCCTTGGTCTTAATTTTTCTTTTTACTTTGTTCTCTACCACGATTTTTCCGCCTTCAACTTCTCGTGTTAATCCTGCAATTCTACATACTTTTTTAATATATTCGTTATACCGCTGTTCAGAAATTTTTCGTGGAAATTCGCCGTTTCTCTTTTTTAGAATTTCTAACACTTCGGGCATTAAATACACAAACTTCAGTCCTCTGCTTTTAGTGTTTCTATTCTTCTTTTCATACACTTTTAAGAAGGTATTATCAACTATGTTTTTACTTTCAAAGGTCAAAAGTTCCGAGATACGGACTGAGGTATAGCAACTTATCAGCAAGAAATCTCTTACATTATCCATGCTTTCCGTCGGCATTTCAGTTTCTTTCAGTTTCTTTAAATCTTCAAAAGTAAAAGTTACATATTCTGCAACATTTTCAGGATTACTTTTGATTTCCCAATTGAGAACCTGCTTACTTACATTATAATCAGAATTGGCAAATACACAAAGCATTTTGATGTCTTTAATATACTTTACTTGAGTGTTTACAGAATATTTCAATTTGGTTAAATGTTTAACGAATTGGTTTCTGAACAGGTCATTTATTTCAGTTACCTTTAGATTTTTGTCGTAATCATGTAAAACTTTCTGTAATGTTCTGTATTTTTTTACAGTATTTTCAGCCAAAGGTTTAGTTCCTTTGGTTTCATCACCGATACTGCGAAATTCGATATAAAAGTCAATAAGTTCATATAAACCTTCTGGTTTTGCATTCTTCTTTTTCTTTGGCTCCTTATTTATTTTATGAGCAAAATAATTGGTGAGGACGTATTCCTTAATTAATTTTTTCAATTTCGGTGCCTCCTTGTCGGGATTGTCATCTATAAATTTTGACACATCATTTCTGAAACTTGCAATTTTATTATTAAAAGTTTCAATTTGCGAGTTCAATTTTTTTGTATCAATATTTTTAGCACCTTTTACAAATTCGTTACGATTCCAACATTGCTCAGAATCATCCCAATTTTTTGGATTGATAGAGTAGGGAGTTGCTAATGCTATGTCCAGATTTCGATTAGGTCTGTATCTGAAATATATTTTTTCTCCCCTTAAAAAGAAATTTAATGACGCCATAACCAATTTGTTTTGAAAGACTGATACAAATGTAAGACAAAACGGTGATACCAAAAAATTTGTTACCACCGTTGTTACCACCGAAATGAGATATACTGCAATCTTAAGAAATTCACTACAATCAGTTTAAATCAGCTCAAACGCCTATTAACATTGCGTTTGTCAAAAATTTAAGCATAAAAAAAGGACTTCCGAAGAAGTCCTAATTTCAAATATTGTAGCCCGTAGGGGAATCGAACCCCTCTTGCAAGAATGAAAATCTTGAGTCCTAACCGATAGACGAACGGGCCAGAAATTTATTCTTACGCTAACTTGTTAACGTGTTTAGTTAACTTGCTTTTTAAGTTAGCAGCTTTGTTTTTGTGAATAATATTCTTCTTTACTAGTTTGTCTAATAAAGAGATTACTTTCGGCAATTGCTCTGAAGCAGCTGCTTTGTTTTCTTCATTTCTTAATACTTTCACAGCTGTTCTAGCAGTTTTGTGATAGTATCTG
>RRZU012558824.1_pt1 | contig 23254 bp, 22 predicted proteins | sample 2165561 | NCBI WGS metagenome assembly RRZU01 (sample SAMN10456909, study PRJNA506462) | wastewater metagenome | isolation source: wastewater sludge | place: USA: Moscow, Idaho | reverse complement strand
TGTATAAACTAATAACTGGTGAGGCACATGGAGTGATAGTAATTATGCCGCCTCTACTAGTTGCTCAATGGGCTAGGTGGTTGTCTAGTATCACTACTATCGATGGCACACCGTTGACAGTAACTAAATATCAAGGTACTCCAGTTCAACGGAAGAGTCTCAACCTAGATGTAGAGTTCTTACTAATGGGTATGCAGATATTTAAAAGAGACTTCTGTAAGTCATATAAGAGGGCCAGAGGAGATACAGAGTATGTAGTATCACTACCTAGTGATAAGAGGTTGTATATTATTATGGACGAGGCTCAGGCCATTAAAGATGTTGGTACAGCTATACACCATTTCTATAGGGAATTAGTAGAGCATAGGGGGCATCAGGTACTTACAGGAACACCCCTTAATGTACCTGAAGACGCCTATGCTTATATAAAATTGGTAAGTCCTTCAGTATATAGAAGCCTAGCAGAGTTCAATACCTGTCATGTATACAAGGTAGACATTTTTGATAAACCATCAGAGTACAAGAATTTAGGGCTTCTTACTGAAAACTTATTACTCAATTCGGTATTGAAGACCAAAGAGGATGTATTACCAGACTTACCAGAATGTATCATATCAGATATAGAGTACGACCTTGACGCTAAACACTTGACTCTATACAAAGAGCTTGCTAATAATAAGCTCTTAGAATGGAAGGACGGGGACAAGTTAGATGCCACACAAGCAACAGCCTTGTACCACGCACTAGGGCAGATAGTTTGTCAGTGGCATTACTTTGGTCAGGATGATAACCTTAAGTCCAGAGTGTACTCTCTTCTTGAAGAGGTATTAGAGGAGTTAGGAGATAAGAAAATCATCGTTTTCAGCAATTACACGAGAACAAACGCTGAGATAGTTAGGAGATTTAAATGCCCTGGGATTTGGGGTCAAGTATCACCGGCACAGAAGCAGAAGAATCTCTCTAAATTCCTGGATGATCCAAAGTGCAGAGTACTGGCAGCAAATCCTATTGCGGCTGGACAAGGCGTGGACGGGTGCCAGCATGTGTGCCAGGACGTATTCTATACAGAGCCTCCTATCACTCCTTCTCATTGGGTACAGAGTCTATCCAGGGTACATAGAGAAGGGCAAACGAGGTCTGTTACAGTTCGTATGGCTGTTGCACGAAAAACATTGCAACGTCATATAGTAGACGAGTTAACGAGGAAAGAAAGTCTTATTATGCCCGTGCAAAAGGCTAAGGCATATCTTTCCACGAGCGAGATCAGAAAGATTATTTTTGGAGGGTCTTATGCAGAGTAAAAGTTTGACCTGATTAGACTAATGGCGTAGCCTTGATACTTCGTGCTTCTTACATTGTAAGAGTGTTACCTATAACAACTAATAAGGCAGAATAGCCCTATGGCACTTTATTTCTTTATTCAACAGGACGAGAAAACAGCATGGATACCTGCACTGGCTTCTGAACGTGAATCTATCATAAGAGAAAGGAAACCAGCACTTGTAAGCGTGCTCGATGTAGATAATTCGTTCGACAGCGATCTATCATATGAAGATATTAGGGCATTGAGATATTCAGGCCCTTTCTATGTAGATTTTGATGCCCCCTGTATAGACGAGGCTACAGATCAATTCAAGGTGTTTCTAGCCCATCTTCAGGCAATGAACATCAACCTTGATATGGTGCGGATGTATGCTACAGGTAAGAAAGGGTATCATATAGAGATACCCGCCCAAATATTTATGGGTAAGTGCCCTATAGCTGGTGTTCTACATCTTCCACATATTTACAGGGAGATGGCTTTCTCTTTATTTGTAGACACTATGGATATGAATGTCTACTCAGGTAAACGTGGAAGACAGTGGAGATGTCCCAATGTAAAGAGAAGCGATAATGGCAAATATAAAGTACAACTAACCAGTGCTGAGGCTACCAGTATCACACCTGAATTGTATGCTGATATATGTAGCAACCCTAGAAACTCTATCTCAATAGAACCACCGAAATTTAATGCCGATCTCGGTTTATTGTATGCTAGGTCTAGGGATACAGTAGAGAAGGCAGTAGCAAAAAGGAAGTCTGGTAAATCGGTCAGGGACCCCTTAAAGAAATTTAAGGGGGAGTGGCCAGACACTTTTGAAGGAATACTGTGTGGAGCCACCCTGAAACCAGACGTAGGGTGGAATCGCATTTCTATGCAGTTGGCTATAGTAGCCGCTGAATTAGGAAAGACTGAGGAACAGCTACTATCAGATGCTGAAACTCTGATTGATACCCATACAGGGGATGGGACTAGGTACAATACCCCCTCTAAACGTAGAGATGACTTACGTAATATGTTCCGGTATTGTAACGGAAACCCTACTATGGAGTACTCAGTAGGGGCTATACTGTCTCTTATCCTACCAGAGGTAAGACCTAATGCAGACATTGCATTAGGAGAACTAATTAATCATGAACCTGTGAGTAAAGAAGGTATTACCTTTACATCAACTAAAACTAGTGATCCACAAGATAATGGCCAGGAAGGGAGTATTTTAGATGAAGAAGGTAACAGTTTAAGAGTAAATAAGAACGGCATATACGCCCGTACTGATGACGGGTATAAGAATATATGTGATGTAGGAATGGGCAATCCAATTGCAATGATAGCGTTAAATGGAGATCAACTAGGGTATGAGTTAGACTTGTGGTTAGATAGTAAACCAAAAGGTAAAAAGTTTATTCCTATGTCTGCTTTAGCGTCAAAATCCCAATTGAATAATTGGGCGCTACTATTAGGAGCTTCAATGCGAGGTTTAGACACACAAGTAAACAACCTTGCCGATCTTTTACGAAAGGGCACTACTACAACTGTTTATGCAGTGGAGCGGGAAGGATTAGACGTAGTAACTCCACCTGGGGCATGTTCATCTGACGATGAAGATGTGATTTGGTCTGCAACTGATAAAGTTACTTGCCTACGGGATGGTGTTAGCTATAGGTATAATGGCATCTTTAATGCCAACGGCACATTTAAGTCTGACCTGATGCATTCTCCTGAACTTACTGAGGAGGATGCTGACTATATCAGCGACTTGTTTATGATTAATACACCTTCTAATTTATCTAAGGTAATTGGGTGGTTTGTCGCTGCATTCCTTACTCAACTAATCAGGAAAAAGTTCAAACGTTTTCCGTCCCTGCAAATATTTGGGCAAGCTGGTGCAGGCAAATCTATGACTGTTATTCTGTTAAACCATATGCACTATTATATGGTAGAGCCTAGACAATTTAGTGTAGCAGGGCAGACACAGTTTCCTATTATTGCAGCAGTAGCGGCGTCAGCTTCTCTACCGATGGTCTTTGAGGAAGTAAAGAAGAGACAACTAAATAAGAACATGTTGGATTTTCTGCAGAACACACTTAGGAGTAACTATACTGCGGACCATATCTCCAGGGGTTCTTTGGGTAGAGATCGTTCAGTAAAAGAACTTACAGTTACTGACTATACTAATTCTGCACCTATCGTATTTGTGGGTGAAGCCTTAGAGGACCAGAGTGCTATCCTAGAGCGGTGTATTATTGTTCCCATGAGTAAGACAGATAAATCAGGAAGAGACAGGTATTTTGATAGGTGCCTGGACAATGCTCATAAGATGGGTAGAATTGGTAAGAGTTTAGCAATGAATGCTTTAACACTGGATAGGCAGTGGTTATATGATCGAATTATTGGTAACTTAAAGGATATTACTACTAAGATTAGTAAGCGTGTAGCAGATGATGCTACTAGACCTACCTTTAATCTGGCAGTAGTGTTGACAGGGCTGGATTTCTTGGGAGGTACGCTGTCCCGTGTATTCGGAAATAAATTCGACGAAAATATTGAAATGTTTAGGCAGTCTATCCTAGACAATGTAATGGATAGTATTCCTAGAAACCTCAGCGAAGTATCCAGAATGCTTGACACTTTAGCATCATTGACTAGACATGCAGATGACAGCTTTAGACTAATTTCTGGAGTGGATTATATGTTAGGGTATTCTTACTTAGATATTAAGCTTAGAAATGTGTATGACAAGTACGCAAAATATCAGAGAAGTCTAGGGTTAGAGGTGCTGTTTGACAGTCATAACGCATGGCAGACAGCGTTATCCAATTACGGTGGCACTGTGCAAAGGTCAGTCCCTGACAGTCCTCTATGGGACTCCCCACGAGCAGCAGTGTTTAGACTTAGTTTAGATTACCTTGATAAGGAGGGTGTAGATGCATTTTTATGAGTAAAGAAGCTTGACAAGTAGGATCAACCGACTATAATTGTAGTTGCAGTATAACCATAATCTTATTTAGGAATCAAGATGGGACTAAAATCACAACCAGAATTTGAACAGATGGGCGGAACTTTTCAGGAAGAGGCGTCTTATGAAGAAAAAGTAAAGTACTCCTCTATAGCACAAGCCAAAGGAGAGGTGAGTACTACAGTAGGTCGTTCTTTTGAGCCAGCATTTAAGGATAAGTGTGGCGTATTCGATACTGCTACCGTAGAGGGTCTGGCCATGAGCGCTCCCAGGATTAAAGGGGAGCAGGGTGCTCTCTTCTTGGGTCAAGAAGACCTTGGAGATGTCATCGAGTTTGAACTGGTATCGTTCAATCATCGTTGGGCACTAGGTAGTGGTGAGAATGACAAAGAGGCACGGGATTACTTTCGTGTATCTTACGATAATACCACTATTAGTGGCGATGGAATGCTAATCTCTGATTACATGGACGATCTTAAGTCTAAAGGATTTAAGAGGGCAAAAAAGAGTCCATACCTGGACCTGTGGGGCTTTGTAGTTTGGAGCAAGAACAAGGGAGCTATTCCAGTGGATGAGAGACAACTGGTATGTCTGCAATGCTCGCAAACGAGTATGGGCGCTTTCACTGGATTTGCTACTACACGCGGCCTGCTTGAGAGCAAGGGAGTGGCAAAGCCAATTGACGTGATTGGGGTTCATGCTGAGAAAAAGATGAACTCTAAGCAGGATAAGTATACTAACTTTTCATTCTTCGTGCCCAAGGCAAAATAAGACAGAGCCTCAACACTCCACTGAGGGTGTTGAGGTTTCTGTTAGAGTAGAGGTAACAGCATGCGATTTTTCTTAGCCGATGTAGAGACTACTGGAATAAAGGTGGACGATTCCGTATGTGAAATCGCATGGTGTGAAATTTCAGAGGACTTGGAGCGGATCAATCAAGGGTACAGCCTTATTAATCCTGGAAAACCAATTCACTATGCAGCTTCTGCAGTTAACGGTATTACCGATGAGATGGTAGCCTCTTCACCTACTCTTGAAGAGTATATGGAAGCTGAGAGTTATCCGTTACATGGGGATGATGTAGTACTTATTGCGCACTCTGCATCGTTTGATTATCGGTTCTTGAAAAGTTACATGTCGGAAAGTGCTAAGGTACTTTGCACTCTCAAACTGGCAAGACGTTTATACCCAGAGGCTGAGAATCACAAGCAAGCAACGCTGGCGGCAATGCTTGGAGTAAAAGTTAGTAGGGAGAAAGCGCATAGTGCTGATGGTGATTTATCGGTATTGCTGCAGATTCTTAAGAGAATGTGCAAGGATAGTGAATGCAGTTTGACAGAACTATTGCATATTCAGGCAATACCACGTAAGATTGTGACCATGCCTTTTGGTAAGCACAAAGGGCAGAAGCTTTCTAGTCTACCAGCGAGCTATGTTAAATGGGTTCTGTCAGAGGTAAAGAACCTAGACGAGGATTTGCGGATTGCACTGTCCGCTATATAGCAGTAAATCAAATTAACTTAACTTAAAGAGGCAAAACATGGCAACAGAAATTACGAAGTATTTGAATAGCGAAGGTAAAGAGTTTAACAGTCGAGCAGAAGCAGATGCAGCTGATGCGGAGATTCACAACAAGGAGAAGGTAGAGGCGTTTGTCTCAGAACACTACTCTGGTGTGACTAGTAATGGTCGTAAATCACCGGCAGCTAAGGCTGCGGCTAACGCGATCTATAAGTGGATTGGAAGTCAAAATGCTTCCGTCACTATCGAAGCTTAGACATAATTTAAGCTTAACAAGCCCCTGTATCACAGGGGCTTTTTCTTCGTGAGGACTTTATGAATATTGAAGAATATAACTTCTTAGCGCTTAGAACAGCACCAGATTGTGACCAATTAAACAGCAATTTGACTCATGCTGCACTCGGTATTGCTGGAGAGGCTGGAGAGATCGTGGACACTATCAAAAAAGTGGTGTTCAACGGTAGGGCCTTTGACCGTTCTGCATTAGTTGCTGAGATTGGTGATACTGTCTGGTATATTAACCTTCTGATCGCAACCCTCGGTACTACTTGGGAGGAGGTTCTAACTAAGAATATTGCCAAATTAGAGGCTCGATACCCTACCAATAGTTATGACCATGAATGCTCTATTAACAGAGATAGTGAGAAGGAAGCTGCAGCAATGGTGTCTGTATGTCGTACCTAGAGACTCTAATAGAAAAGATCACAGAAAAATGCTGGAGAGCATATTTCTCCAGTACCCCTGTGTATCGGTGCTCGGCAATTAGAGCACTTCCTTGGAATACTGATTTAACCTATGAGGGGATACCGCTGAGTACCATAATTTCACCACCTGGACCTACGCTCGGTGAAAATGCAGAAGCTTTACTTGAGGCATGGGTATGGCCTCAGTTCTCAGGAGTTGGTGATCATATACAGGAGTTTAAAGCTTACACTAAAAAGTCCTACAAGGACATATTTAGGTTTATTACCTATTCAAGTGATAATGAAGAGAGGCTATTTAGACTTATATATGTCCTTAGCAAGGCTAAAGGAGCTACGGTGCTTTGTGATGAGCAAGGGATTATGATTAACCATGATGATTGTTCATTTGGAATTATAGATGGTATTGTACATAGTAGGTTTTGTACAGGTTTTACGGTAAAAGGTTCTTATTGGGAGTGGGCACATACAACTCCAAGATTTATCTCTAGGAATGGTAATTTTAATCTTATATGGAGGGAAGCCATAAGACAAGGTATTGCCCATGCCCTAACAGCACTATATCAAGGGTACCCAGAGACAGATTGGTCTAGTATTAGGGGGCAAGGAAGATACTATAAACTTCCTACAACCATTCAAAGGGCTAGGTGGCTCTCTGCATTGAGAGATAATGATGACCCTATAGGAGAACTATACAATAATCTAGTCCCTGATTTCATGACTAGAACAACCTTTAATAGGATTATTTGTGATATGACCACTAGACCTTACATTATCTCGGAAAAATTAAGAGTAGGGTATGCGAATAGATTAGACGCTTACTTCGATAATACCCTAGAAAAGGTGAAGCAATGGTAATTAGTATTGCATACGCAAGAATTAAAAAAGAGATTGCCAATGGATGACACTGAGGATGTAATTAGGTATGCAGACCCGTTAGATGCAGCCTCTGCCCTTACAGATTCTATTAATAGGAGGGCCTTGTGTATTGCTCGAAATAGCAATAGTCCCCAACAGTTGCAAAATTCTGATGGGAGTTGGCCAGTCACAGAGTGCGCTTGTGGAGTAGAGCTAGTTCCTGAAAGACTAGCATTAGGCCGTATTAGGTGCGTTGCTTGTCAGACAGAGTATGAGAGATATGAGAGGCAGTATGGACGTAAGCGACCTTAAGCGTATTCGTGACGAAGCAGTATCAAAGATGAATGATCAGATCGATCTGATAGAACCTGTGGACTTACCTTGGTGGCTACTCATGACTATGATGCTACCTCTGTTTTTTCTATCCGCAATTCAGATGACAGGAAGGATGCTGTTTGCATTTTTGGCTGGTCTAGTAAAAAGCCCTTTTAGTTTTCTAGCTATATGGGTTGATTTGTTGTCTGTAATGTGGTGGTTCCTTAAATCTAGTGTAGAGAGGATGTCCAAGAAATGAAAAGACTTATCGTGGATATGAGCAGTCTTCTGTGGCAGTCGCTTTTAGCGGGCAAGGATGAGGAGCACGGTACGGAAGTAGAGCATGATGGGAAAATGGTACGGGTAAATGGGTGGCAGTTTGGGCAAGAATGTCTAATGAACCACCTTCTCTATGTCATGGAGTCTTTAGCTGTATCTCCTATTGACCTCATATTTGTTGTGGAAGGGGCTTATGCAAAGCAACGACGTAAGTCTATCTACAGAGAATATAAGGAGGGTAGAGGAAGTAGACCGCAACTAGCCTATGATCATTTCGATACTCTTAAAAATAAAGTTACCAATACATTCCTTAATCTTGGATCACAGGTAGTTACTCAAGATGGGGTAGAGGCGGACGACATTATTGCTTACTTAGTCAATAAGCTTAAAGGGGATAAGGTAATTCTTACGTCTGACGGTGATCTAGCTACCCTGATCAAGCCAGATACACCAGGAAGTGTAGGTTTATGGAGGGGAGGGTCACTGACCTATGATAACCCCTACGGCCCTTTCCTGCCAAGGTTCATACCCGTGTATAAAGCCCTGGTAGGGGACGGTCAGGAGTATAAAGGGGCATCAGGTTTTGGTCCAAAAGCATTTATGAACTTTATGGTATGGCAAGGTGAGCGTGGATTGGCAGCATTAGAGGGTATGATTTTACGGCATGAGATACACGACTTGATCGATGACTCAGTAGAGTTTAAACCACTTCAAAAGATTATAGACAGTGCTGCTCACGTTTATGAGTCTTATGAGTGTGCTCTACTTCATGAAGAGTGGGTGGATACACTACGACAACCTTTAGTCTGGAAAGCTGGCATGGTTAAGCCAGCAAGCGTGATCGAGGATAGGAGACTGCATAGGTGGGCACAAAGAGTAAGGCTTGTTACGGCATCTAACTATAAGATAGCACTTCAACAATTAACTATTCTTATGAAAGAATCCCCTTTCGTTTCATTGGATATTGAAACGAGTACTTCAGATGAGTCAGATCAATGGCTTATTGCTGGGAGTAAAGAGAACAAGGTAGATGTACTAGGCTCTAAACTTACCGGGTTAGGTCTTACCGTAGGAGTAAATAATAATAACACCTACTATTTTAGTATAGATCACAAAGATACGGATAATATTTCTAGTGCAGATATGTTAGAGGTAATCAAGCTTATCCCAAAGGATAAGTTTATTGCTATTCAGAATTTTGCCTTTGAGGGTCCCATCCTTTATAAGGAGTGGGGAGAGAAGCTCAAGGATAATGGTTGGTATGGGTTCCTACCTAATGTAGTAGACACAGTATTCCTGGCTAGTTACGTTGACGAGAATATTAGTTTAGGCTTGAAGCAAGGTTCTCTTCATTATCTTGGTTATGAGCAGGAGAGTTATCAGAGTGTGACTACTTTCTATGCTGAGGATGGTACTCCTACTCAATATAAAATGAACCAGCTTACTGCACAGCACGTACTATCGTATGGAACTGATGACACGATTTGTACAGCAGCACTGTTCAATCATTTCCGTATTAGAATGGAGATTGAGAATACATGGGACCTACAATTACAGGTAGAGCAGCTACCAGCCTATGTGATGGCACTATCCTATGTAAAAGGAGTAAGATTCTCTTTACAGAGAATGCTTGAATTGCAAGAGGAGGATAGAAGGGAGTCAGAGAAGGCTAAACAAAACCTTGATGAGTTCCTGCTTAAGAAGAAATGGGCTGGGTCCACTCCTCCGGTATTTACAGTATTAGATAATGCCTCAGTGAAATCTCTGTGTAAGATAGTGCTGGATACCGACCTAGAAACTAGAGTTCGTACTCCTAATAAGTTAGCTAGACTTATTGAGGAGATAGACCACGAAGACGCTAAACTTGTGGCTTGTCTGGTAGAGTATGGTGATTTGTCAGGGGTGAATAATCTGGTAAGGTCAAGGTTTTCTGCTAAACCTACACTTAATACTGGAAGTGTAGTACAGATGCGGAAGTTGTTATATGATGTCCTTGAACTTCCAGTAAGACTTGTCAATCCTGTTACCGCTAAAGAACGGGAGAGTAATAAGCTGCTTGCACATGTGATTATGAATCATAAAAGAGAGTGGGCCGGATATGATACTGACCCTATACCGGATTACTTATTCAGTAAAGCGCCCCACTGTGATCGGAAAGAGTTAATAAATATTTTACTTATTTCAAAAGCAAAGACAGATGAACACGCGATAGATTTTGCCCTATCTTTAGATGTACAGGAGAAGGATAACCCTATAGCCTTCACTGCTCTCACAGACCTCAAGACAATTAAAAAGTGCGCTACCAGGGAGAGCCTCTTCTACAAACCGTATCGTTACATGCTTCATTGGTTAGACCACAGGATTCACGGTCAAGCGGGGCAATGTCGTACAGTCACTAGGCGGTTCGCTCCTAGTGATCCTAACCTGGCACAGCTTCCTAAGAAGGGGGATGGGGCGAAGTTCAGAGAGTGCTTTGTCCCGCACAAGGAGGGGGCTGTGATCGTTTCTGTGGACTTTTCAGGGCAGGAGTTACGCCAAGGTGCTGGACAATCTATGGACCAAGGTATGCTGGATTGTTTTGTAGGTCGCAATAAGAAGGACATGCACTCCATGACAGCTTCTGGAGCTATGAGGATGAAGTGGGGGAATGCCGTTGTAAACTCTCTAGTGAGTGAGTACCCTACTGATACGGGATCAGAGTACGACCTATTCATGGAAGTACGTAGGAAGGGAACTCCAGCGCAAAGAAAGATGGCAGATGATTTGAGAAAGGTTGCGAAAAATGTCAACTTCGGTGCTCAGTATGATGCCCAAGCCCCAAAGCTGGCAGAGACTTTGATCATTCCTGTGCCAGATGCCCAAACATTCCTGGATGCCAAGTATGAAGCTTTTCCTAGGTTTGAGCAGTGGAAAGAGGAGGTAAAGAATATTGCTGAGATCAAGGGGTATGTTACTACTCCTCTAGGGGGAAGACGCCACCTAAGAGATTCTATCTTGTCTAGGGAGTACGGCGTCAAGGACAAGGCCCTAAGACAAGGGCCTAACTTTAAGATTCAGGGGGCTTCTGCCGAGCAAACTAAACTGGCTATGTCCGAACTGTGGAAGTCTGGAATCCTATTCAAATTGGATATGGAGTTCTTTGCCCCGATTCATGATGAACTTGTTTGGTCCGTAGCAGCAAAGGATGCGCTGGAGTCTATACAGGTGGTGGTAAAGGCCATGACAAAGCCTTATGGCAACCTACCTGTCCCGTTCCTTGGCTCTGTTAGCTTAGGACTTAATTTCGGAAAGCAGATTGAGTGTGGAGATGCAGCGGCTGAGAAGCCAGAACTTCTCAATAAGATTGTACCCAAAATCTTAGATCAATTGTTTGACAGTACAGATACTATTGAGTAGTATGCAGTCTCGTATCATGTCTGTAGTGGAGGCAACCACCAATGTCCTTATAGGCTTGGTGGTTAGCCTTATTTCACAGTTAGTAATATTCAGGTTATATGATATACATGTACTTATCACTGTACTTTACAGCAATAAGTATTGTACGAAGCTATGCTCTCAGACGATTATTTAATAGGATAAGACATGAATAAATCAGCGCCTCATATTGATTGCCCCTTTTATGAACCAGACGGGTATTCCTGTGATCACCATTCATCAAAGTACAAGGTCTTGTTTGGGTTTATCACTATTCATGATGAATGTATCCTCACTTTAGACGACGAGAGGATTAAAACTTGTGCTGTTAAAGATGGATGGGAAAGAAGGCGTAAACTCCCTCCTAGTATTTTATGAAAGATTGATATGAAAAAATATAGTTTAGAGTGGTGGCAGTCTCTAACTCCACACCAAGTAGGTAACGAGGTTGAGGGTATGGTTGAATCCGTACTTAAAAAATGGAACTCTAGTCTGAAGTTTGCATGGGCTAGATTACCAGATACTAAGGCTGCTAGGATGAGCATGTTACAGGCTCAACCTGCTGATTATATCTATCGGTGTGGTAGTCATGCTGGATTCATTGAGGTTAAGGGTTTAGCTCACTCCTTTAGACTTCCTAGAGGAAATCTGTCTCAACTCCCTATACTTCATAAGTGGGAGTTGGCAGGTAGTGATGATGTAATCTTAGTTCATCATTACTTCTTTGGGGAGTGGAGGGCAATTGACCCTAGACTGCTGAAAACAGATGTCCCTAGCCATGACCTTAGTGAGTTCCAGACTTATTCTACTGCAGAAGAAGCACTTAAATCTATGGGGTATTTTCTATGAAACCAATGCTCTCACACACTATTGAAGACACATCTAAGATAAAGTTTCCAGTCCTTGTATCTCAGAAATTAGACGGGATTAGATGCTTGATTATTAACGGGGTAGCTGTCAGTAGAAATCTAAAACCTATTAGAAATGAATATATCCAGTCTATGATTGGCAAACAAGAATATAATGGGTTAGATGGTGAGCTTATTGTAGGAAGCCCGTTGGCTAAGGATTGTTATAGGGTTACTAATTCAGGGGTGATGTCTAAAGAGGGTGAACCTTATTTTACTTACTATGTATTTGACAGATGGGACCGTAACGCTGATCAGTTTATACATAGACTTCCTGCTACACAATCAGGTCCTTTCATCGAGCGTGTTTATCATGCATGGGCCTATTGTGAGGCAGACCTGTTACGGATAGAAGAGTCCTTCCTGGTGCGAGGAGCAGAAGGGGTTATGGTCCGTAAATTAGACGGGTATTATAAGTACGGTAGAAGTACTGTGAGTGAAGGTATACTAGGTAAGTTGAAGAGATTCACTGATTCAGATTTCACAGTAGTAGGGTTCGAGGAACGCATGCGGAATGAAAATGAAGCTACTATCAATGAATTAGGGTATACAGAGCGATCTGACCATAAAGAGAATAAGGTCGGTAGAAGAGACTTAGGCGCCCTTATCCTTAAGACAGAGAGTGGTGATACGTTCGCATGTGGTACTGGTTTCGATGATGACCTTAGAAAGAAAATTTGGAGGAACAAGTCTCAGTATCTTGGTGCAGTAGCTAAGATAAAGCATTTCAATGTTGGGGTGAAAGCCCTTCCACGGTTTCCAGTATTTCTAGGGTTTAGGGAGGATGTATGACCTTTCTAATTATCGTAATGTTGAATATTTATGCTATTACGTTCTTATTTATTGATATGTGGTATGTAAGTACTATATTCCTAATATGCCTTATTCCGGTGGACATTGTATTTCTATGTGAAGTCAGAAAGATAAAAGAACGTCATGGCTCACTATTTGATTTGGATAACTAATGTTAATTATAAACGATATACATATTGGTGTTAATCGGTCTGGTGGTACTACTGTACAGTCTCAAGTTGAATTACAGGATGCTATACTCCAGCAGCTAGAGGCGAATATTGAGGAGGAATCTCATCATGTGGTAGTAAACGGGGACCTGTTTGACTCATTCTCTGTAGATTTAAGGCATGTGATTAGTACTTACGATATTCTCTCTGATTGGGTTAACGAGCATAAGTCACGATTAACGTTGATAGCTGGTAATCATGACTGGTCCCCTAAAGATGGAAGGGTATCCTCTTTTCACTTACTTGGCTTTATGTTAACGAAGGGGAATATACGCGGACTTATAGAGGTGTTGGACTACAGGAGCGGATTTTATCGTATATGCGATGGTGTATACTGTATTCCTCATATGCCAAACCAGAATATGTTTGATGATATGATACTGGAGGCTGTAAAGTCATCTCATGATGGGCAGTATCTACTTCTACACTGCAACTACAGAAACAATTTCACTGCTAATAGTGATCACTCCTTGAACCTATCTGAGAATCAGGTAGATCAGCTTATGGAGGCTGGTTGGACTTTGATCATAGGGCACGAGCATAAAGGCTATACGCTAAGAGGCGGTAGAGTGATCGTGGTCGGAAATCAGTTTCCTACGAGTATCTCTGATTGTATCGATGACACTGAAAAGTGCATGTTAAACCTTAATCTCCTAAACCGTAAACATGATGAAGTAGAGATGATCACTACATGGGAGAGCAAAGGTCAGTATGAGGAGATAGACTGGAAAGACTTAGAGCATAGTAGTACTGAAGCCAAGTTTATTAGAGTGGTAGGGGAAGCTTCTATTGGAGAATCCTCTGATGTAGTTAGGGCCATGTCTAAGTTTAGGCAGGCCAGTACTGCTTTCATAGTCTCTAATGCTGTAAAGGTAGAGAGTCATACACTCTCTTCGGATATTGAGATTTCTAGTATGGAAGAAATCCAATCCTTTAATGTGTTTGATACGCTCATGTCAGAGTTGTCTGAGGATGAGAGGATTGTTATCAAACAACTATACGACCAAGAGATGGACTAATAAGGCGGGAATACGCCAGTGATAAATAAATTAACACTAACCTAATAAGGCGGGAATACACCAGTGATAAATAAATTAACACTGACCTGTTTCAGAAAACACATAGACCTGAGTGTGCCATTCACAAGTGGAATTCAGGTAATCAGGGCAGCAAACGAGGGAGGTAAATCCACTTTGCTAGAAGCAATTGGTTATGCCCTGTTTGGTTCTAAAGCATTAAGAACTGCCCCGGGTCAAGTAGTGACATGGGGATATGAAATAAAGAGTCTTAAAGTACAGCTAGAAGTTATTATCGATGGTGCTTCTTATACCTTTACTAGAGGCAGGGCAGGTGCTGAGGTAATAACATCTGGTACGGTACTTGTTACTGGCCATGAGGCAGTTTCTGCATTTGCAGCTAGACTACTAGGGGCTGACCTATCCACGGCCTATAAATTGATGGTAGCTCCTCAGAACTCTATCCGGGGCGCTCTGGAAGAAGGACCTAAAGCGATTACTGAGATGATCGAGAATCTTGCTGGGTTGGATACTTTCGATAAGATTTTCAATTTAGTCTCTACTAGATTGTTACATGGTCCTACCTACTCTATAGAGGATAAGATTAACAGACTTAGAGGGGAGCTTCCAGAGCTTCTTCTTTCTGCTCCTAGAGAACCAAATAACTCAGAGTTTGATAAGTACACTTCAGATACTGAGAACCGTATTACAGAACTTTCAGCTTCCTTACAAAAGGCGCATGAAGATACATGGAATGCACAGCAAGCATGGAGTAAAGGCTCAGACTCTTATTACGAAAGGTCTAGGTTAGAGGCTCACGTACAGAGTTTGACTGCTGATCTGAGAAAAGGAGAGGAACTTGTAAATAAACTAACACTAGACTTAGTAAGTGGAGATACAGAGGAAACTATAAAAACTCTGGAGGATCAATTAAACTATATAGAGAATACCGCTGTCTTAAGTAAGGCATACTTCAATTATAGGAACATGCCGAAGGTCCCTGAATGGTCTGGTTCAAAGAAAGAATTGGAGGAGAGGTTAGAACATCTGTCTACTATATTAATAGACATGAAGAAGGAGTATAATAGGTTAATCTCAGATATTCGTATATTAAAATCTAACAGGTTTGACTCAGATACGTGTAGCAAATGCGGACAGAAGCTCCCTAATGCTGAAACCATATCTCTACGTAATAAAGAGATAGATGAGCAGGTTTCTACTTTAACTTCTGCAGCAAGAGACTTAGAGAATAGGTATGACACCTTAGAGGCAGAACAAACCAATCTACAATTAGTAGCAAGGGTAGGAGATAAGTTCTGCCAAGCCGCTACAATGCTAGAACCTTGTATAGACTGGGATAGAAGTACTTACCCTGGTACTGTTACATGGTCCGGGCCTATCCCTGAAGCACCCCCTACTAATAGTGCGGAACTGAGAGTTTCCCTTTCAAAGGCAAAGACTAGACTTAAGGCAGCAGAAGCAGCGAGGGCTAGGTTAGGGTTAGCTACTGAACAGGTAACTGAGATACGTGCTAATCTGGATATAGCAGAGAGCGTTTTAAAAGAATGTACAGAGACTACTAAAGAAGAACTATCCAGACTAAGAGAGTTAGTAGATAATGCTGAAGAGTGTGAGCGCAGTATAGATCATGAATTATTTAATTTAAGGGTTACACTGTCTGACGCTATTAAAGAGCAAGTGACTATTAATAAAATCTGGGATATGTTTAGTAGTCAGGTAGATAATATGAAAAGGTCTATAAAAGAAGCTGAGGAAGAGTTAGCTGCCGTTATATATACCAATAATCTTATTAAGAAACTTAAGTCCATTCGATCTGTCATAGCTGATAAGTTGTGGAATATAGTGTTAAAATCTGCTAGTGTAATCTTCTCTACAATTCGTAAAGAAGATGCACTTATCTCTAAGGAGAAGTCAGGGTTTATGGTGAATGGGAGACCTATAGAAAGTCTATCTGGTTCTACCCTAGATATTCTAGGTCTAGCATTTAGATGTGCTATTCTACGGTCCTTCCTACCTAACTGCAACACACTCATTTTAGACGAGCCTATGGCTGCCTGCGATGAGAGTAGGTCAGAATCCTTGCTAGGTACTATAAAAAGTGTGAGCTTTAAACAAACGCTACTGGTTAGTCATGATGAAATATCTGAATCAATTGCTGATAACATAATTCTACTATGAGAATACAAAAATTATTACAGTTTATACCGGACGCTTTAGCGGCTATGAGTCGGTCTAAAGATCGCAGTACTAAAGTCGGGGCCGTAGCTATAGATAATAACTACTGTATAAAAGGTAGTGGGTATAACGGATTTCCTAGAGGAGTAGATGATGACATTGAAAGTAGACATGAAAGGCCATTGAAGTATAAATGGACAGTTCACGCCGAAATGAATGTAATAGCCCAAGCAGCTAGACCTGTTTTAGAGGGCACAACATTAATACTTACATCCCTACATCCTTGCTCTACCTGTGCTGGTTTGATTATTCAAGCGGGTATTAAGCGTGTAGTAACTCTTAAACCTAAAGAAATACCTACTGATGGAAATAGGATTAACTGGGGCGAGGAAGCTGACATAGCATATCAAATGTTCAAAGAAGCTGGTGTATCAATAACCTATTATGATTGCGATCAAGATGACAACCGAAGTTAAGATAATTGCAGACTCTATTAGTCCTACTGGTGTTAGGATAACTACAATGCAATTGAAGTACCCTAGATTCATTCATAGTGAACTTATGACCCACAGAACATTTTGTATTTCAGGGGGTGCTATACTGGAATTTGACCTGCCATCAGGTAGCCCAGGGAGTAGATTTAAGGTTCATAGAATGACAGTAGAGAGCTTTGTAGATAAATGGATCAATGGGGCGGCTAGCGGTCCATCCTCTAAGCACAATGGACTCACCCTAAATGACTTAGAGGATAGTGTATTTTATAGTGCAGAGGAGATAAGAATACATCTTTGCATGGTTAATAGACATAACTTAAATTTTCTATGTAGAGAAGGGGTAATAGAAGGTGCCTTTAAAAAAGAGGGTTCATGGACGGCACCAGGGAAAGCTTGGAAAACCTGGAGAGAGTCAACAGGTACTAGGAGATTTAACATAAGAGCTAGATTATCCAGTATGAAACTTAGACAGGTTAATGAATCGACCTGGGCTATTCAACATACTACAATAAACGACTGTGTAATCTCCGGGTATAAGGATGTATTTAGTGTTAGTGCTGGGGACACGTCTGTTATAGCCTCAGAAAATCACATGATATTAACTGATAGCGGGTGGAAGCCTATTAAGGAACTTGAAGTAGGCGTGGATTCAGTATGTGTATATAAACGAGGCACAGGGGTATCACCTAGTAGATTTATAAAGATAGACGGTAGATGGACTGCTAGCTGGAACAGGCAAGTTAGGCAGGATGTATATAATAAACAGGGCGGTGTGTGCGCTTTATCTGGGCAGCCATTAAACAGTAATTTTCATATACACCATCTAGTACCTAGACACATGGACCAAACCAAGGCATTCGATATTACTAATGTAATCGGAATTACACCAGACGAACATATAAAAGTACATAAAAAACAAGGATGGCAGGTGGGTGTACCATTAGGCAGTACTTTTGTTCCTATCGATAAAATAGAGTATGCTGGAGTTAAAATGACTTATGACATATCAGTTACCGGAGAATTTCAAAATTTTTTCGCTAATGGCATGGTTGTGCATAATAGTCGCAATGCTAGCTCTAGTAGGGCTATCCCTGTTAATAGGATGCTGAAGTATGTATGGAATGACCCAGCCATACCTATCTATTGGGGCAGCAATAAGCCAGGGATGCAGGCCGGTACAGAGCTTCCTACATTTAGGCGTTTATTAGCTATTGGTCTATGGAAGTTATCTGGTAAAGCCGTCTGCATACCAGTTTGGTGTATGGCTAAATTAGGCTTACACAAGCAGGTCAGCAATAGGCTGCTAGAACCTTGGTTACATATTTATGTAGTTGTAACCAGTACAGAGTGGGATAATTTCTTCAACTTACGTTGCCACAAGGATGCCCAGCCTGAGATACGGCAACTGGCATTTAAAATGAAGAGTATGCTTACCTTGTCCAGACCTAGATATATTGACTACGGAGAGTGGCACCTACCGTATGTAAATTGCCTAGACCGTAGGAACTATAGTATAGAGGACACCATTAAAATGTCAGCGGCTAGATGTTGTAGGGTTTCCTATGTAAATCACGAGGGTAAGCGTGCATCCTTGAAGGAAGATATTGATCGTTATAACAGCCTTGTGGAAGCTGACCCTCCTCATATGTCCCCCGTGGAGCACCAAGCTACACCAGCAATCAGCGGTGAGTTCTTCTTTTTTAACCTTAAAGGGTGGAAGTCTCAGCGTTGGGTACTCGAATCTCAAAAGGCTAAGGAGTAACCCATGCCTATTTCTAGGAAGCCCAGAAAGAAGTTTAATAACAGAAAGTTACTCATGACTAAGAGAGCTAGAATCTGGAACGCTTATAAGACTTTTGAACCCATCTACGATTTACTTACATCCCTGTATGATGGGGAAGTGGACACGGTAAAAGAAGTCACTGTGATTAGTGATTGGGAAGGTGGGCTTATGGAAGCTGTTCCCGCTTTAGAAGGGTGGGTTTGTATATGGGATAGGATTATTAAAGGAGAGGGTCTAGTGATAGACCTTTCTCCTTTACGTACTATTCAACAGGCACTAGCTAATGATGAATATATGTCTATAGATATGATAGAAGATGCTATTAAGCTAACTAACCGATGCTATCAGGCATATCTTACAATCCCTAAAGATAGGATTGTTAGCTATAGTACTACAGAACAAATCTCTATTGAGTTAGAGGAGGCTGGCCTGATTTAGGTACTGACTCTAAGAGTAATGATGGGCTACTCCCTGCCCCTCCTGGGATGCACAGTACTCGTAGGGCAGGTATAATTTGTGGATTCCGTATAGCGGCACTTAAAGGAGTTCCACATGCATTTATAGTCCATAGGGCGATATTATCGTCTTCGGCAGCTTTAATGCTAGCAACTGCTGCTGACCCATACACATGCAACGCTTGCTGAACTGTAGAGCAACCTGAAATAAGTACGACAAGCAGTAGTAATTTTCTCATTGCTGATTCTCCTTAACATGTTTATCAGGGAACGCAGCCCCGATTAGGCCAGCCATCAATAGACCAGCCGTAACTATGGCCTCCTGTTGTTCTGGTGTAAGCACTGCCCCAAGTGCAGTAGAGATCAGTACTAAGCCTCTCCACGTGGAAGGTTCTAGTAATCTGGCTCGTAAATAATCAAACATCTTATAAGGTCCTTACTATATTAGTTCCAAATGCAGTTATAATGCCCTTCATCGATTCAACTTCTATAAGGATATAAAATGCCACGTGTTAAAAAGATGTGTGAGATTTGCGGAAAGAAGCCTGCAACAGTACCAGATAGGGAGCGCATGGGGCGACCCATAAACAGAATATGCTCGTCTTGCCACTCGCTTAGACTGGTTGGTGACATTAAATCAATTTTAGATTTGCGACAAAAACGCAGAGTACAAAACAATGATACATAACCTCTCCTGAGATAGTTGTAGCGACGTGGATTTATCACGTTACCCTTGTTTAACAATGGGTTAGGTAGTAGGTTTCACCTGTCATATTAAGCAATCAAACATCTGCCGTGACCATAACTACGTTAGTTATATAGACATCCGCCGAGTAGCTGAATATGATTATGCCTGCACCCTATACCCCAATACGTTCAGCATACCCTAGTCCTGTTTCGTATTCTCTAGTATAGTCAATGTACTTTAATATTACTCTAGCTGGAAGCCTTACATTAGCCTCTCTATCTGCAGTTAGCACTGTATTGTTTTCACCGTCGTAGCTGCTCACACAAAGGTCATCAACTGCAACTACCCCAACTGTAGGTGATGTCTCTCTAAGAAGGAATTGCACCTTGTAGCCATGTTGACGTATATCAAATGGCCATGCTACTCTCAGAGGTTCTAAAAAGCTTCTTATTGTGCTTATGTTAGATATAGTGTAACCGCGCACTAACGGAGTCAGCGATGTAACGTCTATATCCTGACTACTGAGGCTGTTATATAACAGGCACTCATCTGATACAATCGTACTTAACATAGTGTGATTAGACTCTATTAGCCTCTTAAAAATTCTAAATCCTGGTGTATCACTGTAACCAACACAAACTATAAATCCGTTTCCGTACCCTGTAGTAAAGTGATATGGATCAGATGGTGGGTCATAAACTGTCCAATTTATACCGTCTGAGCTATACCTCATATCCCCATTGTGATTAACCCAAAATTGTGTATCATCTACACAGAATCCGTCCAAATCTCCAAAAGGGCACGGGTACAAACTCCAGGTTTCCCCGTGGTCGTCTGATATGTACGCTGCTCCACCATACCCTGCTGTAGTCGTAGCAGCTCCTATAATCAATGTTCTATCTACAAGCTGACCCCCAAAATTGAAGTTGTTAGCGTTCGTTGGTAGCATTGTATAAGTATTAGTCCATGTACCAGTAACACCAGTCGGAGAAGTCCAGATTTTTCTACCTGTCCCCATCGCAGACCTAATGATCCACTTTTCACCAGACCATATCAAAAACCTGCTATAATTCCCATATCCATCTGGAGGAGTCTGAGCTTGCCAGGTTTTTCCGTCAGATGACGTGCCAAATTTTAGACTATCAAATATAGCAAGCCATGCACTCCCATTATGCTTTACAGAGGTACACTGTCCACTACCTATACCTGGAGATGAGCATGCCGTCCATGTAATACCGCCATCTGTTGAGTATTTGAGTGGAGGCCCTGTTGGTGAATATGTCCCAACTACTGTTGTCCCTGCACCGTCAGTACCTATAGAAAAGTTCTGAGAACTTACTACACCAGATAGTTCTACCCACGAGAGTCCGTCTGAAGAGTACATTACATGATTTGATTGGGATGATACGGTAATATAATTAGTACCATCCCATACAGGGCTAAGCCATTGCCTGTTATTAGCATAGCTAAACGGAGTATATGGGTATATATGTACTACACCATTTGCAACAACCTCTGCTCGTACCTGCGCGCCAGCCAAGGAGTTCCCATAAGATGTTAAGTCTAAGTCATAGAACACTATATAAGCTAGGCCCCTCCATGCTGGTGTATTATCTACTCCTAAAGTAGACTGTATACGTGAATCTGCAGCCTGAGTATCAGTACCACGGTAAACCCTGAACCCTTCAGCAGCCTCATTACTGGCTATAATTGTATTCGTATCTGTACTGCCAGCATCATAGATAAGATTGCCTCTAATCCATATCCTCCTAATGCCTATAATAGGCCCCCTGCACAGCCCGATAGCAAATGTTGCTGAGTATGTATAAGTACGGGTAGTTACAGACCCACCACCTTTCCCACCAGATTTTTTCTTTCTAACTGTCTCTAATAACTTATTGTTCTCCAGCCAAAATATATTCCCACTAATAGCTACTGTGCCATAAACACGGGGTATGATAGCTCCATATGTACTTGTTTGTACACTTAAGTCATTTAATCTAGGACCTGCTGTAGATTTACCTTTCTGTGGGCTTATCGCTCCTCCTACCATCATGCCTAGCTGCGCCCCTAGAAATGGAGAGCCTAGAAATGAACCAGCTATAGCTCCTATTACCCCACCAGCAGCTTGACCGACGCTCATACTACACTCTCTAGTAATCTAACCAGTGTATAATCAAACATCTGCCGTGATCCTTACTACGTTAGTCCCATCTGCCAGTAGGATAGCCCTTTTAGTTTTAGCCACTACAATACCTGTACCGCCAGATGTTTTAAAGGTAGTAGTGTAAGCGCCAGTATTGTTACAAAATACCATACCGTACCAATCATTAGGGACAATTACATTGCAATTAACCGTGAGAACACCAGTAGTAGTTACATAACTTACTCGTGATTGAGTGCTGTTTAAGGTTACGTCTGCGGAAGTGACAGCGACACTAACCTTACTGGTTAAAAATTCTGGCTGTACGAAATTTCTATAATCAGTATAGCTTGTGACAGTCGAGGCACCAGTAACAGCAAGGTATAGTGGAATTGATCCAGGTGTGAAAGCGGCAGTATTAGCACTTACTACCCCCGCCCTAGTCGCTTCAATATAGTTGTTAGAGCCTGCTGTCAATACTAATGGAGAAGCGTTGTTTGCTATTGATACTAGTGCTCCATCTACAAACATATACCCACCATAGTAATACCAGTTTAGGGCACTACAGAGTGACTCTCTCCTGGCAAATAAAGCGGCAGGACTTCCGGCATTGAATAGGTTATTTGCTGTGATCTCTTTACTGGCTTGAGATTGAATCAGCAAATCAAGAAGACTTGTACTGGATGACATAGTTAATCCTTAACTAGTTGGTAATGGAAGAGAAGGCGGACTACCCAAATCAGGGGCTGCACCTTTGGTAATTCGTATCTGGCCTATTTTACCATTAAAGTACTGAGTTCCACCATCAGAGGCTCTACCTATGTAAGTATCCGTGGTAGGGGTAGGGACAGAGCCAGCTACTGCCATACTTACTGATGTATTACTAACGATAGTACGGTCTGTAGTACCGCCTAGCTGACTAAGAGCTAGAGTAATAAAATTACCGCTTTTTACTACACGAACATAATTCCAACTACTTATTGTAATAGGAGGACCAGTCAAGGTATAGTCAGTGCCATTGTTGTACCTAAACACTATATTGTTATTAACCACAGCTAGGTATAATCCAGTAGATCCATTCCAATTACTGTACAGCATGTAGGTCCCACTAGCCATATCGACTAACCTTACAACCCACATTTCTATAGCAAAATCATCAGAGCCAAAAGCTAATGCGGTGCCAG
>RRZU010759540.1_pt1 | contig 23256 bp, 17 predicted proteins | sample 2165561 | NCBI WGS metagenome assembly RRZU01 (sample SAMN10456909, study PRJNA506462) | wastewater metagenome | isolation source: wastewater sludge | place: USA: Moscow, Idaho | reverse complement strand
TTGGTGCCGAGGAGCGTGCCGTAGACGTCTGGCGCATCGCCAAAATCCATGGCGCCGGCTCGGATCAAGTAGTCTTCGACCTCGCCGTCGGGAGCAGGCCCATCGGGACTGAGACCAGCCGTCGTGCTGAGCCGGAAGCGCGCGCCCAGCCGCTGGCTGTTATCCGGCGTGGCGGGCACGCTAAAAACGAGGCTCTGGGTGGTGGTGCCGCTGTTCCCGGGAACCGCGACGCGGACGGTTTCGCCTGCCTCGAACGCGCCATTGCCGTTGAAGTCGATGAAACCGACCAGTTCGGCGGGATTGCCGGTGGTGTTGGCGACCGTCACGCTAACGGTCGCTGGCTGCCCCGGCACGAATGCCGGGAAAGTCACCCCGTCCTCGTCGTCGATTCCGCCGTCATCGTCGCCGGTAGCCGTGGCATCGGGTTGGCCAGCGAGTTCCGAATCTTCGGCAGCGCCGATGCGCAGACCGCCGATCACGACATGACTGGGACCGGTCGTGCCGGTAGCGTCGGTGTTGTAACTCGGCGAGTCGGGCGAACCCGCCGCGCCGCTGTCATCCGGTAGATCGCCGAAATCGGACTTGAAGAAGCCAAAATCGACGGAGTAATTGGACATGCCGTCGGGATAGGCGTCGTTATCGTCATCGGTGAGGTCGTTCGACCGCAACTGCTCGTTGGTCGGCTCGGGCGAACCCGGTCCCAGTGTGACGGCATTCGAGGCAATCCCCTGAGCGAGCACGAGTACGCCGTTATCGTTATTATCGCCATCGCTGTTGGGATTGCTCTCCTGGCCGTTGGTGGAGGAGAAAAAGCCATCTAGGGCGGCTTGACCGGGGGGAATCACAACGTAATAATTACCGGCCGGCAGCGTATCGAAGAGATATTTTCCGCTCGCGTCGGTGGCGGTCGTGCCGACTTGCACGTCGCCCGCGCTCGGTCCGGGAGTCCCGTCGGTATCTGTCCACAACTGGACTTGCACGCCCGGAATACCCGGCTCGCCTATCTGCGCGACACCATCGTTATTGTCGTCCCGCCAAACCAGGTTACCGATACGATAACGTTCGGGCAAAATGATACCGACCTTGCGCGGCTCGGCGGTCGGCAGCAACACGCCGCCGCCGGCTTCGGACACGCGGTGCGCGAAGGAATTCCAAGCCGGGTTGAAAATGGCCGGATCGGTGGGGATCGATGGCGGGGCGCCGGCGGCGGGAGATTGCATCGGCACCAGGACGGTCATGACTTGGCCGGGCAACCAGTCGCTCGCGCCAGCGAACGCCCGAATGCGGAAATGGCGCACCGTGCCGGGATCTGCCGGCACGACGGTCGTCCACGACGCATTATCGCAACCCGGTTGCCAATGCTCCGGCGGCGAAACCTGATTGTCGTTGGAAACCTCCGGTCGGCAGGCATTCGCCGCAACGGAATATTCGATCACCGGATTTGCGCCGGTCAGCGACGACTCAACGGTGATCGGTCCCGCCAGGAAGGGTCGCCAGCGCGTATCGCGCGGCGTTGCCGATAGCGGCTCGCCGCTGCCCGTATCGCCGACGAGGGGCAGCACGTCATACAGGACGTACTGCCTGATATCGACGTTGCCAAGGTTGGTGAGGCGCAGCCGATAAGTGAACGCGGAGCCATGACCGGTCCTGGCCACGCAAGGAAACCGAGTATAGCCGTCGCTGGAACCGCCGTAGGTAGCGCCGTAATCGGGGCAACTGGCGTTCGGAATCGCTGGCAGGGTAGTGGGGTCATCGACATTGCCCAGCGCGTTATCGCCCTTGATCCACTTTTCACCACCGAGCACTGCGGCGGTGAGCACGACATAATTCTGATACCCGACACACGCGGTTTCGGCGGTATCGCTGTCGCCATCGAGGTCATCGGTATCGCTGGCCTGCAAACTACAGGTTTTGCGGGGACCGTTATCGAATACGGCGACTTGGTTGTTGTAAACGTTCGCGGCGGTCGCTGGCTTGACCCGTACCCGGATCGTCATTTGCGGCATCGGGTCGTTGGAGGGATCGAAGCTCGCGGCATTGGCCACACCGGGGGCGCCAGTCCGCGTCAACGATCCGGCGGGCGCTGGATTGGACCAAGTGAAACGTACCAGCGTGCTACCGGAGCTAAAGTTAGGGATCAGCTCGATGTTGGGTTCCGGTTTCCCCGGTGGCCCCGTGTAGTCTTCCCACCCCACGAATTCCAGATTGTCGGGCAACAGGTCGGCCACCGTCGGATTGATGATGTCTCCCGTGGTATCGCCGCTGATATGGGAAAACGACAGGAGAAAGCGAGCTTCATCGCCGGGTCTCAAATCGGTTCCATCAAGCGCGGTTTTCATGGCCCTGATCGCGGGCGTGGGGGCTTCAATATTGGGGGTATAGCACCCGGGTCCCGCCGATCCCCCCGCGAAGCTCGCGCTCACGCAATTGGTGGGATTGGCCCCGACAGTGGCTCCGGCTGGAACCGTCTGGGTGATCAGAGGGGAGCTGGTGAACCTAAAACCGCGCGGGATCTCGTTCGCTGGTTGCACCGGGCTCGTATTGCGAAACACCCAGCGGATATGCGTGATATTGGCGGGGAAGTCGCCCGACGCGCTCCAGGTGGTATTCGCGTTCCCCTCCAATCCCGTGCCATTAGGGAAAGATGTCCACGGTCCTCCGGCGCCAGCAGCCGAATACTGGACATCGGCCACCACGTTATAGTCCAGCGTGTCGCCGCTCGGCCATTCCCCACTGCTGACCTGGGCGACAGCAAAAGTCGGTGAGCCTGGCAGTTCATCGACCACGACGAAATCCTGCAAAGGCACGTTGGAGTTATTGTTGTTCACTTCCAGCCACCACGACAACGTCGCCGGCGGGGTCACATCGGGCGACCACTTGGATACGTTGGCGCCTGGTGTCGGGGCGCCAATCTGATCGTTCAGCGTTACCGGGGCGAGAGGAACGGGGCTGGCGCCTTCCGGGGTGACGCTGGCGGCGACGGTGTTGGGCACGGGATCGCCGACGCTGTAGCTCGGCCCGTACTGCACCAAGAATTCGCGGCTGATACATTGCTCCGAATTCGCGTCTTGACCCGCGTAAAGAGTTCCCAGATCGACCGCGCCGAGATTCCAGTTAACTTGGGTCGAGGTGCTTGCCGCCGCATCGGGCGTCCCTCCGCCGGTCGCGAGAACAAACAGGGTGGCGTTTGGACCTCCCGGATCGGGATTGAGATAGGTGTCGGTTAAAGTCGCCGCCGTGAGATCCACATTTCCGATGGCGGTCAGCGAGCACAGTTGTACGCGGTAGCGCACCTGCGAGCCTGCTGCGATCTCAAGCGGAGGCGAGGGATCGAGGCGTTGCTTGCGAGCCACGTAATTCTGCGCGCCGGGCAAGATTATGATCGGGTCGGCGCTGGAAACGATGGTGCCGGGGGAGGAAGGCGCGGGGTCGGTGATAACGCTGGCCGAGGTATTGGCGATACCGTTAGCGGCCGACTGCCCGGGCCGCACCCGCGTGTTGATGGTGATATTGAAGGTATCACCGCCGTCAAACGGATCGCGCGAGAACGCGAGCGAGGCGGGTGGGCTGGCGACAGGACCGACGCTGGGACAGTTAGTGGTAAACCCGGGCGGCACGTTACAGGAAATGACTTCCAGTTCGGGAGGGATCGCATCGGTGATGGTCAACTGCCCGCAACCGCCCGTCAGGCTGTTGCACGACATGCTCAGCCGATAAATGACGGTTTCCCCCGGCTGCACGCTGGGGTTGGCATTATCCAAAACCTTGACGAAGGAATGAGTGCCCTCCGCAAATGCAAAACTGGGCGATAACAGCAATCCGAACAATAAAAAAAATGGTAAAAACAGTGATTCAAGCTGAAGTGGCGCAAAAAAAAACGAGCGGTTGGCACTGTTTCGCATGAGCTATCGGAGTCCTCTATATTGTCAGTATTATTGGCAGTTGCGACCACGAGTGACAGAAACCACAAGCAACTCTTCAGGATTCTCGGTATTCGGCTGATTTTAGCAAACAAATATTGCTTTTCGGCAATCATTAATCTTTTCCGGAAAATTGCAAAAATAAATTACATACAAAATAATACCTTATATCGTTTCAGAACCATATTGCCACGCCACTTGGTCTCCAGTCGCATATCCTGAAGCTCGGCTAATGCGAGTGCGGTATGGTAATATCGCTCCACATCGTTGCGCTCTTCTCTTGCCCAAGCGGTAACCGACATAGCCGGATGCATGGAACCGCCAACGTCCAATGCGCCGTAATCGTCATCCACCATCGGCAACCCCATCGCCATTCGCGCCCGATTCAGCGCCAGATCGCCCAGTAACAGCGCGGACTCGAAACAGTCGGCTTGAGGTCGATACAGAGATAGCGCCCTATCGACTTCCTCCCAGCGGCCGGCCAGCGCCAACACCCGCAGCGCTTCGTGCCGCGCGCCGAAATCGCGGCTTTCACCGTCAGCACTTCCAACCAACAAAGACAGAGCCATCTCGACCGGCACGGCTTCGGGAGTAGGGTCGGAGCAATCGGCGGCGCGGCGTGCGCGCCAACACAGCAAGCGCGCTCGTTGCGCCAGTTGCCGTTCCAAGGGTTGGGTCAGATGGAGTTCGGTCAGCCGCTCGCTCAGGCGCTCCAGTTCCGCCAGATCGTGGCGACGGAACGCGACGCGGCACAGCGCCCAGAGATGGGTGGCGGCGGTCAGGCGGGGATGCTCGTCGCGCCAGCCGGCCCAAGCGCGGGTATGCCAATCCCAAGCGTTGGCGAAATCGCCCCGGCGGTAGGCCAGATCGCCTTCCAGAAAATCCAGCGGCGCATGCCAAGGCCGCTGGATATCCGCCAGAAAACGCCGTCCCTGCTCCAGCAGCGCGCGGCAAAAGGCGGCGGTTTTACGCTCCAGGCTGATGTGGATGATGGCGATCAGGGCGGCGAACACATCGGCCGGATCGGCGGTCGGGGCGCGTTCGTTGGCGGCTTGCAACAGCGCCGCCAAGGCCAGATCGTCATCGCCGGCCTGCCGCAGACTGTAGCCCTCCCACAGCAAGGCCCTTGTCCGCTCCCCGACCCATCCCAGCGCTCCCGCCAGTTCGACCGCTTGGCGTTCCAGCCGGGCGGCTTGCGCGAAATCGCTGGCGGCGCGGGCCTGCCGGGCTCGGGTGCGCAGCCGGTCGAGCGCGGGCCGGTCGAGCGCCATGTCGCCGATGCCGAACGCGGCCGGCCCGATGAGACTCAGTGCAGCAGCGAGAACATCCGCCGCCGATAGGTGGTCACCAGCGGATCTTCGTTGCCTAGCATCTCGAAGATCGCGATCAAGCCCTTGCGGCCGGCGCCGTCCTCGAACTGGGGATTGCGGCGCAGGATGTCCATGAACTGCTCCAGCGCCGCTTCGGGGTTCCCGGCCAAGACATGGCGGGCCGCCAGTTGTCGGCGCGCGGCGCAGTCGTCCGGTTTGGCCGCCACCTGGGCCGTCAACGTGGCGAGATCCGGCGCGCCCTGGGCCAGATCGGCGAATTGCAGGCGCGCCAGCAAGCCGCTGGCCGGCTGCCGGCCGCGCTCCTCCGCCGGCAGGCTTTGCAACAGAGTCCGCGTTTCCTCGCCCCGATCCAGTTGCAGCAGCTTGTCCGCCAGCATGATTTTCAGTTGGACGCTGTCCGGCTCTTGCTTCAGCGCGTCCCGCAACAGCTCGATGGCCTGCTTCTGGCGACCGCGTTGCCAGAGCACTTCCACCTGTTCCCCGATCAGATCGCCCGACGCTTCCGGCGCGGCGCCAAACTGGTCGATGAGCTGGCGATAGGCGGCTTCCGGCTGCAAGCCCACCAATTGCTCCACGATCTGCCCCTGCCAGACCACCATCACGGTCGGCAGGCTGCGAACCCGGAAATGCGCGGCCAACGCCTGCTCGGCGTCGGCGTTGACCTTGGCCAGGATGAAGCCGCCCCGGTACTCCTGAGCCAGCTTGGTCAGCAGGGGGGTGAGCGTCTGGCACGGCTGGCACCAGTCGGCCCAGAAATCCACCAGCACCGGCACGCGCTGGGAGCTTTCCACCACCTGGGCGAAATTGCGTTGGTTGACTTCGATAACGTAAGGCGATTCGCTCATCGTCGGATTTCCGCAAGGGCCGCGCCGGACGGCGGCAAGATTTGGAGATAGCGTGGAAGTGGGGGCGCGGGCCGGACTTTCAATGGGCAGGGCAGAGGACAGCAGCCGCGATCAGCGTTCGAGATACTGCAGTTTGCCGGGCTTGCCGTCCCAGTCCGCCGCGTCGGGGGGCGCATCCTTCTTGGTGGTGATCACCGGCCATTGCTTGGCCAGCTCGGTATTAAGCGCCAGGAAATGCTCCTGATCGGCCGGCAGGTCATCCTCGGAGAAGATGGCGTGAGCCGGACACTCGGGTTCGCACAGCGTGCAGTCGATACATTCGTCGGGATCGATGACCAGGAAATTGGGTCCCTCGTGAAAGCAGTCCACCGGACAGACCTCGACACAGTCGGTGTACTTGCACTTGATGCAGTTTTCGGTGACAACGAACGTCATGGGTAGTAGTCCCCTGAAAGGCCGGAAACACAGGGACGCTATCTTAACCGCGATTAACCGAGTTGGGCACTGGAAAATAGGGCGGCTCATCGCCCGAATTTCGGGCCGGCGCCCTCCGTTTCACCGGCCCGCAAGCCGGCTATTTCGCATCGCTCTCTTTCCCGCCGCCCAGCAGCGCTTTCAGATTGGCGAACGGGTTGTGGGTCGCGATATCCGGCTTGCGGCCCGAACCCTCGGACCCGCCCCGCGCCATCAGGGCTTCCTCGTGGCGCTGGTGTTCGTTGTCGTGGCAATAGAGGCACAACAGCTCCCAATTGCTGCCGTCGGGCGGATTGTGGTCGTGATTGTGATCGCGGTGGTGGACCGTGAGTTCGTGCAGGTTCAGGCGGTTGAATTCGCGGGCGCAACGGCCGCAAATCCACGGATAGAGTTTCAGCGCCTGCTCGCGATAGTCGCGCTCGCGCTGCTCCCGGTTGCGCCGGGCGGCGGCGACGATTTGATCCAGGTTGCCGCCGTTGGCTGAAGGAGATTTGGCTTTCATGGATTCGGCTCCAGGTGGCGCGTGATGAACGTCTGCGGCGGGGAGGGTGTCTCGGCCGCCGGCTCGCACCCCAAATTCTAGCCGGCTTCCGAGCGGGTATGACGGGTATCAGGTGTCGGGGCGGGACTCGACGCGGCGCCGGCGGCGGCATCGACCCCGACGTTGCTCAAGGCCGCGAAGGCGGCCAGATCCAGCGTTTCGGCCCGGGCGCCGGGATCGACGCCCGCCGCTTCGATCTGGCCGGCGTCCAACAGGCCGCGCAAGGCGTTGCGCAAGGTCTTGCGACGCTGGGCGAACGCCAGGCGGACCACCTCGGCAAACCGCCGCTCATCCCGTACCGAAACCGGCGATGTTTCCCGTGGAACCAAGCGCGCCACCGCCGATCGCACCTTGGGCGGAGGCCGGAACGCTTCCGGTTCGACCGCGAATAGCGACTCCACCCGACAGCGGTATTGCAGCATCACCGACAAGCGGCCATAGGCATCCTCTCCCGGACCGGCCGCCATCCGCTCCACCACCTCCAATTGCAGCATGAAATGCAGATCACGGAGGTGTTCGGCTTGATCCAGCAAGTGGAACAGCAGGGGAGTAGAGATATTGTAGGGCAGGTTGCCGGTCAGCCGCAGCCGGGGGCCGTCGCCGCGCAGCGCGGCGAAATCGAACACCAGCGCATCCGCGCAGTGAATCCGCAGCACGCCCGAGCCGGCGCAGCGCGCCCGCAGCGGCTCCAGCAGATCGCGGTCCAGTTCCACCGCGTCCAATTCGCCCGCCGCGTCCAGCAAGGGGCGGGTCAGGGCGCCCAGTCCGGGACCGATTTCCACCAGCCGGTCGCCGGGCAGCGGACGAATCGCCGCCACGATGCGCTCGACCACCCCGGAATCGCGCAGGAAGTGCTGGCCAAACCGTTTGCGCGGTCGGTGCGGCCGGGGGTCCGGGTTCACGCCGAACCCACCGGATCGGCGCTCATGGCGCCGTCTTCGCCGTCGCCTCCGCCGCCGGTACGGGCGCCGCCGGCTGGAGGCGCACTTCCACGAAAGCCTCGTTGCGCAACCGGCGCAACAACAGTTCCCATTCCTCGTCGGAGCGGCGGCGGAGCAGCGCCTCGCGGACGCGGGCGCGTTCCATCTGGGGCGAAGCCTGGCCCTGGCGGCGTTCGAGCACTTGGACGATATGCCAGCCGAATTGGGTTTTGAACGGGGCGCTGATCTGGTTCGGTTGCAGCGACTTCATCTCCTGCTCGAACTGAGGGACCACCATCCCCGGCGCCACCCAACCCAGGTCGCCCCCGCGCGCCCCGGATGCCTTATCGTCGGAATACTCCTGGGCCAGCGTCGCGAAATCCTCGCCGCCTCGCACCCGCTGACGCAGTTGTTCCAGCCGCTGGCGCGCCTCGTCGTCGGACAACTGCGGGGTGGTTTTGAGCAGAATGTGCCGGGCGTGGGTCTCCGTCACCAACCCCTGCCTGTCGGTCGCCGGTGCCTGCCGCTGGGTGGGCGCAGCCGTTTTGCCGCCGCCCCTGACTTCCAGCAACTTGACGATGTGAAATCCGCTGGGACTGCGGATCGGGTCGCTGAACTGGCCGGGGCGCAGTTTCGGTACCACATCCGCGAACAGGGTCGGCAGTTGATCGGCGCCGCGCCAGCCGAGATCGCCGCCCTCCAAGGCTTGTTGGCCCGAGGAAGCGCTCGCCGCCAGCTCTCGGAAATCGGCGCCCTTGCGCAACTGCGCCACCAAGCCTCCGGCCCTGCGCCGCGCTTCCTCGATCTGGCTCGACGACGGGCTTTCCGGCAGCGCGACCAGAATTTGGGCGATGTGATACTGGCGCGGGCCGCCGCCGCCGCTCTCGCCGCCCGAATCCGCCCCGCCGGAGCCAAAACCGCCCTCGGCGGCGGCCAGTTGGGCTTGCAGGCTTTCCACGTCCTGCTCGGCGACCTGGAGCTGGCTATCCACCAGCTTCTGCCGCAAGCGCGCGCCCATGATTTCCCTGCGCACGTCGTCGCGGAATTTGGCGTAGCTGACCCCGTCCTTTTCGACGGTCTGGCGCATCTGGGTCAGGCTCATGTTGTTGCGCTGAGCCAGCGTTTCGATGGCGGCGTTCAGAGTGGCGTCATCGACGGCGATACCGGCGCGCTCGGCCGCGCGAACCTGCAACTGGACCAAAATCATCCGTTCCAGCACCTGATTTTCCAGCACCGGGCGCGGCGGAATCGGCACCTTCCGCTGCCGCATCTGGCGCTCGACGGCGACGATGCCTTCATCCAGTTCCCGGCGGGTGATCACGTCGTCGTTGACCACCGCGACGATGGCATCCAGCGCGTTGCCCGGACTCTCCGGGCCGGGACCGAACACCAGTTGCGCGTGACCGGTAGCGGGCGTGGCGGACGACAGCAGGCACAGCATCAAGGCGACGAGCGATTTGTTCATGCGTTTCATTGGCATCGGATGCGCTAGCTAATAACGGATGGGTTGGTAACCGAGGATCGATGTCCTGAGCTGGTTCTCCAGGCCGGTGCCCAACCGCGATAATCCCTTCAGTTCGAGTTCCATGTAAAAGGCGGTCTGCGAGTCGGATTCCGCGGGGCTGTTGCGATACTGACGAGCCACGGCTCGCACCGCCCAACAGCAGTCCTCGTACTCCAAACCCGCCAGAGTTTCCAGGTTGCGGCCGAGGTTCAAGGCCTGGTTCCAGCGGCCCATGACCCGCCACTGAGATGTCAGCGGCCACAGCAGCGACACGTCGGCCGACTGAATTTGATCGTCCAAGTCCAGGCCGACTCGGTCGCGATCCATGAGATAAGACACGTTGAGCAACTGGCGGGGGTTGGCGAAATAGCGCACGTCCAGCCCGGCCCGCACCAGATCGCTGTTGTCCGGGTCGAGCTGCACGCCGCCTTGCAGCGCCCAGCGGGCGGAAAGATTCAGTTGGCCTTGCGCGATCAAGCCGGAATTGGCCGAGGTATCCGGCGGCTCGGCCGGATCGAGATTGACCCGGCGGTCCTCGAAATACTGGATTTGACCGACGCTGGCGCGCAAGCGCTCACCGCCGGTGGTCCCGTCGATCACCCGCGTGGTCAGCGCGACGGTCAGTTGATTCGCGTCTCCCAGCCGGTCGGCGCCGGTAAAGCGGTTCTGGCGGAACAGCCAGTCGTAATCGCGATCCATCAGGCCGGTGTCGAAGACCGGGATATCGTTCTGGTCGCGATAGGGGACGTACAGATAGAGCAGTCGCGGTTCCAGGGTCTGCGTCCCGGCAGCGACGCCCAGCCAATCGGCCCGCAGGGCTTTTTCGAAGATCAGGCCGCCGTCCAGATTGACGATGGGCGCGGATCGCGAAGGCGCATCTTCGGCGCCAGGCTCGGTGTTGTCGAGCTGGTAGCTGGTGTAGCGAAAACCCGCCTGGGGCTTCAGGTATCCCCACGGCCGTTCGATCGGCCAACCCAGCGTCGGCCACACATCCAGCCGGGTGCCGGTGACCGCGTCGCTCTGCTGGAAGTTGACCAGCTCGCCATACATCCGGTAGCGCAAGCCGCCGGGACCGGACGGCCAATCGCCGTCGAACAGCAGTTGCGGCAGGCGCTGATAGGGCTTGCCGCCGAGGGCAAACAGGGAGGGATTGAGAATTTGATAGCCCTGGACTCGCGCCATCGCCTGCCACCAATCGCCGAAGTAGCGGGCGTCCAGGTGCCGTTCCAGATAATTGGGGGTCAGAAACCTCAGGTTGTTGCTCAAATCCACCAGATACTCGTCATCGGAGACGTATTCGTAGCGCAGATCGGTGTAGGTGTTCGGCAGCGGCGCGGCGCGGTGAGCCATGTTGTAAGAGCCGCGATCCCCGCCGAAACGGCGGTCGTCGGGAATGTATTCGAAGCCGATTTGGCCTTGCTGCGCGGGTCCGAGAAAGCGGTACTCCACCCCGAGAAGGGCGCCGCGCTCGCCCATCAAGCGCGGGGTGATAGTCATGTCCCGCTGGGGGGCGATATTCCAGTAATAGGGAACGGCGATGTCGAAGCCGGTAGAGCTGGAGTAGCCCTGGAGGGGGAACAAAAATCCCGACTGGCGCTCGTCGGTGATCGGAAACGACAGGTAAGGGAAATAAAACACCGGCGCCCCCCACAGCGCCAGCACGATGTCGCGGGCCGTGCCGCGCCCGGTCGCGCCGTCGAGCGTCATTTTGTGGGCGCGCAACTCCCAAATTTCCCGGCCGCGCGCACAGGTAGAGTAGGTGGCATCCTCCAAGCGACCGCGCTGATTGTTCCGGTCCAGCCGGATTTCCTCGGCGGAACCCTGGGCGTTGCGTTCCGGCAGGTAATAATCCACATCCTTGAACCAACCGGTTTGGGCGTTCAAATCCACCTCCGCCCGCTTGCCGCGCACGGATTGCCGCGTATCGCCATAGAGGAAGGGGCTGTCGACCCGCGCCACGTTGCCCGGTCGTTCCAGCGTGACGCGCTCGGCGCGCAACCGCTGACCGCCGCGCTCCAGACGGACATCGCCTTCCAGCAAAGACTGGGTCGGGGAAGATTCGACCCGGCTTGCCTCGGCCTGAATGGGCGACTCATCGGGCGGTGGCGCGCTCGGGTCGATGGGGACGATCTCCCCCGCCAGCTCGTCGGCCTCGCACTGGCTCCAGGCGTCGAAGGGCGGGGATGGTTGCCGCGCTTGAATACCGCTCGCGGGCAACAGCGCCAATGCCGCGCAAGTCGCTAACGTTCGGAAATGCGGTGTCACGGAACAGGGTTTTACGGGTTGCTGAAAGTGCCCTAACATCGCATAGATTGACTATTGCTGCAATGACACCGGGATGGAGCAACCTGCCGTGAACGATCGAGAGCTTCTCTTGCTGGAATGGCTGGATGGCGTGCTGCCGACCCCGCCGGCCCGCATCGCCCCCGCCTCCAGCGACGCCAGTTTTCGCCGCTATTTCCGGGTCTGGTACGACGGCCAAACCCGCATCGTGATGGACGCTCCGCCGGACAAGGAGGATTGCCGGCCGTTCGTCGCCATCGGCCAAGCCATGCGCGGCCTGGGCTTGAACGTGCCGGAGGTGCTGGCCGGGGATCTCGACCGGGGTTTACTGCTGTTGACCGATCTCGGCAACCGCCAATATCTGGCGGAACTCGGCGAGCGCAGCGCACCCCGCCTGTACGGCGACGCGCTCGACGCGCTGGCCCGGCTACAAGTCGGCGGCGATCCGGGCTCGCCGCTGCTCCCGCCCTACGATTCGGCGCTGCTGCATCGGGAGATGGAGCTGTTCCGCGAGTGGTTTCTGGGGCGCCAGCTCGGTTTCGATCTCGACGAGAACGAACACCGCGCGCTCGATCATGCCTTCGCCCTGCTGGCCGACAACGCCCTGGAGCAACCGCGCGTCTGGGTTCATCGCGACTATCACTCCCGCAATCTGATGGTGACCGACCCGGGCAATCCCGGCGTGCTGGATTTTCAGGACGCGGTGGTGGGGGCGGTCACCTACGATCTCGTCTCCTTGCTGCGCGACTGTTATGTCGCTTGGCCGCGCGAGCGGGTGGAATCCTGGGCGTTGGCGCACCGGGCGCGGCTGCGGGCGCTGGGCATGAGCGGCCTGGACGACGCCGCGCAGTTCCTGCGCTGGTTCGACCTGATGGGCGTGCAGCGCCATCTCAAGGCCATCGGCATTTTCGCCCGCTTGAACCTGCGCGACGGCAAACCGGGCTACTTGCGCGATATTCCCCGCACTCTGGGCTACGTGCTGGCGGTGGCGGAGCGCTACCCCGATCTCGCCGGCCTGCGCGATCTGCTGCTGGCGCGTCAGGCGGATCGCTGGGAACCGGCACCGTGAAGGCGATGATCCTCGCCGCCGGGCGCGGCGAGCGGATGCGCCCGCTCACCGACCACACCCCCAAACCCCTGCTACCCGTCGCCGGCCAGCCGCTGATCGTCCATCACCTGAAAGCGTTGCGGGCGGCGGGCATCGCCGATCTGGTGATCAACACCGGCCATCTGGGCGAACGATTGCCGGCGACTCTGGGCGATGGCCGCCAGTGGGGGGTTCGGATCGTCTATTCGCCGGAACCGCCGGACGCGCTGGAAACCGGCGGCGGCATTTTTCGGGCGTTGCCGCTGCTCGGCGCGGAACCGTTCCTGGTGGTCAACGGCGATGTCTGGACCGACTATCCCTTGAGCCAACTGCCCGCGACACCCCTCGGATTGGCCCATCTGGTGCTGGTGGACAATCCGCCGCACCACCCGCAAGGGGATTTTTCCCTCGAAGGCGATGACGGCAGGGTGGGAGAGGCCGGTGCGCGCCGGCTGACCTTTAGCGGTCTGAGCGTGTTGCGGCCGGAACTGTTCGCCGGTTGCGCGCCGGGACGGTTTCCCTTGGGGCCGCTCCTGCGGCGAGCGATGGCGGACGGTGCGGTGACGGGCGAACGCTACCCCGGCGCTTGGCGGGACATCGGCACGCCGCAACGGCTGGCGGAATTGGATCGGGAGTTGCGGGCGGATCAGTGAGTCATTCCCGGTCGCCGGCTAGCGGGAACGGCAACCGACACCGGGGTGGCTGCGGAACCCCGCCGCACGGTGAGCGGTGGGATTGCCGTTTACATCCCGTGGCGCACATCCTGCCCCTCGACGATATAGATGACGTACTCGGCGAGATTTTGCGCCCGGTCGGCGACCCGTTGCAGGGCCTTCAGCGCCAGCGCCACGTCGATCACGGTCGCCAGCGCCAGTTCGCCATCCACCGGACAAGCCCCCAGCGAGCGCAGAATGTCCTGGAACAGGTCCTCGGCCTTGTCGGTGCGCACCAGAGTCCAGGCTTGGTTCACGTCCAGCCGCGCCAAGCTATCGAGCGCCCCTTGGACTCGCTGGCTGGCGATCGTGGCCAGCCGATCCATCTCCAACGAAATTCCGTCGTGCGGCCGACCGCCCCGAGCGTGAATGGACATCGTTTTCTGGGCGATGATCTTGGCCTCGTCGCCGATCCGCTCCAGGTCGTTGACCGCTTTGTTCAGCGCCATCACCAGCCGCAAATCGGTGCTCATCGGCTGCCTGCGGCTCAGCAGGCGCACGCAGCTCCGGTCGATCTCCGTATCCCGGCGATTGACCGCCTCATCGCCGACCACGACTTCCTGGGCCGCGACCGCGTCGCATTCGCGAAAAACCGCCACCGCGCGGCTGACCTGTCGCTCCACCGTTCGCCCCATGTCCAACACCAGTTCGACCAGTTGTTGGATTTCCGCGTCGAAACGCTTGACGGTGTGCTGCCGGTTGGAAAAGGCCATCGCGAATCGTTCCTCTTGTTATGGTCTATCCGTCGGACACCGTTGACGCGACCGGAAAGCCGCTGATCCGGGCCACGGTGCTTTCGATCCAATCTTCCACTTGCCGGTGCAGTTCCTGCGGCGAACGGCCAGCGCTCTCGATCAAGGGACCGAACACCACATGGACCGTTCCGGGGCGCTTGAAAAAACCGCCGCGCGGCCAAAACTCGCCGGCGTTCAGCGCCACCGGCAGAATCGGATGGCCGCTGTGCGCGGCCAGCACCGCGCCGCCCAGGCCATAACGCTTGCGAGTGCCGGGCGGGGTGCGGGTGCCCTCGGGAAAGATCAAGACCCACTGCCCCTGCCGCAAATGTTCCACGCCTTTCCGGATCACTTGCTTGACCGCCGAGGTACCGGCCCGACGGTTGATGGCGATCGGCCGCAACAGCGCCAGCGCCCAGCCGAACAGCGGCAGCCACAACAGTTCGCGCTTGATCACCCATGCGACCGGCGGCAGATATTGATGGAGAAACAGCGTCTCCCAGGTCGATTGATGCTTGGCCATCACGATCACCGGCCGGTCGGGAACATGCTCGACACCGCTCAGCCGATAGTCGATCTGGCAGGTGACGCGCAACCACCAGACGTTGAAACGGGTCCAGAGCTGGGAGATCCGATATCGCTGGACGAAGGGCAGAAAAAAGCCCACCACCACCAGGGGAGCACAGATGCCGATCGACGCGATCATGCCGAACGAAAACAGCAGCGAACGCGGAACGCGAGCCAGCTTGGCGAGACAGCCGCAGGATTGAGCGGACAGGGGCGAATCGACGGGGACGGTCATTCGGCGCGGGCGATCAGGAAGTTGGCCACGGCGGCCAAGTCGTCGAACACCTGGACATTGGCGCAGCTTTCTCCCTCCCGCTCCAAGGTCCGGGCGCCTTTGCCGGTCCGCACCAGCAGCGGCCAAGCGTTGGCGGCGCGGGCCGCCCGGATATCGCGCACGCTGTCGCCGACCACCGGCACCCCCTGCAAACCGCATTTCAATCGCCGGCCGGCTTCAAACAGCATACCGGGGTTCGGCTTGCGATTCGGGTTGGCTTCGTCCACGTCCGGACAGAAAAACACCGCCTCGATCGATCCCCCGGCCTCCTGGACCATGCGGTGCATCTTCCGGTGGATCAGGTTGAGGGTTTCCAGATCGAACAAGCCTCGGCCCACGCCGGACTGGTTGGTGGCGACCACGACCCGATAGCCGGCATGATTGAGGCGAGTGATCGCTTCGAGGCTGCCGGGAACCGGCACCCATTCGTCCGGGGACTTGATGAAAGCGTCGGAATCGATGTTGATGACGCCATCGCGGTCCAGAATGATCAATTTCATTTCGCTAGTATCGCGCTCTATCGCCAATCGTCGGAATACGGGCCACGCTCCACGTGAAGCCGCAGCATCGAAATGTTCCACGTGAAACCGCGCCGCCGGACACACCGTCGCTCGCGGCTCGCGAAATGGGGTTCCACGCGAAACCGGGCAGGGTGGCCCGGATCGACGCGATACCGTCGGTGTCCATGTTTCACGTGAAACACGCGGGCTTGGGCTTCTTCAATCCTGCAAGCGCGAAAAATCCGCCACCCGCAAAAACAGGCTGCCGAGTTCGTTGAGAAGGGCGATGCGATTGTCGCGCAACGCGGGCTCTTCGGCCATGACCAGCACTCCATCGAAGAAAGCGTCCACCGGTTCGCGCAGGCCGGCCAGCCGGTTCAGGGCTTCGCCGTACAAACCGCTTTCCATCAGCGGCACGACCTCGGAAGACAGCTCCACCAACCGGCCGGCCAGCGCCTGCTCGGCGTCCTCGCTCAGCAGGTCGGGCCGAACCTGGAACGGCAGCACGGTTTCGACTTTTCTGAGGATATTGCGGATGCGCTTGTTGGCGGCGGCGAGGCTGGCCGCTTCCGGCCGCGCCCGGAACGCATCGACGGCGCGCACGCGGCGGTCGAAATCCAGCGGCCGGGCCGGCCGGCACTCCAGCACCGCCTCGAAGGTATCGGCGCGCACGCCCTGATCCAAATAATAGCCGCGCAAGCGCTCCAGCATGAATTCGAACACGGTATTGGTCGCCTGATCGGCGCGGACGGCCGGCTCGAAGCCGGCGGCGGCGCGTTCCAGCGCGGCCGGAAGATCCAGATCCAGCTCGCCCTCGATGAGGATGCGCAACACGCCCAGCGCGGCGCGGCGCAACGCGAAGGGGTCCTTGGCGCCGGAGGGCGCCTGGCCGATGGCGAAAATGCCGACCAGGGTGTCCAGCCGGTCGGCCAGCGCCACGGCGCGGCCAGTGGGAGCGGAGGGCAACCGGTCGCCGGCGAAGCGCGGCAAATAGTGTTCCTCCAACGCTTGGGCGACCTCGGGCACCTCCCGGTCGTGCGAAGCGTAATAGCGGCCCATGATCCCTTGCAGTTCGGGGAATTCCTGCACCATTTGGGTCAGCAGGTCGCACTTGGCCAAGCGCGCCGCCCGCTCGGCCCAATCCGGGTTGCCGCGACCGTGCCCGGCGACGAACCGCGCCAGCGCCGCCACCCGGTTGCTCTTGTCGGCCAAGGTGCCCAGCCGCTGCTGGAAGATCACATGCTTCAGGGCTTCCTGGCGATCCGCCAAGGGTTGCTTGCGATCCTGGTTCCAGAAGAACTCCGCGTCGCTGAAGCGGGGCCGGATCACCCGCTCGTTGCCGGCCCGAACCTGGGCGGGATCGCGGCTCTCCAGGTTGGCGATGGTGATGAAGTGCGGCAGCAATCGGCCGTGGGCGTCCACCACCGGGAAATAGCGCTGGTTGTCCTGCATGGTGCTGATCAGCGCCTCGGCGGGCACGTCGAGAAACCGCCGCTCGAAGTTGCCGGCCAGCGCCACCGGCCACTCCACCAGCGCCGTCACCTCGTCGAGCAGGGCCGGCTTGATCACCGCGACGCCATTCAGTTCGGCGGCCATGCGTTCGGCCTGGGTCCGGACCGAGTCGCGGCGCTCGCCGAAGTCGGCGACGACCTTGCCTTCGCCGGCGAGTTGGCGGGCATAATCGGCCGGCGAGTTGAGCCGGATGGGGGCGGGATGGTGGAAGCGATGGCCGCGCGTCTCCCGACCGGCTCGGACTCCCATGAGGGTGGCGGGAATCACCTCGTCGCCGAACAGCAAGACCACCCAATGCACCGGCCGCACGAACTCGTCGTCGCGGTCGCCCCAGCGCATCCGCTTGGGGATCGGCAACGCGGCCAGCGCGGCTTCGACGACGCCCGGAATCAGGTCGGCGGTGGCGGCGCCCGGCTCGACGCTGACGTGCACCAACCAAGCGCCCTTGTCGGTTTCCTGGCGCTGCAATTCGGCGACGCCGACCCCGCAGGAGCGGGCGAAGCCTTCGGCGGCCGGGGTCGGCTGGCCGTCGGCACCGAAGGCGGCGCTCAAGGCCGGACCGCGCCGTTCCTGCCGGCGATCGGGCTGCCGCGCCGGCAGATCCCCGATCAGCACCGCCAAGCGGCGGGGGGTCGCGAAGCGGCGAATCTCCCGAACGGACAGGCCCGCTTTTTCGAGGCCGTCGCAGACGCCTTTTTCGAAGGCCAGCGCCAGATCGAACAGCGCCTTGGGCGGCAGTTCCTCGGTGCCGATTTCGATCAGCAGATCGCGGTTGTCAGACATGAGCCGCCTCCTTGCCCCGGATGGCGGCTTGGCGTGCCCGCATCGGGAAACCGAGCGTGGCGCGGGCATCGTAATACGCCTGCGCCACCGCCCGCGCCAAGGTCCGAACCCGCAGGATGTAGCGCTGGCGCTCGGTGACGGAAATCGCCTTCCGGGCGTCCAGCAAATTGAAGGTGTGCGAGGCTTTCAAGGTCATCTCGTAAGCGGGCAAGGGCAGGCCGAGTTCGATCAGTCGCTTGCTCTCGGACTCGCAGGTATCGAACCAGACGAAGAGGGCGGTGGTGTCGGCCTGCTCGAAATTGTAGGTGGACATTTCCACCTCGTTCTGATGGAACACGTCGCCGTAGGTCACCCGGCCCAGCGGTCCGTCGGTCCAAAGCAAGTCGAACACGCTTGCCACGCCTTGCAGATACATGGCGATCCGTTCCAGACCGTAGGTGATTTCGCCGGTGACCGGCTTGCAATCCAGTCCGCCGACCTGCTGGAAATAGGTGAATTGGGTGATTTCCATGCCGTTCAACCAGACTTCCCAGCCCAATCCCCAAGCCCCCAGCGTGGGCGATTCCCAGTTGTCCTCGACGAAGCGGATGTCGTGAACCTGCGGATCGAGGCCCAGTTCCTTCAGGGAGCCCAGATAAAGCTCCTGCAAATCCAGCGGCGAAGGCTTGATGACCACCTGATATTGATAGTAGTGCTGCAAGCGGTTGGGGTTCTCGCCGTAGCGGCCATCTGTCGGGCGGCGGGACGGCTGGACGTATGCGGCGCTCCAGGGTTCCGGGCCGATGGCGCGCAAGAACGTGGCGGGGTGAAAAGTCCCCGCGCCCACCTCCATGTCGTAGGGTTGCAGCAACACGCAGCCCTGACGGGCCCAATAGTCTTGCAGGGCCAGAATCAGCCCCTGAAAGGTCGAAACATCGCGCACGGGCGCCTCCGAAATCCGAAGGGGACGGGCTTGCCGTCCCCGGAGTCTGTTCTTGAAACCAGTGAGTTTTCAAGTATAGCCCGGTAACCGGGCTGGATTCATCCTGCGCCGGCCCGCATTTCGCCTAAAATCCCAGACCGAAGGTTTCACGTGAAACATCGCGAAAAACCGAGCCCGAGATCAAGGTTTCACGTGGAACATCACGAAAAAATCATGTCGCCGTGCCAGACTATCGAGGGGCGCCAAGCCTCGCTCCCAGGTCGAGATCAGCCGCCGGGAATCCGGCAACCGGAGGAACGATCCGATGCGTTGTCCAGAGTGCAAACATACCCAGAAATACCGGGAAGGAACTCGATGCAAAAAGTGCGGCTATCAGTTCGTCTTTCGCAAAAGCGCGGACGGGATCACCGATTCCGCGCTCCGGCAGATGATCCAGCGGCTATCCGACAGCGGCCAGCAGGCGTTCACCGCCACGCAACTCGCGCTGGCAATCTGCCGGAGCTGGCGCCAGAAAAAGGGGGCATTCATAGGCTGTGGCGTGGTGGCTGTGGTTGTCGCGCTCCTGATCGGTTTTGGGCAACATGCCCTTCTCGGCGTTGCCGTGTTTCTGATCTTGTCCATCCCCATCATTGTCGGTTGGTGGGGAAGGGCGCGGCTCCCTTTCCACAAAGCGCGCAAGCTGGTCGATCGCTACCATCAAGCCCATCCGATCGCCGCGCTGGCCGACGGTCGGGCGTTCCGACAGCAAACCGCGCCGGCCGATCTTGAAGATCCAAACTACGCGCCAGAGCGGATTCTGGTGGTGGAGCGCGACGATCTGGTGGACATGCTGATCCGCAACCGTTTTCACCTGAGCCACAAAACCGCCGTGGTCAGCCGCTCGGGCTACCCGGAACGGGTGTTCGCCGCCTGTCGGGAATTTCTGCGCAATCATCCCGACACGCCGGTGCAAGTCCTGCACGATGCTTCTACGTCGGGATTCGCCCTGACCGCGCAACTGGCCGCCGATCCGAACTGGCAATTCGCCCGCCAACGCCTGACCGACTTGGGGATTTCCCGAGCGGCCCTCGACGGCGGCGCCTCGTTGCCCTGGTTGTCGCCGGACGCTTCCCGGCGCAACGGCGCACTCAGCGCCGATCCGGCCAAAATGCTGCGCGCCGGCCGCCGGGTTCCCGTCGATTACATCGGACCGAAGCCGCTGCTCAATCTGCTGGGGGCGGCGGTGGTCGGCGGCGCCTTGTTGCTGACGCCGGAGATGCTGAACGCGGTCGAAGCGGGCGTGGAAATCGACTATGGCTGACCGCGCGGGAATCGAGTAGTCCATGGCCTGCCTGTTCGGTTACTGCGGTCCGCCAGCGGATGGACTGCTGGCGCGGATGGCGGCGTTGCTGGCGCATCGTTGTCCCTCGGGCTGGGAGCGCGCCAGCGGCGCGACCGCGACCGGCGAAACCGTGGAAATCGGTCACGGGATGGCAACTTGGAACCGGGAATCGCAACTCGCCCGGCGCGACCGCGACCTGCTCGGCTACGGCGGCGTCCTGTTTGACACGGCCGGACTGACCGGGCCAAACGATTTCGGGAGTGGCGTCGCCGGCCGGATGCTGGCGGGTCTGTGTCAGCCGACTGTCGAGCCTTCGCTCGAACGCCTGACCGGCGCGTTCGTGCTGGCCCTGAGCCGGGGCGACTCCGTTTATCTGGTGCGCGATCCCGCCGGCGTGAAAGTCCTGTACTGGACCGTGCATCGGGGCCGGCTGCTGTTCGCCAGCGAGATCAAGGCGCTGTTCGCCGATCCTGCCGTGCCGCGCCGGATGCGTGCCGGCGCGCTGCCGGAATATCTGACCTTCAGCTTCGTGCCCGGCGCCGGCACGATGTTCGAGGGCATCGAGGAGTTGCAACCCGGTTCCATCCTGTGTTTTCGCCAAGGCCGGGCATTGGTGCGCCGGCATTTCCGGTTTGAGGAACTGGAATCGGAGCCGCCGCGCCCGCCGGAAGAATACCCCGCGCTGGTACGCGCCGCGCTCGACCAATCGGTGGCCGAATGCCTGGAGGTCGACCGCGAAAAGCGGCCCGCCGTTTTCCTGTCGGGCGGCATCGATTCCAGCGCGGTGCTGGCCGTCGCCGCACGACAACGGCCGGAAGCGCGAATTCCGACCTTCTCGGTCCATTTCGGTGCGGAATACGCCCGGGAAAACGACTTCGTGCAACTGATGGTGGACCGCTATCGCACCGAGCATCACTGGCTGGAAATCCGTCCCGCCGGCTTTCTCGACCACATGCGGGCGATCATCTGGCGGCTGGACGACCCCATCGGCGATCCCGTGACCGTGCCCAACTATCTGCTGGCGCGAGCGGCGGCCCAGGTTTCCGCCGTGGTGCTGAACGGCGAGGGCGGCGATCCTTGCTTTGGCGGTCCCAAAAATCTGCCCATGCTGCTGGCCCGGCTGTACGGCCCTCTGCCGGGGGAGCCGGCCACCGGCTGGCTGGAGCGCAATTATCTGCGGGCCTTTCAGCGCTGCTATCAGGATCTCGGCGCCTTGCTGGACCCGGCGCTGTTGCGCGAAGCCGGTGGCGACGACGCCATGATCGGCCTGCTGGAGCCGTTTTTCCGGGCGACGCAACCCCACGATTTCGTCAACAAGCTGATGGTGATGAACATTCGCCTGAAAGGCGCCAACCTGATTCTGGTCAAGGTGGAAAAAATGACGGCGGCAAACGGCGTGCTGGCCTTGCCGCCGCTGTTTTCCCGGCGAATCATCGAAACCAGCATGATCTGTCCGTCGGGGACCAAGCTGGAAGGCGCGGTGGAAAAAAGCGTTCTCAAAAAGGCCGTGCGGGATGCGGTGCCCGACGCTATCATCGCCCGGCCCAAGTCGGGGATGATGGTGCCGGTGCGGTTCTGGTTTCAGGGCGACCTGCGCCGCTACGGGGAAAAAATGCTCGCTCGCCCGAATCTCCAGCGTTGTGGCTTTTTCGATCCCGATTACGTCAAGCGCCTGCTGAATTACGAGATGGAGGGGGTTCCCGGCCTGCGGCACGGCCTGAAGCTCTGGATGCTCATCACCTTCCTGCTCTGGCACGAGCAGATGGTGGAAGCCCCTCTGCCCGCCCAGCCAGAACCTTCACCGCCGACCCGATTTCCAAAGAGCGTGGGGAGCAGCTAGCGTGGAGGAATCAGCGTGCGGTTGATCATGGGATGGTCGTCGTCGCGGGGGCCAAAATCGCTGTCGGGATGCCAGGCGATCACGTCGAGCGCTTCGTCGCGGGTAAAAAAGGAATGCAAGCAGCCGGCGGGAATGTGCCAGCCCATGCCGGGCCGCAACGGATAAGCGCCGTCAGGCGTGCGGCATTCGCCGGTTCCCCGCAGGATGACCCCGACCCGCACCGACGGATGAGTGTGGGGCGTTTGATCGGTGTGGGGCGGAATGTGCAGGTGGTTCAAGCAGGGGTCGCCCAGCCGGGGAGGGCAGATCAAAAGCGTGTCGCTACACCCGTCGATGTAGCGCAGCCGGCCGATCGTCTCCAAGGGTCCGCCGATCTGGCGCAGACCCCGATAGCCGGGCAAGGTGACCGCCAGACCGCCGCCCCCGCACACCTCTCCACCGTCCGGCAACGCGAAAAACATGCCCGCGCTCAAGTGAAAAGGGCCGGTTGCGGCGTCGCGCAATCGGGTCTGGCCGGTCGTGACCATGCCGTAAGCGGTCGCGCCGGGCGGCAGCGCCAAGGGTTCCTCCATCCAGCCCCAAACCCGGATACTCCCCGAGTCCAGCAGCACACCCGACCTGATCGCCAGCGGAGTAAACGCCATGCTGTTCTTGCCTCGATCTCGAATCGGAAAACGGAATTCCGGCCAGCGCGTCCGTCAATTCGCGCCGTCCGGCGCCAGATCGTCGCGGGCGAAGCGCACCAGCACGCCGATCCGTTTTTCGTCCAGCGACGCCAGCTCGATCAGGGTAATCGTTTCGCCCGGTTCCGACGAGTTCGCGTCCAGTTTGAGGCCGAGCCGGTTGATCCGCATCGTCAGGGGTTGAATGCGCAGATATTCCTCGGGATGGCTCAACACCTGCCGCACCTGCTCCAGATAATCGTCCAGCGTGCCCAGTTGCTTGCGGGCGGCCACCAAATCCTGCTCGGTCTGGACCAGCCGCTGCTCCAGCGTCGCCAGCTTACGCTCGTCGGCATCGGGGCTCGACAGCAGCGGCCGCAATCCCTGCCCATGTCCGCGCAGCGCGCGCAGTTGCACCTGCAATTGGCGCCGCTGTTCCTCCAGCCTGCCCCTTTCCTCGCGCAGCTCGTTGATCCGCTCCAGCGCCCGCGTCGCCAAAAACACCAGCGTTCGTTCCTGGAGT
>RRZU011103426.1_pt1 | contig 23265 bp, 14 predicted proteins | sample 2165561 | NCBI WGS metagenome assembly RRZU01 (sample SAMN10456909, study PRJNA506462) | wastewater metagenome | isolation source: wastewater sludge | place: USA: Moscow, Idaho | reverse complement strand
CGGCGGGTGTCAGGGAACCACGGGCCCCTCCTCCATCGCTCCCGACGGCCGCCCCTGGGGGCCGCGCTTTCCCGAGATCACGATGCGCGACATGGTGGCGGTGCAGGCCAAACTGGCCACGCGCCTGGGCGTGGAGAAGTTTGCACTCATCGCCGGCGCCTCCTTCGGCGGCAATCTCGTCATGGAGTGGGCGGCCTCGTACCCGGAACGGACGGGAGCCATCGCCGTGTTGGTGTCCGGACCGGCGTCCACCGCCGAGCAGATCGCCTACGCGCACTTCCAGAAATTGGCAATCTTCCAGGACCCCAAGTGGCGGGCCGGCAACTATTATGACGCGCCGGACGGCGAGGGCCCATCCGACGGCATGGGCCTGGCACGCCAAATTGCGCATCTGACCTACCGCTGCGCCCCCGAAATGGACGTGCGTTTCGGCCGCAACGCGCAGGACGGCGAGGACCCGCTCCACAACGGACGGTACGCCGTGGCGAGCTACCTCGATTACCACGCCTACAAACTGGCGATGCGCTTCGACGCGAACTCCTACTTGGCCATCACCCAAGCCTTCATGACTCACGACATCGGCCGGGGACGCGGCGGCACCGAAGCCGTACTCGCAGGCCTTCTGATGCCTGCCTTGGTCGTCGCGGTGGACAGCGACCGGCTCTTCCACCCCAAGGACATGGCCTCGCTGGCGGACAGACTTCCCGGCTCCGGGCCGGTGGTGACCGTGACCTCGCGCCACGGCCACGACGGATTTCTCGTGGAGAACGATCAGGTGACTCGGATCCTCAAGGATTTCCTCGCAGGGCTCGACTAGGGGGTTGATTTCGAACCCTCGCGATTTTCGATCGGTGACGCCGCCGGTGGTGCGTGACGCCGTTGAGATGGGCAAGGGTGGGCGACAACCGCCATTGGGACGCGATATCGGGCTTGTCATGGTTACTCTCGCGGCCACTGGTCACTCTCGTGTCCGGGTAGTGACTCTCGCGGCGCAAGCTGCCCCGAATAGTTCAGCCTTGGGGATAAAGCTCAGCCCCAGGTCACTGTCGGCGGCACCGGTTACCCCGAATAGTTCAGCCTTAGGGATATAGCTCAGCCCCAGGTCACTGTCCCAACCCTTGGCTATATCCCTATCCCTCACCTATTCGAGCGGAGACCGGATCACTGACATTCCGGAGCCCGGATCCTGGCTGCCATCGGGCACTTCCGACATGAGTTGAGGACCGTCAGATTTCCTTGATGGCTACACAGCGTTGACGTACGCCCTATTTGGCACAGCTCAACGCTGTGTAGCCACATACTGAGCGAAAGCCCCACCCCAGCCCTCTGAGTTGGCTCACTGTTTCCGTTCCGGTGACACAATGAAGGCATGAACACTTGGGAGGACGATCTGCTGGGTGCCGGATACTTGCAGATGACAATTCCGTTGGACCCGGACGACGAAGGCGATGTGGTCACCACGCTGGTGAAGTACATCCCCGAACTCGACCCGAACGGCCCCGATCGCACACCTGAACCCACGTTCGTCTTCCTCGCGCTGCATGGCTGGAACGACTACTTCTACCAGCGCGAACTCGCCCACCGGATCGCTCAGGCAGGCGGCCTCTTCTACGCCGTGGACCTGCGCAAGTACGGGCGCAGCCTGCGCAAATGGCAGACTTTCGGATTCATTCGGGACCTGCGTGATTACGACGATGAATTGCACGCCTGCTTTGACGTGATCATCGCTGAGCATGGTTACTCCATGCCGGTGGTGCTCTACGGACATTCGACCGGCGGGCTCATCGCCGCGTTGTGGGCGCACCGACACCCCGGCGCCATCGCGGGGCTCGTGCTCAATGCCCCCTGGTTGGAGTTCCAGGCATCGACCATGCTGCGCCAATTGGGCAGTCCCATCATCGATGTGCTGGCTCGCACCTCGCCCAAGACGATCATTCCAGTGAGCGACTCCGGGTTCTACCAGCGGGTCCTCACGGCCGGTCCGGATCTTGGCACGGAGACCATCCTCGGAGCTCCCGAGGGTAGCGACGATCCATTCTGGACCACGGGGTGGGAACCAGACTCGCGATTACGACTCAGCCCCTCCTGGCCGGTGCGCGCCGCGTGGCTCGCGGCCATCCTCAACGCTCACGCGCGCGTTGCCGAGGGTTTGGACATCATCTGCCCGGTTCTGGTACTCACCTCTGCCAGATCCAACTTCGCGACCGAGTGGAGCGAGGATTTTCGGTCGAGCGACAGTGTTCTGGACGTCACACAAATCTGGAAACGCGTCCCCGAGCTAGGCAGGCACGTCACGCTCGTCAAGTTGGACAAGGCGATCCACGACGTCACCATGTCCCGGCGTGAGGTTCGCGAACTGGCCTTCGACGAGATCCGCTGCTTCATCACCAGCTACGCGCTGCGGAAGGGGTGGGACGGGCCCTGGTGACGCGGCAAGGCTGGGACTGGCCCAGGCGCTGTGGGAGGCGTGGGACGGGGTGGTAGGCCGAATGTGGTGTTTTGTGTTTGACTCTTGGTTGCTGGTTCGCGGGCAAGTCTGAATCTTCTTGCTTCGCGAGCATGATCAGGGGGCCGACACGCCACGTGCGCCAAGGCGAAGTTGCCGCACCAACCAAGTCGACCTCCTGCCCGACACCGGCACTGACACAGACGCCAGCACTGACGCCGGTAACCCCGTCGCCACCCGAATAGCTCAGCCTTGGGGATATAGCTCAGCCCCCGGTCACTGTCCCAGCCCTCGGCTATATCCCTATCCCTCATCTATTCGGCTGGAGATAGGCGGTGGTGACGAAAGAGGCCACACGACTCCGGAGAGGCCACACTACTGGGGAAAGGCCACGCCCTTGACGCTGTCCTATACGTAGCCTCTTGCGCCATCCGGGGCCTCTTGCGCCATCCGGGGCCTCTCGCGCCAACCGGGGCCTCTCGCGCCAACCGTGACCTCTCGGCTGGAGATAGGCGGTGGTGACGAAAGAGGCGACGCTACTCGGGAGAGGCCACGCCCCTGATGCCGTCGTATACGTAGCCTCTCGCGCGAACCGGGACCTCTCGCGCCAACCGTGGCCTCTCGCGCCAACTGGGGCCTCTCCCCAGGGAAGGACTCCGGACCCGCAAAGACTGGGCCGCACGCTCACACTGGCAGCGAGCAGCAACAAGCCAGACCGCAGTGGAATTCAAACCATCAGACGAACCAACCCACGACGCACCCATAAGACAGAAACACCGATTCTGGCCCACTGCCCGGGGACGCCCCATCGTGTATGCCGCTCATGCAGATGGACGCCCCATCGTGTAGGCCGCTCATGCAGATGGACGCCCCGGCGTGGCCCACCGGAGTGGGAACTGATTGCCGGGGATTCCGCTTGCTGACGGGAGCGGGATTCTACCGCTCCCGTCGTTTGTATTCGTATCGGGTCAGGCACCGGAACCGGCGCGTACGGCCGCTTCTTCCTCCATTTACTCCAGCGACTTTCCGCGGGTCTCCGGCACCTTGGTTCGGATGAACAGGACTCCGAAGAGGCAGATGACTCCAAAGACGAGGAACACGGCCTGCTGGCTCATGTGAGCAGTCATGGTGGGGAAGATGAGACCAACCAACCACGACCCCGTCCAGTTTGCTGAGGATGCCAACCCCGCAGCCCTGCCCCTGACTGCGAACGGGAAGATCTCGCCAACGAGCACCCAGGTCAACGGTGCCCATGTGAACGAGTAGAAGGCCACGTAGAGCGACAGGAAGACGACGATCAACAGGGGATTTGCATCCGGGGCAACGAGGTGGATGACGCTCGGAAGAATGAAGGACAACCCCATCATCGATCCACCGAGGGTCAGCAGAGTGCGTCGATTGAACCGTTCTGCAATCGCGATGAAGACGAGCGATCCCACCACGAGGATGATCCCTTGGATGATGGGCCACATGAGAGCATTCGTGGCCGATTGCCCGGTGGCATCCTCGACGATGAGCGGAATGTAGTAGAAGATGGCATTCGCTCCTTGGAACTGCTGGAATGCAGCGACACCGATTCCGGCGATCACCAAATAGCGGTAACGCGGCTCCCACAATGTGGCGAGGGAGGTCTTGCGAGCGGCCTTCGCCTCGGTTTCAGCGGCGGCCGAGATCTCGTTGAGTTCGGCTTCGACCTCGTCAGGCTTGCGGACGTAGCCCAGAACGCGCCGCGCTCCCTCCACATCACCGTGCTTGACAAGGAAGCGAGGAGATTCGGGCAGGCGAATCACTCCCAAGAAGAGGAGGACGGCCGGGACCGCCGCGACGATCAGCATGGTTCTCCATGCCCAGTTGTGCGGCAGCTCCTTCAAGCCGAAATCGACGGTGTAGGACAGCAGCATTCCCGAGACGATCATCGTCTGGTTCAGCCCGGAGAGATTGCCGCGCAGGCGTGCGGGTGCAAGCTCCGCCATGTAGGCGGGAACAAGTGCCGACGCGGCGCCGACCGCGAGCCCAAGGAAGATCCGCATGAAGATGAGGTAGATCGCGCCATTGGTCGGTGCGATTCCGCACAGGACCGAGCCGATCGCGAAAACGACGGCGGAGACGAGGATCATTCGCCTTCGGCCGTACAAATCGGAGAGTCGGCCGGCTATCGCACCGCCGAAGATCGCTCCGAACATGACCCCGGAGGTGATCCAGCCGGTGACTCCGGCGCTACCACCAATTCCCCAGTCCCGTTGAAGGAAGGGGAGGGCGCCCGTCATCACGCCGATGTCATATCCGAAGAGGATGCCTCCAAAGGATCCGAAGAAGTATATGAACGCTCCAGAAATCTTCTTTTCTTGTGCCACTTTGACTCCTAATGGAACTGCTTTGTCCCGTGGGATGGAGATGATGCCCGCAACCGGAGGGCTGCGGCACGCCTTGTGCATTCGCATCTGTTCACGGCTTCCATGGCGACGCCGTCCGCATCTGCTGTGCCGAATGTTAGCGCTAACATTCGGCTGTTCGAAATAGTATGCAGGCAATTCGGTGGAAGTCAATCGATGATTGTCAACTCAACGGCGTGACGCTGATCTCACCCGGGGCCCGGGCTCCTGAATCATGAGTCCGAGAGCGGGCGCGTGTGGAACGAGTCCGGGTGTACGGGCGCGCGGTCAGGTGCGTGCGCCCACACTCCTGCACCACGAGTGCGGGTGTACGGGCACGAGGTCAGGTGCGCGGGCACACTCCCGGACCGCGAGTCCGGATACAGGTGCGCGGGCCCATGCGCGAGGCCACCGGAGCTTCCGCTCGGTTCACGCAGGGGCGTCAATCACCCCAACCAGTGGCGCCAGCCCTCCCAGCCCTCCCGATCCGCCGCCGGCCCCTCACGCTCGGGAGGTCGAGGAGCGCACCCGGAGCTCGGCGGGAACCGGCGTGGTGTCCGGCAGTTCATCGTTGATCAGGGCGATGGCCGCGTCCAGGACCCGATGCCCGAGCGTGGCGAAGTCCTGAAAGATCGTCGTCAGCGACGGGCTGTAGTACGAGGACTCGGGGACGTCGTCGAAGCCAATCACGGAGATGTCCCTCGGCACACTGATTCCGGTGGAGAAGAAGGCGTTGAAGAGTCCTAGTGCCATGTGGTCATTGGCCGAGAAGATGGCGGTGGGGCGCCGGGCCGCCGCCAACGTGGAGATTCTGATCCCGGTCACATATCCGCTGTGTGCACTCCAGTCCCCCTCGTGGATCGTGGGGTCGATGCCGGCTGCGGCACATTCGGCGATCGCTTCCTCCCGGCGCCAAGCGGCGTCCGTCCAATTCGGCGGGCCGGCGAGAATCGCGATCTTCTCGTGACCGAGCTGGATGAGGTGGCGGATCGCGGTCCGGGCACCCTCGCCCTGATCGACGGACATACTGGGCAGATTGGGGCTCGAATCCACACGTGGCCCCACCATGATGATGGGCACGTCGAGCTCGAGCTGGTCCGCGTATCGCGAGAGAGACTTGCGGGCGGCGATGACGATGATCGCGGCCGTGTTGGTCTCCAGAAACTCGCCGATGGCGTTGCCAAACGCCGTCTCGTCAGCCTCGCGAATAGTCGAAATGAGGATGGAATATCCGCGTGTCTGGGCAGCCTCGGACAGCGCGGCGAGCGTCCGCGACGGCCCGTAGAGGAATGAACCGACCGCGATGACCCCGATGACCTTCGTGCTTCGAGTTGCGAGGGCCCGAGCCAAGGCGTTTCGCCGATATCCTAGCTCCTTGATGGCCACCTCCACCCGCAGTTTCGTCTCGGGGCGCACGCCTTCGAAACCGTTGATCACGCGAGAGACCGTCTGGTGTGAGACTCCCGCCACCTGCGCCACCTCGGCCATGGACGGGTGTCGTCGCCTTTCCATCCATCCCCCTAACGGACGGCCCGAATGTGCCAGCTGGCGGTGTGGGTTGCGCCGGGCTCCAGGCGGACCAGATCTGTGCCGGAGTTGAAGGCATCGGCGGGACACGACATTGCCTCCACGGCAATCCCGGTGCGGTCCGGGAAGTCCGGCTTTCCGAGGTCCGCCGTGAAGGCCTGCACCCAGGGCAGCACCTTCGGATCCCAGAAGAGCTCTGCTCCCTGTCCGTTCTCATCGGTCACTCCCACCCGGGCGAATCCATCGAAACCGGGCACCACGCCTGTGAATGCATGGTCGATCCGGCTCCGGGCAACCCGGCGAAGCTCACGGAAATCGTAGGCTCCGCCTTCGTATTCTTCGACCGCGTGAAGCGCCACCGGAAGCAGTCTGCTCTCGCTCGCCTCCAACACTTTTGTCGCGGGAATGGTCAGGTCCCAGTCGTCAACGACTCCGGAGGCGGCCGTCAGGTAGGGGTGGGTTGCCACTCCGTAGGGGGCCGGCCGCGTCCCGATATTGGTGGCGGACACACCCCAGGACAGCCCCGAGTCGCCCACCTCGTAGCGGGCTTCGACCCTCAGGGCCGAGGGGTATGCCGCCTGCGCCGGTACCGTGACACCCCAACGCATGGCAGCCTCCGAGTGGTCGAGCAGTTCCCAGTCGAGCCACGCGGCGAGCCCGTGATTGGCGTTTGACCTTTCCGGCTCGTTGAGGGCCGCCCGGTAGGCCACGCCATCCCACGAGTATTCGCCGCTGTCCAGCCGATTCGGCCACGGCGCCAGGATCGCGCCATGAAAGGCCGGCGCGGTGACATCGTCCTCAATGCACACGACGAGCTCGGTGTTCTCGAAGGTCAGGCTTCGCAAGGAGGCTCCAACGCTTCCCACGGTCGCCTCGTACCCGTGCGCCCGAATTTTCGCCAGGCGTCCGGCGGCGGGAATGCTCTGATCCATGATTCAACTCTCTCTCATTCACGATGTGAGGACGGCCACCGGGACCAGTCCGACTGTGGGACCCACGGCCGGTTCCCACATCTGTGCAGCCCACCCGCGAACCTGTACCGATGTTACCGCGCACTTCCGCGAATACGGGACCAAACGGGCCGAGCCGGTTGGGTTGACGAAACGTCTCCGCCCGGCAATGTCAGGGAGTGATCGACGGCGACGACGACACCCCGCCTCACGTACTTGGGACCTAGTTCCTATTGCACCTTGGGGCAGATTCCTGCATCATCGAAGAAGGCTGAATGTTAGCGCTAACATCCAGTTGCTGTCGTCACGACCCCGAGGGTTGAAGCACGGCAGATCTGCTTTACGTCAACGGCGTGCGGGAATCCCGCACACACCCACTCGGCAGCAGTGCACCGATGCCTGCGCCGGGAACTCGAGGAGGAGTTTCGATGGTAGTAGTCACACCACAGGACAAGAAGCTGGGCGCACCGGCTGAGGACATAGCGGCAGGGCGGACATCGCTCGGCATCGAGTTCGGCTCAACTCGCATCAAGGCGAGCCTCATCACTCGTGACGGTTCACAGATCGCTTCAGGCGCACACACCTGGGAGAACACCGTCACTGACGGGCACTGGAGCTATCCGCTGAGCGCCATCCACGAGGGCCTCGTCTCGGCCTACGCCGATCTGGTCGCCGACACCCGGCAACGATACGGCGTGGTCCCCGAGACCTTCGCTTCAATGGGCATTTCGGCCATGATGCACGGCTACCTCGCCTTTGATGAGGCGGGCGAGCTGCTCGTACCGTTCCGCACCTGGCGGGACACCACCACGGGCGAGGCGTCCGACACCCTGACAACGGCCCTCAACCAGAACATCCCCCTGCGCTGGTCGGTCGCCCATCTCTACCAAGTGTTGCTCAACAAGGAGGAGCACGCCTCGCGCATCGACTTCATGACGACTCTGGCGGGTTACGTCCACTGGCGTCTCACGGGCGAGAAGGTGCTCGGAGTCGGGGACGCCTCAGGCATGTTCCCCGTGGCCGCGGATGGGCGCTCGTTCGATACCGAACGCCTCGCCACATTCGACGAGCTGGCGAAGGGCACCGCGCTCTCCCGGCCACTGGCCAGCATCATGCCCGGGATTCTGCGGGCCGGTGAGAATGCCGGCCGCCTCACCGCCGCGGGGGCGGCGTTCCTGGATCCCACCGGAACGCTCAAGCCCGGAGCCCGCTTCGCACCTCCGGAAGGCGACGCGGGAACCGGCATGGTCGCAACCAACGCGGTCCGCGCCCGCACGGGCAACGTCTCAGTGGGCACGTCCATCTTCCTCATGGCGGTCCAGGAGCGCCCGCTGAAGAAGGCCCACCGCGAACTCGATCCCGTCATGACGCCCTCGGGCGCGCCGGTCGCGATGGTCCACTGCAACAACGGTGCAGATGAGCTGTCCCATTGGGTGGCGCTCTTCGCCGAAGTCGGTGCCGCGCTCGGAGCACCGGACTCCGGCATCGACTCCGTCTACAGCAACCTCCTGACGACTGCCCTGACCGGGGACGCCGCTGCGGGCGGAATCCTGTCCTTCAACAACATCTCCGGCGAGCCGGTCACCAATCTGGCAGAGGGCCGTCCCGCCATCGTCCGGGCACCGGGAGCCCAGCTCAATCTGGCCAACCTCATGCGATCTCAGATCTTCTCCACCTTCGCCGCACTGGCGATCGGACTCGAGGTGCTGGAGAAGGAAGGGGTCGAACTCGACATGCTCTCGGCCCACGGCGGAGTGTTCCGCACCCGCGGCGTCGTCCAGAAGCTCCTCGCAGCGGCGACCAAGACGCCGATCACGGTCGCCGAAAGCGCATCCGAAGGCGGCGCCTGGGGTATGGCCGTCCTCGCCGCGTACGCGGACTGCAAGGCAAGGGGCGAATGCGGATCGCTGGAGGACTACCTCGCCGAGGTCATCTTCGCCTCCGCCGAGTCCACGACCGAGACGCCCAGCCCCACCGACATCCGGGGGTTCACCGAGTTCCTGGCGAGCTATCGCCGCGCACTTCCCATCCAGAGCGCCGCCATCGAGTCCATTCCCAGCCCCGAGACGACGGGCGGGGAGTGATCGGTTGCACGACGCCGACGTCGTCGTCGACGCCCTCAAACCAAGATCACCCAATCGATCCACACAACTACTGATACAAAGGAGTACTCATGAAGAATCCATTTGAAGGCAAGGAAATCTGGTTCCTCACGGGAAGCCAATTCCTGTACGGACCGGAGACGCTCGACCAGGTCGCGGAGCAGTCGCAGGCGATTGCATCCGCGCTGGACGCGGCACAGGACATTCCGGTCAAGATCGTCTGGAAGCCCGTGCTCACGACATCCGAGAACATCCTCCGCACCTTCCTTGATGCGGGAACCGACGACGACGTCATCGGCGTCATCGCCTGGATGCACACCTTCTCGCCGGCGAAGATGTGGATCCGCGGCCTCGAGGCCCTCCGCAAGCCGCTTCTGCATCTGCACACGCAGATTGACGAGAAGATGCCGTGGGACCGGATGGACATGGATTTCATGAACCTCAACCAGGCAGCCCACGGCGACCGCGAGTTCGGGTACATCCTCACCCGGTTGAACGTTGCCCGCACCACGGTGGTCGGCCACTACACGCATGGGCGCGTGCAGCGTGAGGTCGGCGTATGGGCCCGCGCGGCCGCCGGCTGGAACGAGGCACGGAGCATGAACCTCGTCCGGTTCGGCGACAACATGCGAAATGTGGCTGTCACCGAGGGCGACAAGACGGAGGCCGAGATCAAGCTCGGGACCTCGGTCAACACGTGGAGCGTCAACGATCTCACGGACGCCGTCGACGCTGTGGACGAAGCCGCCGTGGACGAACTGTGCGCCACGTACGAGGAGCTCTACGACGTGGTCCCCGAGCTTCGGACGGGTGGCCAGAGGCACGAATCGCTGCGCTACGGTGCGCGTCAGGAGATCGCAATGCGCGGTTTCCTGGAGGAGCGCAACGCCGGGGCGTTCACCGACACCTTCGAGGATCTCGGAACCCTCAAGCAGCTTCCCGGACTTGCGGTGCAGCGGCTGATGGCCGACGGGTACGGATTCGGTGCCGAGGGTGACTGGAAGACTGCCATCCTCATTCGCATCGCCAAGGTCATGGGATACGGGCTTCCGGGCGGCGCCTCGCTCATGGAGGACTACTCCTACAACCTCGTCGAGGGAGAAGAGAAGATCCTCGGAGCCCACATGCTCGAGATCTGCCCGACGCTCACCGACGAGAAGCCACGCCTGGAGATCCATGAACTGGGCATCGGCGATCGAGAGGATCCGGTGCGCCTCGTGTTCACCGCCACTCCCACCGACGGCGTCGTGGTGGCAATGAGCGATCTGCGCGACCGCTTCCGGTAGGTTGCAAACAAGGTGAAGATCATCAATCCGGATGAACCGCTGCCGAACCTGCCGGTGGCTCGCGCCGTGTGGCAGCCGCTGCCCAACTTCGAGACCTCGGTTCAGTGCTGGCTGGCCTCGGGAGCGGCACATCACACGGTCCTCACCACGCAGGTGGGCATCGACGCGTGGCGCGCCTTCGCGACGATCGCCGGAGTCGAGCTCGCCGAGATTGACGAGGAGACAACGACGAAGCACTACACGGACGGCCTCCGCTTCAACCAAGTCTACTACCGTATCGAGCAAGGATTCTGATTCGCGGTTCCGGTGGCACGTCCCCGGGTGGATCGGCCCGCGGCTGAGCCGCTGAGATCCACCCGCGGACGGGGCGGTTGATCGGAGTAGGGGCCCGGCACGTATGTGCCGGGCCCCTACCGATTCAAGTGAAACAAACCACGAGATCAGGAGTGCGTGCGCGACGTCGGATGTGGAACACACAGTTGTACGAACGACTTCGCGTTCAAGCCCTGTCCTTCGCGGGCAGTCAACACTTCGCGGGCAGTCAACAGGCTTCTGACACTGCGCTTTCGCGGCTACAGGTCCCCGAGTCGCTTCCCGCCCGGAATGCGCCAAACGCGCCATCCGTCGGCAGATTCGATTCCGGAGGCACTGCGCGCGGCGACTGTCGGATCGGTGAAGACGCGGCCATCGCTGAGCACGATCGTCCCCCACGGAGTGACGCGTGCCTTGAGATTGATGTTGCGGCGGCGCTGGCGCCACACCACCGTGAAGGGAGCGCCATGGCGCTGAGCGATCGCGATGAGCCGGCCCGCGGGTGACGCCATGTCCTCTTCGGCGGCCTCGGCCACGGCCTCGGAGGAGAATGTGGCGGCGCTGGACTCCGAGATCAACCGCGAACGCCTTGCGGCCTCCTCGGTGCGGGGCGCCGAATTCTCCCACAGCAGCTGCTCGGCCCTGCGCCGGGACTGCTCGCGCTCGTACGCGGACTGTGCATAGGCAGATGGGCCCTCATAGCCGTCGACCCTGGAGAGCGGGTTGGCACCTTCGGGGACCATCCCCGCCGGCGCCCGGTGGCGCGGCGCGTGGGGTGCGTCCAGGCGCACCGGGTGCTCCGGCCCGGATTCGGTGGCATTCTTCTCTCGCGTGACGTTCTCGCCCTGTTGTTCGGGCTGCACGGCATCGTCGCCCATCAGCATGTCGCGCAACGTGCGGGCCTGCAGTGCCTCGCGGCGCGCGTTGGAACGACGTCGAACCGGCGCGGGCTTGTCCTCCTGCGCGCCTTGCTGCCGGGAGGCCTCGGCCGAGGCCTGCCGCGCAGTGCCCAGCAGTTCCCTGTCGGAGGCGGCCTCGTCCGCCGTCAATGCGGAATCGGCCGAATCAGCCGGTTGTGCGACCGGAACACTGACCGGCGCGAAGCGGAACTCGTCGTATCCGAGGGCGGAGCGTGCGGCACCGGGACGGGCCGGTGAGGAGAGGCCGGCCGCGGCGGCGGCCGGAAGATCCGGTGTGGGCGCCGATTGCGCGGCAGCTTCGGAGGAGTGGGCTGATTGGGCCGACGTTGCCGACCGGCTCGACTCGGCCAACTCGAAGGAAGGAGAAACAACAACTGGCGATTCGGGCGTGCCGTTCTCCGGTGCATCCTCACTGGCCCGAGTGGCCTCACGGGGTGAGGCATCGGCAACGTTCGTGGCGGTCTCGGACGTCTCGGAAGGCTCCGCCACGGGGGTCTCGGCCGGAGCTGCGGTGGCCCCGGCATCCGCGCTGGCACCGGGATTGCTGCCGGCAGTGCCGGCGCTCTCGGATTCGGGCGCATTCGCCTCTGCGGTCCCGGCATCCGCGGCATAGGACTCGGCCAGCACATCCACGGAGCCGCCGACTGCTTGCTCCGGCCGCTCCAAAGGGGTGGTCTCCCTCTCGGCCGCGACGGCCTCGGACTCCGCCGCGGGGGATTGCGTCTCCTCTGGAGTTGAATCTGCCAGATCCGCGTCCTCGGCCGATGCCAGATCGACGCTCTCCGCAGATACTGGATCCGCATCGTCCACAGGCGCGGGATCGCCACGCTCCGGCGGCGCGGGATCGGCCGAGTCGTCGGAGGTGCCACCGGCCTCGGCCCCGCCGTCAACGGACTGGCCGTCCGCGGCGCCGTCGTCGCCGGGCAGTACGTCATATTCGTCGTACTCGTCCTCCACGGGGAGGGAGGCGACGATTCCCTGCATGTCGAAGGTTCCGCTTCCCAGAAGAGAATCGAGACGGCTTCCCTGCGTGCGTACTTCCTCGAAGGACACGAAGACTTGGGTGCCGCCGTCGTGCAGCGTGGCGAGCCGGACGTCGAGACCCGCGCCGGCCAGGGCGTCCACGGCCGAACGAACGCCGGGCTCAATCTCGAGAACGATCAGATAGAGTCTGGGGCCGGGCGCCGCGCCGGGAGGGCAGGCATCCAGAAAAGTGCGCCAGTCCCGCGGAAAGCTGCGGGCCCCCTGACCGTAGATCAGGGCAAGGCTGGAGCGGCTCATCTCGCCGTGACGGCCCGCCCGGGCCAGCGAGCCCAGAAGTTCGGTGGCGTCGAGCACGCCGAGAACCTCGACCGTGACCGTTTGACCGGTGGCATCCAAGCAGATGAGGGACTCGCGCTGGCCTTCGCGCTGATCAGCGGCCGGCTCACTCTGCCAGGCAACGGGGAACAGCGAGGCGTCAATCAGGTCCAGAACCCGTTCACGGATCGCTGTCAGTGATTCTTCTACCACCCCAGAGTCGGCAACATCCACCGAATGAGCAGGCACGAGCCGTCCGTTCTCTAGAGCGAAGACTGCCATACCATCCAACCCCCTGCTTAGGCCGACCACACCTCATATAGTTTAGTCGACCCGTTCCCTTTATCCACAGGCAGAAAAGGTTAGGTTGCTAACCCGCATCCAAAGCCCGTCATCCCGCGAATCTCAGGGGAACACGCCGACTCCACAACCGGCTCGTCATCCCGCTCCGGAACCGACGTCAGGGCAGATGAGTGAATCCCCGGTTGGGGCGGGCGTCCGCTGCCACACGTGGGCCTCACCGCACCCGCCGCGATGCGGCATCCCTGCCATCGCGCAGCAACTCCGCGAGATGGATTCCATGCGAGCCCTCGAGCTGTGTGGCCTGCGTGCGGCACGAGAAGCCGTCCGCCAGATACACGGCGTCCGGTCGCGCCCGGCGTAGCGCGGGCAGCAGTTTCTGCTCCGCGACCGCCACCGAGACGTCGTAATGGCCCTGCTCCATGCCGAAGTTCCCGGCAAGGCCGCAACACCCGGTGACCTTCGTCAGGGTCGCCCCACTCCTGCGCAGCAGGTCCTCGTCCGCCGCCCATCCCATGACCGAGTAGTGGTGGCAATGCGGTTGGGCGACGATCTCAACGCCCGTCAAATCCGGCACCTCGAAGTTCTCCCCCGGGCCAACGGGACCCGGAGCGGTCAGCAATTCCGCGAGCGTGTAGGTCATGGAGGAAATGAGCTCGCTGCGCGGATCATCGGGCAGCAGATCCTCCAGGTCCGAGCGCAGCACGGCCGTGCAGGAGGGCTCCACACCCACGATCGGGATTCCCGAGGCTGCAAACGGTGCCAACACCCCCAGCAGGTGCGTCAGCTTCTTCTTGGCCGCGCCCAGCTGACCGGTGGAGATGGCCGTCAGCCCGCAACAGGTGCTCTGCCGAGGGACGACGACGGTGTATCCCGCGCGTTGCAGGACCTCGATTTCCGCTCGGGCCCCCCGCGAGTCCAAGGTCTCGGAGAAGGAATCAGCCCACAGCACCACGTAGCGTTTGTGCGCAAGCAGCGGATTGAGTCCTTCGTTCATCAGCTGGGAGCGCGCGGTGCGCCGCAGCGAGGCCAGTTCACCCCTTTCGATGCCCCCGAGATTCTTGACGTCCTTCGAGCGGGAGAATCGCTTGGTCGTGAAGGCGGGCATGCCGCGGCGCGGGTCGATCCCGGCGATGCGGAATCCGATTCTGCGCAGCGGCGCCAGCGCCATCACAGCGTTGGCGATCGCCGCGACGAGCGGCACCTTGGTGACGGCCCCGGCCAGGAATGGCAGGTTGCCCAATGTGTAATGGGTGCGCGGGCGCACCTTGCCGCGGTAGGCGCGGTGGAGCACCTCGCTGCGGTAACGCGCCACGTCCACCCCGGTGGGGCAATCGCGCGAGCAGGCCTTGCAGGACAGGCAGAGGTCCAACGATTCCATGACCTCGGGAGAATCCCAGTCCTTGATGAGACTGCCGTTTGCGAGTTCCTGCAGCACGCGCACGCGGCCACGGGTGACATCCTTCTCGTCCTTGGTCGCGGCCCAGGACGGGCACATGAAGAAGCCTGCGTCGAAGCGGTCGGCGCGGCAATTGCCCACGCCGGTGCAGCGGTGCACGGCCTGGGTGAAGTCGCCGTCATCCTCACTGAAGTGGAAGCCGCCGTCGTACGTCAGCACGCGGGCGGCAGGCCTGCGCAGAAACGCATCCACCGTATCGGGCGCCACCAGAACCCCGGGGTTCAGCAGGTTGTTCGGGTCGAAGATCTTCTTGACCTCGGTGAACGCCTCGATGATCTCCGGCGAATACATGCGTGGCAACATCTCGGAGCGGGCCCGGCCATCCCCGTGCTCCCCCGAGAGGCTGCCTCCGTGAGAGGCGACCAGATCTGCGGCCTCCTCCATGAAGGACCGGAAGATCGGTACGCCCGAGGCGCTGTCCAACGGGAAATCGATGCGAATATGGACGCAGCCGTCCCCGAAATGACCGTACATGAGGCCATCGAGCCCGTGCTTTGAAAGCAGTGCGCGCAGATCGCGCAGGTAGTCCCCGAGCCGCTCCGGCGGGACCGCGGAATCCTCCCAGCAGGGCCACGCAGGATTCCCTTCCGGGGTGCGCCCACCCAGTCCCGCGCCATCGGCACGGATGCGCCACAGTTCGGTGGCCACCGGGCCGGCGGGGCAGATCCTGTGCGCCGAAGCCGAGGAGGCGGCAACCAGTTCCTCGGCGCGCTTGAGCACTGCGGCCTCGTCCTCCCCATCTTCCGCTCCGAGCTCGATGAAGAGCCAGCCACCGCCCTCCGGCAGCTCGGGGACGGTGCCCTTGTGCCGGCGCACCACCTCCACCAGCTGGGCGTCCATGCCTTCGACGGCCAACGGATTGAACCGGAGGAGCGGGACGACGTCGTCGGCCGCGGTGGGCATGTCCGGGTACGCGAGAACCACGAGCGCGGGCGAGACCGCAACGGGCACCAGCCGAAGTGTCGCCTCGGTGACGACGCCGAGCGTGCCCTCGGAGCCCACGAGGAACTTGGCGAGGTCAGCGCGGTTCTCCGGCAGCAGATGCTCGAGCGAGTATCCGGAAACCTGGCGCTTGAAGCGGCCCATCTCCGTACGGATCGTCGCCAGATGCTCGTTGACCACCTGCTTGAGCCCGGGCACCTGCAAATCTCCCTGGCCCGCAGTGATCTCGGTGCCATCCGCGAGCAGAACCCGCAGCTCGTGAACGTTGTCCGCCGTGCGCCCATAGGCCACGGCGTGCGGGCCGCAGGCGTTGTTGCCGATCATTCCGCCGAAGGTGGCGCGGTTCTGGGTGGAGGGGTCCGGGCCGAAACGCAGCCCGAATGGGGCCGCCGCCTTCTGAAGGTCCGATTCGATCACGCCCGGCTGAACACGTGCCGTGCGCGCCTCGGGATCGATCGCCAGAATCGCGTTCATGTGCCGCGAGAAGTCGAGGATGATGCCTTCACCGACGGCGTTGCCCGCACAGGAGGTACCGGCACCGCGGCTCGTGATGGGCACCCCGGTCTCCCGCGCCACAGCGAGCGCCGCCGCGACATCCGCCGCATCTTCGGGGAAGGCAACGGCGCGAGGAAGCATGCGATAGGTGGAGGCGTCCGTCGAGTACTCCGCGCGCCGGCGGGCCGAGCCGTCCACCTCGCCGGCCAACGCCCCACTGAGGCGTGCAACAAGTTCGTCATCGGTGAGATTCATGGTTTCCTCCTCCCACCATTGTGCCCGGTGGGACCCGGGACTTTCGCATTCTTCTCATGCGTTGGCCTCCAGTCCTGCGCGCACGTGCAGGCCAACGGGCGCTCAGCGATGACTCGCTGCGGGCCAATCTCAGGATGTGATTCGGCGCATGTATGCATTGCGCTCTGCTCAGGCCCGACCTACGCTTGGGTAACCAATTAAGCACATAGGTTGATTCGTACTTGGTTGGTGATCGTCAATCCTCCACTGGTTCGAGATACTGGAGTCCGCATGTCCACCACCTCCACCGAGAAGAAGCGCCGCATCGCGTGGCCCTCCTTCTCCACACAGATCGTCATCGGCTTGCTGGCGGGCGTTCTGCTCGGTTGGCTCGCGCTGAGCATTGGCAGGGTCCCCAATGGCACTCCCGAGGGAGACCCCAACTGGCTCACCACCACGTTGAGCACCATCGGTTCCTCCTTCGTCACGCTTCTCAAGGCAGTTGTTCCGCCGCTCGTCTTCACGGCGGTCGTGGCCTCGATCGCCAACCTGCGTGGCGTGGCCAACGGGGCTCGCCTTGCTGCCAAGACTCTCATCTGGTTCGCAATCACCGCACTCATCGCGGTGGTCATTGGCATCGTGTTGGGAGTGGTGCTCAAGCCCGGCGCCAACACCGCAGTGACGATCGATGCGGCAAGCGATCCGAGCAGGACCGGATCGTGGCTGGACTTCCTCAACGGCATCATCCCCGCCAACTTCCTCGGTACCGGAGTCGGGGTTCAGGCCACCACGAATACCGACGGCGCCGTCACCGCAGCAACGGGATACCTGAGCCCGAACGTGCTCCAGATCATCGTCATCGCCCTTGTCATCGGCATCGCCGCACTCAAGGTGGGCAAGAAGGCCGATACGTTCCTCACCTTCAATGCTTCCCTGCTTGCCATCATCCAGAAGGTGCTGTGGTGGATCATCCGCTTGGCTCCACTGGGGACCGCGGGCCTCATCGGCTTCGCCATCGCCGACTACGGCTGGGGCTCGCTGGCCTCGCTCGCCTGGTTCGCCGGTGCGATCTACATCGGCCTGGCGCTCGTGCTCTTCGTCGTGTACCCCGCCCTCCTTCGCCTCAACGGCCTTTCCATCACCAGCTACTTCCGCGGTGCCTGGCCCGCCATCCAACTCGGCTTCGTCTCCCGCTCCTCCATCGGTACCATGCCCGTCACCGAGCGCGTGACCAGCCGTAACCTCGGCGTCCCGTCCGCCTATGCGGGCTTCGCGGTGCCACTCGGGGCCACCACGAAGATGGACGGTTGCGCTTCGATCTACCCCGCGATCTCCGCGATCTTCGTTGCGCAGTTCTTTGGCATCGATCTCAGCATCACTCAGTACGTGTTGATCGCCTTCGTCGCGGTGATCGGATCCACGGCCACCGCAGGCATGACCGGCGCAACCGTCATGCTCACCCTCACGCTGTCCACGCTCGGATTGCCGCTGGAGGGTGTGGGGCTGCTGCTCGCCATCGACCCGATCCTCGACATGGGCCGCACCGCCGTGAATGTCGCGGGCCAGGCGCTGGTTCCGCTCATCGTCTCCAAGCGCGAGGGCATCCTCGATGAGGCCAAGTACAACTCTGCCTCCTCTCAGGATCTCTTCTCGGACGACGAGGCCCTTGCCGAGGATTCCGAGGCGGCCGATCCCGCGGCTGCGCAGTCAAGCGCGACCGGTGGCGGGGCTCCGGTCCGCGCCGATGAGGTCTCCGGTGCTTCGGACAAGAGCTCCGGCCCCAATCTGGCAACTGCCGGACTCATCTCCATCGACACCTCCGGCGAGGCCTGCCCCAAGTAGGACGGCGCGCCACCAGTCCGGGCCCACCACCTTTCCCGAGGTGGCGGGCCCGAACTGCGATCCTAGAATCTCCCACCGGTGCCATCGAGCCCGATCAAACCTCTCTCCTTGCGCGCGTTCTCCACGAGGCGCCAGATCAGCGGGGTGAAGATGAGCTGCATCGCCAAGTCCATTTTCCCTCCGGGAACCACGATGCTGTTGGCGCGGGACATGAAGGATCCTTCGATCATGGAACGCAGATAGGGGAAGTCGATGCCGCGCGGGTCCGCGAAGCGGATGACAGCCATCGACTCGTCCAAGGTGGGAATCCACCGGGCGGTGAAGGGGTTGGAGGTGTCCACCACCGGCACCCGCTGGAAGTTGATGTGTGTGTTCGAGAACTGCGGAACGATGTAGTGCACGTAATCGTGCATTCGCCGCAGGATGGTGTCCGTGACCGCCTCCGTGGTGTAGCCACGCTTGGTGCGGTCCCGATGCAGCTTCTGGATCCACTCCAAGTTGATGATGGGAACCACGCCGATGCACAGGTCGACGTGACGAGCGATGTCCACCTTGTCCGTTCGCACGGCACCGTGCAAACCCTCGTAGTACAGCAGGTCCGTTCCCTCCGGGACGTCCTCCCACGGTGTGAAGGTTCCCGGTTCCTGCCCCCAGAATGCCCCTTCCACCTCGTCATGGACGTAGTCCCGCACCTTCCCAGTGCCGCTGCGCCCGTACTCCGCGAACAGCTCCTCGAGATTCTCGAAGAGATTCGCCTCCGGGCCGAAGTGACTGGGAGGGTCCTCCCCCGCTTCCACGGCCTCATTGTGTATTTGCTTCATCTGCGACCGGTCGAAGCGATGGAAGGCGTCTCCATGAACAACGGCGGAGGTGATGCCCTCGCGGGCAAAGATCTGTTGAAAGGTATCCGTGACGGTGCTGGTACCGGCTCCCGAGGATCCGGTGATCGCCACCACAGGGTGTGCACGCGACATTCTTCATTCCCTACTGTTGAGCGAAAAGTGAGCGGTTGTGGAACAGCGGATGTGCGACTTCGGTGTCGTATCCCTTCTCGTGTTCGAAGAAATACCTTCTGATTCGCGTCACTTCTTCGACAGCCCCGAAAATGACGGGAGTTCGTTCTCCCGTGGCCAGGGGCGCACGATCGAGGATCCGTTGCGTGGAGTCAATGGCCGCGCCTCCGGCCTGTTCGATGATGAATGCCAGCGGCGCGCATGTGTGCAGCAGGGGAATCCCGTCCGCGCCATCCTTGCGCACCAGTTCCGGCACGATGAAGACCCCACCGTTCATGAGAACCCTGAAGGCTCCCATGACGGCCGAGGCGTTCCACCGCAGCACGAAGTCCTGACCGCGGGGCCCCTCGCTTCCCAACAGACACTCCTCCACGTAGCGTTTGATGGGCGCGGGCCAGTGCGGACTTCCCGAAGGATTGAGGGCGACAACGCTGGTCGTGGCCGGTACGCGCAGGCGCGGCCGGGTGAGGACGAAGTTGCCGACGTCGCGGTCCAGAGTGAACCCGTCCACTCCATCCCCCGTGGTCAGCACGAGGACCGTCGACGGCCCGAAGAGGGCCAAGCCGGCACACAACTGCCGATTCCCAGCCTGCAGGAAATCCTCCTCGCAGGCCTCGGCATCGGAGTCCTCCCGTTCGGGCCTCTCCAAAATGGAGAAGCACAGCCCAACCGACTGGTTCTCGGCCAGCTTCATCGAGCCGTAGAGGGCATCGACCGCCAGGAGATACCTCGCCTGCGCTCCCGACGAGACCACCGAGAAGCGGGGTGATGGTGCGGCCGGCGTGGCGGGCACCCCGACGATCGAGATGGCCGCCAGCTGCCGGACCGTGGAGACCTGATCGAGCAGGATGGAGGCCGCGAGCTCGTGCAGCTGCTCGTTGACCGTGCCGGAGTCAACGGCGTCACCCTCCGCAACTGCCGGCACGATCAGCGGGCCGCGGCTGACGGACGCCGCAATGAGTTTGATGGACACGGCAACCGCGCTCATCACGTGGGCATAATCGTGGCCGTCCTTGCAGTCGCCGACGTCGAGCAGATATTGGGTAAGGGTACGTGCTGCCATTGCTCACTCTCTCCTACTCGGCCACTCCTCAGGCAGAAGCGCCCAAGCTCTCCCGCCAGGTCGGGAAGATCTTGTCCGCATCCCCCGGGAAGGACTCGAACGCGCGCGCAAACTCCTTGTGCTCCTTCGCCCACTCGATGGGATCGGCTCCCGCCTCCCAACAAGCGTGCGCCTGGCGCAGGGACCGGGCGCCGGCCGCCGGACCATCGATGTGACCGTACGATCCACCACCCGCGGTGTTGATGACGTTGGCGTGCCCCAGATTGGAGAAGAAGCCCGGCAGACGCAGCGCATTCATCCCACCCGAGATGATCGGAACCGTGGGACGCATCCCGTACCACTTCTGGAAGTAGGCAGGCCCCTGGTACTCCTCACGCTCAATGATGTAGGCGATCGCGCGATCATCGGCCGCGCCCTCCATCTTGCCGTACCCCATGGTCCCCACATGGATTCCCGAGGCACCCTGCAGGCGGGCCATCTTGGCCAGCACATACGCCGTGTAGCCACGCTTCGAACTCGGGGAGGTGACCATGCCATGGCCGGCACGATGGTAGTGCAGGAACTGGCGGGAGAAATGACGGCGAGCGGTGGTGACCATACCCGGCCCACCCACAAAACCATCAACGAGGAAGGCCACCTTGTCCGCATCCGAACCGAAGGTCTCCAAAATGAACTCGCCACGGGCAAGCATCTCATGATGGTCATCGGCCGTGATGTTCGCGGAAAAGAGCTTGGCCTCGCCGGTTTCATCCATGGCGCGCTTCATCGCGTCGTACACCAGCGGAATGGTCTGCTTGAGCGGCGCAAAGACCTGATTTCCCTGCGGCTCATCATTCTTGATGAAGTCCCCGCCCAGCCAGAACTCGTAGGCAGCCTGAGCGAACGGCTCCGGGCGCAGCCCCAGCTTGGGCTTGATGATCGTTCCAGCGATGTAGCCGCCATCCTCAACCGGGCGGCCCAGGATGCGCCACAGCTCCTGAATACCCACCGAGGGCCCATCAAACAACTCGATGGCCCGGCGCGGAACATAGAAGTCGTACATCTTGGCATGCGCGATGTCGCCCATGCCCTGGTTGTTGCCGATCGTCAGGGTGAGGAAGGAGACCATCATCATGCGACCATCGATGACGTTGCGATCGAACAGATCGAGCGGATAAGCGATGCGGACCTCTTCCGTGGCCTCATCGGCCAAGTAGACAAGGGCATCAAAATTCTTCGTGAAATCGTCCGTGGTGGAGACTTCGACATTCGTTCCGGTCGAAGACTCCGCGGCGAAATGGGCGGCGGCCTCCACAAAACCCACGCCAGCCTTTGGCTTGAGCTTGTATGCACACAGGATGTGCTGGCCTCCCGCAATGAGATCCTCTTCCTTGAGGCTCAGATCGGCGTATCGAGCTGATTGGTCCATCGAATATTCCTTCGTGTCTGGGGGCGAACAATGATGTGGATCGTCGTGACGGATGGAGCCTCTGAAACATTTCCCACGTGAACCCGTGGTCATATTCACAGAGCATGAGGGGCTCGGCAGTGATTTAGCGAAAGCCTAACAATCGCTTCACTGTAGGAATCTGGGACCTTGGGCGGCAGCGCATTCCCGGGACAGTCGAGCAGGACATCCTGCAGGAAAGGGACCCTGCGGATTGCCGCCAATCCTTGAATTGGCACCACTTCTTACAGCAGTGCACATTTTCCCAGCGCCAAACGTGGTGCGGGACACTTTCACACCGGCAGTGGCAGAGGATTTGACAACGTCATGTCGGCCACGCCCTGGATGCGATCACCCAATCGAGATCGCCACGGGCCGCTGACGCGAGAATAGAAATAAGTGGCGGCCAGACGACACGCACCGACTTAATAGTCAGATGGTGCTGCCTCACCGCCACGAAGAATGCCAAGGCATGTCAAAGGCCGCCCGTGAGCGCTCGCACACCTCGCCCGGACCAGAAACTCAGGATTGGCACGTGACTCCGTCACGGGAATTCCGGCCACCTACCTCCGGCGAACCGCCAGCGGGCAACCCGCGCAGTGCACCGTGGGTTCCATGCCCAACGCATCCGAGGGCGCACTGCAGGCGCCCAAGCCCGAGGCGCACAGTGATGACGCCTCGGCCACCATTCCCAAGCGCTGGTAATGGTCCAGCATCGTCTTGACGAAAACCACGGAGGTGGCACACCGGGCCGCGACGGCATCCACAGTGCCGCCGCAGCGCAGCTCGGCCAGAACCCGGCTCGTCACCGACGTCCGTCCATCCGCTGCCCGCGCATCCACCGCTGCCGGCCCTCCCCCGGCGGTCAGTCCATTCACGGCCATCCGCGCGTCAAACATCACAGGAACAGCTTCCCGATCTGGAACACCGCCACGGCCAACCCCCAGGCAGCGGCCAACTGAACGATGACCGCCAACGTGGTTCGCCGCCCGCCGATCAGCTTCGCCTGTTCGGCAACCGTGGCCATGCACGGGGTGTAGGTCAGGATGAACACCAGGAAGGCGAAGGCCGCGAGCGCCTCGTAGCCGTGCCCGGCCGATTCCTCGAGGGACTGGTGCAGCAGGTCGGGCAGCTTGCCCATGTCGTCGCCATTGTCCTCGGCGTTGCCCGCGTCCACCTCCGGGTCCAGGTTGTAGGAGGTGACGATCGAGGAGACCACGGTTTCCTTGGCCACGAATCCTGTCCTGAGGGCGCCCGTCAGGTGCCATTCACCGAAT
>RRZU013491850.1_pt1 | contig 23268 bp, 18 predicted proteins | sample 2165561 | NCBI WGS metagenome assembly RRZU01 (sample SAMN10456909, study PRJNA506462) | wastewater metagenome | isolation source: wastewater sludge | place: USA: Moscow, Idaho | reverse complement strand
GCACCTCCGGGTCAGTGTCCAAACCAGCTGTTCCATGGGCACCCAGCGGAGTCCGAGTTCCGCGCACGCCCATGGACCACAGCCACGCAAGCAGCCCGATCACGGCGAAAACCACCCACATTCCGGTGGCCACGCGCCACGACGTGGCTCCCGCAATGGGCACCGCGACCCCCGAAGCCACGCCAGCACTGAGGGTGAGCGTGGCCGAATAGATTCCGGTGATGGTGGAGGAGCGGGTCGGGAAATCGCGTTTGATGATGGGCGGGAGCAGCGTGTTGAGGACTCCGATCGCGAGCCCGATTCCCACGGTCCCGATCCAGAGCCCGGCCCCGGGAACGAACGACCGCACCAGGGTGAACATCCCCAGCGATGCGAGTCCCGCCAGCACCGCGTTGTCCATTCCCATGCGGGTGATCAGGCGCGGCGTGAGCAGCGATCCCAATCCCATGCACAGCACCGGCACCGAGGCCAGCAGGCCCATCTGCGGCGTGCCCAGCCCCGTCGACTCCTGGATGAGAGAGGTGATGGGACCCACCCCCGTGAGGACCGGGCGCAGGTTGAGGGCGACGACGACGACCACGCCGATCAGCGCGGCGCCCGCCACCGAATACTGGCGACTCAAGGCAGAGCGTTCCATCATCATCCTTTCGCACGTGTGGGCTCATCATTCCATGCCCGTTCACCGGTTCCCGAATTTCTCGATGTCCGCATCCACCGGGCCTTTCAGGTTGTGGAAACGGGTTTCCATTGACCGTTTCCGACGAATGGGGATGGCGGATATGCCAAGATGGTCGCCATGAGTATCACAATCGGCGTTGATGTAGGTGGCACAAAAATCGCAGCGGGCGCGGTGACCGAAGAAGGAGAGCTTCTCGCACACGTTCGCAAACCAACCCCGGCCCAAAGCCCGGACGCCGTGGTCGGAGTCATTGCCGAGTGCGTGAACGAACTGGCGCGGTCCTACAGCATCGATGCCATCGGCATCGGCGCCGCGGGCTTCGTCGATGCCGCCCGCACCTCCGTCATCTTCGCACCCAACCTCGCGTGGCGGAACGAACCACTGGCGCGGCGGGTGGAGGAGGCGACGGGACACCATGTCGTCGTCGAAAATGATGCCAACGCGGCCGCTTGGGCCGAATTTCGCTTCGGTGCGGCCTCGGGCACCAGCTCGGCCGTCATCGTCACCGTTGGCACCGGCATTGGCGGTGGCATCATCATCAACAATCAGCTGCTGCGCGGAACCAATGGTTTTGCCGCTGAGATCGGTCACATCCCGCTGGTGCCGCACGGCCGCCCCTGCGGCTGCGGGCGTTTCGGCTGCTGGGAAGCGTACTCCTCCGGGAACGCCCTGGTGCGCGAGGCCCGTGACGTCGCCACGAATGCACCCCGGGAGGCTGCACGGCTCCTGGAGCTGGCCGGCGGATCCGCGGAGAACATCACCGGCCCCATGGTGACCAAAGCGGCGGAGGAGGCAGACGCCACCGCGCTGGCCTGCTTCACAGCCATCGGGTCGTGGATGGGATTCGGCTTGGCAGATTTGGCAGCGACTCTTGATCCGGAGATCTTCGTACTGGCCGGAGGTGTGTGCGAAACGGGCGACCTGCTCCTCGCTCCCACGCGCGAGTCCTTCCACAACCTCTTGACCGCGGCCGCCCATCGCCCCGTGATTCCAATCGGCGTGGCGATGCTCGGCAATGAGGCCGGCATCATCGGAGCCGCGGATCTGGCCCGCCAGTAGGCCCGCTTCACCTTCCCACCAAGTACACGTTTTGCTTCGGAGACGACTAGGCTTGAGACATGCGTCATAGTCACACCTCGATCCCGCCACAGCTCACCAGAATGGCGGACGGCACCATCAAACAACTGAATCCTTTCTCGGACACCGAGGTGTGGACGGTTCCGGGCAGGGCCAATCGCCCGCTCGAAGTGGTGCCCTCCAATCCCCAGCCCATCGGAGAGCTGGGGCGGCACTGCGCATTCTGCTCGGATCGCGTGCTCGAAACGCCGCCGGAGAAGAGCCGCATCGTGCGTGAGGGCGAGGGAGCCAAGATTCTGCGCGGAACGCGGGTGGACGACCTCGCGGAACCGTGGGAGTTCCGGCGCGTTCCCAACCTGTTCGAGATCGTCTCTTTCGACTATTGGGCGCAGAACTACGGCTACAAGATGCCCGTTGCAGCGCAGGAACGCATGGAGCGTTATCTGTCCGACCCCGCCGGGCGTGCCCACGCACTCGCCGTCGTTGAGCAGAAGGCCCGCGCCTCGCAGGTCAAGTCCGAGGACTGGGAGCGCCTGCCCGAGTGGGACAAGCTGGAGATGGCCAAGCCGTTCTTCGGCGGCGGGCACGACGTCGTCATCGCCCGGCGGCACTTCATCGATGGCGCGCAGGACACCTCTCAGGTGGCATCGTCCGGCTCACTCACCCCGCTGGAGCACTCGTGGTACATGCGCCTGACCGTCGATGCCATGCGTGACCTCTACGAACAGAACCGCTACGTCAAGTACGTGCAGGTGTTCCAGAACTGGTTGAAGCCCGCGGGAGCCTCCTTCGATCACCTTCACAAGCAGCTGGTGGCCATTGACGAACGCTCGGTCAACGCCCGGGTCGAGGCACCAAAGGTGCGCAACAATCCCAACTACTACAACGAGGCCGCCGTCGACTATGCCGGGTACCAGAACCTCGTGATCGCCGAGAACCGCAACGCGGTGGCCATCGCGGGATTCGGCCATCGCTACCCCACGCTGGAGGTGTGGAGCCGTTCGGCATCCGTGCAGCCGTGGCACCACTCCTCGGAGGAACTGCGCGACATGTCGGATCTGGTGCACGCCATGCACGCCGCCACCGGAGCACTCATTCCCACCAACGAGGAATGGTACTGCCAGCCGGTGGATCTGGACGTCGCGATGCCTTGGCGCATCCTCATCAAGTGGCGCGTCTCCACCTTGGCGGGTTTCGAGGGCGGCACAAAGATTTACGTCAACACCATCGATCCGTGGACGCTGCGGGACAAGGTTGTTCCCCAGCTGCTGGAGCTGCGGGCGGAGGGCAAGGTTTCGCAGAACATCAACATCGCCACCGAGTGCTCCTGCAAGGTCAACTCACTCAAGTACAACCGCGCGCTGCAGTAGCACGTGGCCAAAGCACGTGAGTGCTACCGTCCGGTCCCGTAATCCTGCCAGAGGAATGGCACCACGAGGCCGCGCCACTGCACCGCCGCGTCCCTGAAGTGGAAGCACCTCTCGTGGTTGTAACGCCCGCCCATGATGAGCAGGTTGCCGCTGCGGATGTGGAACGCGTATCCCCTCACGCCCATGAGGAACTCCTGCATGCGCGGATTGAGCAGCGCCGAGGCGAACTGCGGGTTGTCCGAGCGCACATCCCATTCCTTGTTGAACTCCATCCACTCGGTGTTGATGTCGTTCATCGCACGCCCGAAGAAGCCCTCGGGCTGGATTCTGGTGTTGGGGAAGTTCGCGGGGATGGGGAACAGGAAAAACTCCTGGTAGTGAGTGGTCTTGTCATCACCGGAACCGGTGGTCCACCTCAAGTTGCCGTACTGGAACCGCTCCGCGGTGGTGCTCTGCAAGATGTTGAGCGCCATGTGGCTGGAACCCGAGACGTTCGCGGCACCACGCAGATACTTCCCCAGCTCGCGGTCCTTCGCGGTGAATCCCAAGTTGTTGGCGTTGGCGAACTCCATGACCCGGCGGCGCTGGCGCTGGGCACCCACCAATGAAACGACCAACACCACGATCGCCACACCGATGGCCAGCACCGGCATGAGGGACGAAAGCCCCATACTTCCCCCGTTCATGGAATCCCTTCCCTCGATCGACGGCGCCGCTGCGCCCTCCGCCATCCTGCCACAGGGCGGGGTCAATCAGTTCCGGGGCCCCTCGCAGAATGTTCTCACCTATTAGACTGTACGAGTCGAAAGGAACGCCATGCCATCACTGGAGAGCACTGCCCTCATCTTCGAAGGCGGAGGGATGCGAGCCAGCGGGACCTCCCCGGTGGTCGTCGCCCTGATGAACGAAGGCATCACGTTCCCCCACGTCTCGGGGATCTCGGCGGGCTCGTCGAACACCATCAACTACCTGGGCGGCAACATCGAACGCGCCAAGGAGTGCTGGGTCGATTTCCTCGCCGATCCCAACATCGGCGGGCTGCACACCTTCGTCCGCGGCCAGGGGTACTTCAATGCCGAGTACATCTACGAGCAGACAACGGACGCCGGGCAGGCGCTGCCCTACGACTTCTCCGCCTTCACCCACCATCGGGCCCAGATGCGCATCGGCGCCTTTCGGGTGAGCGACGGCGCGACGGTCTATTGGGACAAGGCATCCATCCGGGACCGTCCCGATCTGATGAAGAAGGTGCGCGCCTCCTCCACAATGCCCGGTCTGATGCTCCCCACCGTGGTCGACGACGAGCTCTACGTGGACGGCGCCATTGGCACCTCGGGAGGCATACCGCTGGACGCGGCGATGGCGGACGGGTACGAGAACGTCGTCGTCGTCATGACCAGACCTCGTTCCTACCGCAAGGGAGCACCCTCGCGCCCGCAGTTCTACCAGCGCTATTTCCGCGAGTTCCCCACCGTGGCCGAGGCGCTGACCACGCGGTGGATCCACTACAACCGCACCCGAGATCAGCTCTTCGAACTTGAGCGGCAGGGCCGGGCGTGGCTCTACTTCCCCGAGAAGATGATGGTCTCCAACCACGAGAAGAACGTGGCCAAACTCCGAGCCAACTACGCCGCCGGGGAGCAGCAGATCACGCGCATGCTGCCGGACCTCAAGCGGTTCCTGGAGCTCTGAACGAAGAGGTCAAACACGATTACCCGTGACAACACCTCGTCACTGCCCCTCCTGCCCACCGGACTCCTCGTCCGTGGCGGATGAACGCTTCAGCTTGACGAGCACAACTATCGTTGCGAGGATCGCCCCCACAAGTGCGCCCGCGAGAGACCCCACTGGGAGAGCCTTCCCAATGGCGGCTCCCGCGATGAGGCCACCGAAGACGATCGGTGATGAATTGAGCTTGCGAAGTTGGTCTCGAGAAAACATATCGGCTTCCTTTCTTGATGAGATTGAGTCACGAGTCCAACACCCGAAGGCGCATGAACCCTATCCCGGCAATGAGTAGTGCGTATACGGCCAGAGTGACGCCGCCTTGCCACTGAGCGGCACCCTGGGTGCCGATCGCAACGTTCAGCAGGCTGCCGCCCGCGAGCGCATCGCTGGCGCTACCGGGCAGGAATTGGGTGAGGAACATGAACTTGGGTCCCGCGACGATTCGTAGGAATGGCTCCAGGAAAACGGTGAACAAGAGAACACCGACGATCGCGAGAGTCTGGTTGCCGATTGCTGCACCCAAACCGGCACCAATAATCGCCCACAGGACGAACGCCACAATCGACCCCACCACCGCCAGTTGCACCCGCGCAGTACCCAAGAAGGCGGTTCCGACACCTTGATTCAGAATCAATCCGACGACGGCGACTGCGGACGCCATCGTGAGGACCGCCATCACACCGCCTCCCAGTCCACTCACAAGCAGCTTGCCAGTGTAAACGCGCCAAGTCCGCGGCTCTGCAAGCCGGGTGATTGTCATGGTTCGATGCTGGATTTCCGCCGTGACCAGGATGACCCCAAGGGACAACGGTAGTACCGATCCCATGGAGACAGGAAGGGTGTAAAGCCCGGCTACCCCGGTGGCATTCGTCGTATCGATGGGGCTGTCAGAGCCCACTGCCGCGGAACTGAGCATCGCGCAGAGCCCCGCTCCCCCAACCACCATTGCGAGCACGAGCCAGCTCGTGGACGGCAGCGTGACTGCTTTACGGACTTCGGACGTGACTTGTCCCATCATGAGAGTTCCTTTCCGAGTTGATCTGTCAAAGCCAAGAAGAAGCTCTCCAGATTCCCCTCCAGCACCAGCGGCTGGCCCGGGATTGATCGCACGCCACGCAATGCCGCCGCCGCCTTGTCAGGAGGAGCGAAAACGCGCAAACCACACCCGAAGGGCTGGCAAGTGATTCCCTGGGTCCGCAGGGCGTTCATGGCTTCATCGCGGACTGCTGGCAGCACAACCGACCAGCCTGCGGCTTCGGCGAGCGCCGCCATCTCGCTCGCCCAGACGACCCTGCCTCGGTCGATCAGCACGACGTCGTCGACCATCTGCTCGACTTCTCGCAGCAGATGACTCGAGAGCACCACGGTGCCTCCATCGTCTGCGAACTGCCGCAGGAAGCGCCGCAGCCAAAATATCCCGTAGGGGTCGAGCCCGTTGGCGGGCTCGTCCAGCACCAGTACCCCGGGATCACCGAGCAATGCCGCAGCGAGAGCAAGCCGTTGCCTCATACCAAGCGAGAACTGGCCGACCGGGCGCCGGGCGTCCTTCGCAAGACCAACCATCTCAAGCAGCCCATCGATCCGCGCCGTGTCCGCACCGGCCACCGGTGCCCAGGCCCACAGATGCTGTCGAGCCGTTCGACGTGGCGCGAAGGTGTCGCTGCTCAGGGTGGCCCCGACGTGATGCATCGGGTAACCCCGCAGGTCTGCGTAACTCACCCCGTCAAACGTGGTCCGCCCGGCAGTGGGCATGGTCAAGCCCAGCATCATGCGCAGGGTCGTGCTCTTGCCGGCTCCGTTGGGCCCGAGCAGGCCGAGGACGCGGCCGGGACCAACCTCGAAGTCGACACCGGCAACGGCATGCACGGAGCCGTAGTGCTTCGTCAGCCCTTGGACGGCAATGACCTTGCCCTCCCGAAGGGATCTGTCTCCCCGTGGCGCTGCCTGCATTTCTCGTACGTGTTCAAATTCCATAAGAAGCCTCCTTCACTCTCGTGGACTCCAATTGAGAGCAATAGAGCTGGAAGTAGGCTCCCTCCCTCTCGACCAATTCCTGATGAGTCCCCACTTCGACGAGACTCCCTTCCTGCAGAACCAGGATGCGGTCGGCGTCCTGAATGGTCGCCAATCGATGGGCGATGATAATTTGCGTGCACTGTTGATCTCGCAGATGCTGGGCGATGAGGTTTTCGTTGATCGCATCGAGCGAACTCGTGGCCTCGTCCAGGATGAGAACGCGGGGCGACCGGTAGAGGGCGCGCGCGATCGCAATCCGTTGCCTTTGACCGCCAGAGATGTTCGCGCCCATTTCGGAAATCGGGGTCTCGTATCCCATCGGCATCAGGCAGATCTCGTGGTGTATGCGGGCCGATTCGGCAGCCTCGGTGAGTCGCTCGGGTTCATCGAGTTCACGTCCCAGGCAGATGTTCTCCCGGATCGAACGGTTGACCAGCTTGACCTGTTGGGGCACGGCCCCGACCTTCGAATAGAAGTACTCGCGGTCATAGCTGCGGATGGGCACGCCCGAGTAGGTGACCGACCCACCGGTAGGTTTGTGAAGGCCCGTCAGAATCTCGCCCAAGGTGGTCTTGCCGGAACCCGACAGGCCGACGACGGCGATCCTCTCCCCCGGCGCGACGGCGAACGAAACGTCACGCAGCACGTCCGGGCCCTGGCCGGTGAATCGGAATGACAGATTGCTGACCTCGATCGTCCCGTCGAGACCCGACTTTCGACCCGGATCCTCCCAGAGGTCCGGCGTAGCCGAGACGATGTCCGTGAGGCGGTCCACATAGGCGCTGGCGATGAGGTAGTCGGAGTAGGCGCGAAACAGCGAGGCGCTGAGACCAAAGAAGGTGACCGACAGGCTCTGGAAAGCGACCGCGGCTCCCACCGTTAGGTTTCCGCCACCTGCGGTCTGCAGTGCGAGCATCAGAATTATCAGGGGGCCCGCGGTTTGAATGCCGCTGACAAATGAGCTCACCCAGCCTTGAATATGAGCCCGACGGCGCATCTTGACCAAGGAACTCTCGTACGCATTGCCCCATTCCTGCAAGAACCTGTCCTCGGCCGCCGACAGCTTCAGCGAGGAGATCCCCGAGACTCCTTCAATCTGCATACCCTGGGTCAGGCTGAGCTGATTCATTTCCGCGTTCAGGGCATCCTGGATTCGCCCGCGGGTGCCAAACTGAACCACCATGATGACGAGGAAGAGGGCGCCCGCAACGAGCGCAAGAGTTGGCGACAGCGCCATCATGTACAGGAAGACGCAGACCACCATGCCAACGTCCAGCACTCCGCCAACGACCTCGCTGGTCATGAGCTCCCTCAGGGCACTGACATTGTTGAGCCGGTAAATCAACTCGCCGGTGCTGCGAGAGCCGAAATACCGATAGGGCAAACGCAACAATCTGCCGAAGATGCTCGTCATCAATCTGCGCCCAAAAGTTACGGATAAACTCACCGTGTTGAGCACCCGAAGCAATGACGTGGCGAAGAGCGTAATGCCGAGCATTCCGATCACCAACCAGGCCGTCGACATTGAGTGGCCGGCTGGATCTGCTGCACCGAAGCGGTCGATCATGCGCTGAGTGAGCGCGGGCACCACGAGACTCAACGCGTAGCTGATCAGCGAAAGGATGATGCCACCCGTCAGCAGCCGCCAACAATCCTTGAGCATGCCCAGGTAGCGCCACCACACCCAGGGTTCGGAATCCTTCAGCGCAACCGCATCCCGGGTGGGCCTTGTGACCACAACCACGCCGGAGTAGTCGCGCTCGAATTCTTCCTGAGAAAGTGTGACACTGCCGGACGCCGGGTCCACGACTCGGTAGCGGCCCCGGGTGACCTTCTCGAGGACTACGAAGTGGTTGTCTCGCCACAGGCAGATCGCTGGTAACGTGGCGTTCTGTAGGGCCTTGACCGATCCACGGAATGCTTTGACTTCGTATCCGTGCGAGCTCAGAAGGTATCGCAAGTCCTGAAGCGAGAGGCCATCGCGGCCCACCTCCAGTTGGTCGCGCAGTGCCTTCATGGTGACGCCGTATCCATGGGACCGCATGATCATGGCCACACAGGCCATGCCACACTCCGTGGGGCTCACCTGCAAAATCGGACGAGTTCTCATCACTGTACCTCCTGCTTCGTCCAGCACTGGGCGTAGGCGGGCGCGAGAGTGGAGTCCACCATCATCAATCCGGCCATGGCGAGTCCACTGAGCCCGGTCATCAGGCCAACTTGTCCAGCCGTTCCCGGCGAACCACCGCGGTATCCTTCACGGCGCACCTGATCGAAGAGCAGGTGCCAACGGCGCTCCGACTCGCTTGCGAGGCGTTGACTTCGCAGCGCGCGCGAAGCGCTCACCAGGGCCATCAGCTCGCCCGCCACCCCGTGGCACACGCTGATGTCGGTGGGATGCTCACGGCGCTCGCGCCCCATTAGGGATTCGGCCAGTTCGGCCAACTGCGCATGTGTCCGAGGATTCTGGGCCAGCACAGCTGCAACACCGGGCAGTCCTTTGCACCAGCTGTCACGTGCCGGGGAATCCAGCATAGCCGGATTGAGTTCGTCGAAAGCTGCTCGAGCGAGATGGACGGCCTCATCGTCATCAACGCCGAGTTCGGCGTCGATCGACGCCAGTGCAGCCACCGCACCGAACCTGCCGTGGGCGAAGCCGAGCTCGGTGGCGTGCGCCGCGAAGTCGCGGACCTGGTCACGTAGCACGGTGAGCTCGTTCGTCATGTCAATTCCAAGGACGCTTCCAGCCTGCGCGAGGGCGTTCGCGACGCCGGCGGCACCCGAGATCACGTCCGCTCCCAGCCGTGTACAGGTGAGTTGTGAGCGCAACTGGGACAGGCACGTGTCACGCTGGGCGCGCAATGCGTCGTCGTCAAGAGTTTCAGCGCACTCGTGCAGCAGGTATGTCGAACCCGCCAGTCCGCCGAAGGCGGCAAGATTGGTCTCGCCCACGACTCCCGGCCAGTGATTGGCGGGTAGTACGCCGGCTCGCAGCAGGCGCTGGGCGTCGGCGTCGCCCCAACGTACCCGATTCGCCAGCAACAGCAGTGCGCCGCCGTCGCCGTACGAGCTGAGATCAGCGATGCTCAGTGCCGTCCGGTGTCCGTCCAATGGGGTAGCCGAGATGCGTTGGCAATGGCGTCCATCAGAAGTCCAGAAGCTCGTCGCACCGATCCAGTCGCACACGGCATCCGCGAACGCCTCCGGGTCGTCGTCGCCGAACAGTTCGCTGGCCAACCGGCCCGCCCCGACACCCTCCTCCACTTGTGCCGTGGCAAGGCTGGTGTGAACGTAATAGCTGTCGCGGACATGGTTTCTGCGCAAATACCGCTGGAAGACCTCGCACATCTGATCACGGAGGCTCCCTGTCATGACGGCGACGACGTCGCCATCGGATGACTTGACGGTGGGTTCCGAGAACGCGGCGATGAACATCGGAATATCGCCACGGCTCAGAGCGCGAACCTCGGCGTCGAGGATGAGTTCGGTGGTGTCCCCGGGAAGGCCGCTGTGAGCGCCCAGCCGGTGGAGCAACCGGCGTTGTTCCACTTCGATGCAGAGGTAGTTCGGGTGCTGACTGGCGTCCAGGAAGGCCGCATACAGGGACGTGGCGCGCAGCACTTGGCGTACTGGCATGCGGTCAAATCGTTCATCGCGGATGACGTCCAACAAGTCTGTGGCACACCCTTCAATGATGTGCACGCCACGCTCGAAACCGCGCCGAATCTCGTCGGCAAAGGGTTGGGCGGGCTGCAACCGACCATTCAGCTTGGGAATGTTGGCGCCGTGCTCGAAGGCTGAAGGGATCTCGATGTAGCGAATGCCGTCGCAGCCGCGAGCAACCATGCCGCGCGATGACCAGAATCCCGACACTTCCACGCCGGTAGTTCCAAGAGCGGCCATATTGGTGTCGGCGGCGCCACCGGGTAGCCTGACGGGCAGCATCAAGGTATTGAGGACGCTGTCACGCAACTCGACCAGAGCCGACTTCTTGATCTCATCAGTGTCGGGTTGGCCAACCCAGCGACACAGAGTCTCAAGATCGACGAGATACGGCTTCGCCCCGGCGGCAATCAGGTTCTCGAAATGAATATCCGTGACCCCGAGTGCGGCCAACAACGCGAGCCAGATGCCGGCGCGGTGATAGAACATGCTCACCTCAACCATCGAGGTGCACTGTTCTGGTGTGATGAATTCCTGCCACCCATGGTCGCCGGCATCCAGACTCTTGGCCAACGGGAGTTGGTCAATGGTTTCGCTGCTGCGGTTGAGCGTACCCGCCAACTCGGTGATCAGGCAGTCTGTCAGCAGCGAATGCGGCTTGTAGACGAGCTGGCGATCCTCGAAATCTACTATCGCGACCTGCCGGCCAAGGTTGTGGGTGTCGCCATCCGAGGTCCGGATCGAGAGCACCCGGCCGAGCGGCCCGAAGGTTGCGGCAAGATCATCCTGCGTGGCCGCCACGAGAATCTCCTCCACCAGCCTCACTCGCCCGGTGACAGCCTCATCCAAGGCCCGCTCGAGCAGAGGCAGCCCATCACACAAATTCCGACGGCCTTCCGAGCCGCTGATCTCGCCGTGGTAGCGATCGTATCGCTCTCTCGGTAGGTGCCGTCCGTCGAGAGGAATCTGGTCGGCCGTTTGGCCGTCAAATGGGAATTCCGCGGCAGGCCCCTGTGCGGTGCGGTAGCTCCAGACAAGTGATTTTGAGGCAAGCGCGACGAGTCGGAGTTTCAGATCAGTCAGGACGGAGAGGACAAACTGATCGACGTCGGAAACCTGCTCCCGCAACCCCAGCGTGGCCAGTTCGGCTGCGGCACGCTCCAACCATGGCTGGTAGAAGCCATCGAAGACTCCGAGGTCCTCGAGATCAAATGAAAGAGTCAATGTGCTGGGCTGCATGTCAGTTCACTCCAGTTCTTGAGTTTGGCGATGGTTGTGGGAGAGATCCAGCCTCCCCCACAACCATCAGGGGGTCACTTACCGCAGCGAACAGTGCAACCCGAAGTCGGACAGAAGCCTGCAGCGTAGGTCGCCACGATGATGGCGCCGCAGACAACGCTGGAGACTGTGGGAGTCCAGCCTCCGCTCATGCTTTCGCGCTCACCCTCAACGAGTTCGACCAAACGGTCCTCGTTCACCAAGCCAGTGGGATCATTCATGTTGATATTCCTTTCATTGATTGATGTGTGCCGACGGACGTGTGTCCGCCGCCTCACCGATGAGCCCCGCGCATCACCGGGAAGTCTGGGGAGGTCCCGCAAGGGCCCCTGTAGAGGTGGTCAGAGACAATGTGGAGGGGACTTGGATGCAGCTCGGGATCGTCGGCTCTCGCCAGGGCCCAGATCGCTCCGAAGCTGCCGACGAAGAGACTCGTCGAGCACTGATGCCGATTGGTCGCACCCAGGGCGGCCGCGTGCAGGTCATCTTGGGCCACCCGAGACAGTGTCTGCCGCAGGCGTGGCCCACGGTCACCACCACCGATCGTGGTGTCGAACATTGTCAGGATTTCAAGGGTTCCCAAGTCGCCGTGGCAGTAGGTCATGTTGCTTCCTAGCCCACGCTGAAGTGTGAGTTCGAGGAGCCGATCAACGAAGGGCGATGTGAGGAAGGAATCGTCGATGCCGCGCCAGGCCAGTCTCGACAGCAGTAGTCCCGGTGCCCCGTGGCACCATCCGAAGGACTGCTCCTCACTGCCAAGGACACGCGGCCAGTCGTTGATCGTACGGTCGAAGCTATTGTCCAGCCGGTGCTGAACGTCCCGGGCCAGCCGAAGGGATCGGGAGGAGCCACTGAACCGGTGGTGGCACAGCAAGGCCGAGACCAGCCCGCCCATCCCGTGGGCGAAGCCCGTGTAGTCAACAGGAGCTCCCTTGTCCGCGAGCTCCTTCTCGAGTGCAGAGTGAAAATCCTTCGCGATTGCGTCGACGGCGGTGCGTGATTGACCGTGTGCGTCGCCCATCCGTTCCGCGATCGCGAGGGCACAGAGCAGCGTACCCGCCTGGCCTGCCACCACCTCGAGGGTCTCGCCGAGGGGTTGCAGTTCCACCATGCGATCGAGAAGCATGCCGCGATCAACTTCGAACTCTGGCAGCAGATCGTTGGCCGCACTGAGCGCCCAGCAGATCCCCGGCAATCCCACGAGCCCTTCAGTGTGTGCTTCTGGCCCCTCCAAACTGTTTGCCTTGATCTGGCCGGCCAGCGGCCCGAAGACCCTCGTGGCAGCTTCCGCCGCGCGGTCATCCCGGCACCGGCGTGCGTACGCGGCCAAGGTCAGCGCAAGACCGGAGGTGCCACCATACAAGTCATGGCCAATGAGACCAGCGCTCCACTGGAGGTTGTCCTCCGAACGGATGAGCGGAGAGATCCAGGTGCTCGGACCATTTGGCCGGGGGTCGGCGATTCGGTTACGAATCAGCCGGGAGACCAACATCTGTATGTCCAACGCCGTGGACTCCCCGTCACTTTGGATGGCCCCCCGAGGTTCCAACCTCACACCAGTCTGTTCGGAACTCGGTGGGAATGAGGCTGCGAAAGCAAGGCCAACCAGATCAATCTGAGTCTGAATCTCATCGGCACCGAGCGACTCGATGCGCTGCAAGGCCTCGGCGAGACCGCTGTTGACGGCGAATCCGACCATCTCCACGGGGCTACCCGAGGACCGGAGATTACAGGTGTCCACTTGGTGCCAGAACGTCGGGACATCTCCTCGCATGAGTTCGGTGACCTCGTTCTCGATCAGTTGGTCGGCAAGACCAACGGCGGCGGGCGTCTGCCCCATGTTCAACAGCGCAACTCTGTGACAGACCGCGGACCGCACCAGCGGCTGCTCCACCGCCACAGGATGAGTCGCCATCCTGAGCAGCTGTGCGTAGAACACCGTGGGAACGATGACCAGCCGCGCCTGCAGGCCAGCGAAGTGAGTGGCAACGAACTTCGCCACCTCATCTCGACGCGCGGCCATTCCGAGGAGTGCACGGCGCAGGCCCACCTGAATGGCATCCCGCCGGGCGGCGACGTCCAGATCGGCATCCGGCCGAGTGCCGCCCTCAAGAGTGATCCGCGCCAGTTCCAGACGCATGTCCTCCCGTCCACCATTGATAGCTCGAAGCACTCGGAAGGGCGACTGTTGACCGGGTTGGTAGCCGATGGCACCAATGTCGAGGGCGGGTGCCCCCTTGTCTGCCGAGACGATCTTGGCTGGAAGCAGCCCCACACCGAGCACCGATGTGGACACCACATCGCGCACTGCGGGGGCGAACTGGTCGAATTCTGGAGAGAGTGCATGGTTGCGTCGAGGCGCGAGCAGGGTCTCGGCATCGACCACCACCGGATCATTGTGCACATCCGTTAACAGGTTTTCGTAGTGCAGGTCACTTCCTCCGAGGAGGAAGTGGATGGCAAGCAGTTGCCCGATTGCGTTGTAGAACTTGTGATCGCGCCGCGCTTGCCCGGATTCGATGAACTCACTGAAGCCATATCCGGGAGCCGACAATTGCCCAACCACCGGCAGCTGCGTCAAGCCTCGTTCATTGGTCCATCGAACGAATTCGTTGTATGCGACTTCAATTCGAGTATCGCGAGGCTTGAGCACCACTTTGGTGCCATCGCCGAAGGTCAGAATGGCCACGCTTCGGTGGCCCGCATGGGTGTCTCCAGCACCCATGGCAAGCTCCGTCAGCCCGGCTCCGGACCTCGGACCCCAAGGCTTGTCGCACAGGGTGGATAGGTTTGTGGTCACTCGGTCGATGGTCTCCACGGACACGCCGATGTGTTGGTGGATGAGGTCGGCAGCGTGATTGTAGGCGCCGGGGTGGTGCTCCCTGAAGTAGGCCTGCCCGTCGGCGGAGCACAGAAAACGGCAGAAGGAGTCAAAGTTGGACTCAGGGTCACTTCCTGGGTGATACCAGGCCGAGTTGCGGTCGGCGAGTACCCGAACCAGCGTCCGTACGAGCAATTGGGCCAATCCCTGGGCAAGCGAATCAACCACCCCGTCAACGACGGCCTCGGCGTTGCCGATAGCGGGATTCTGCACCAGTTCGTGGGCGAACTCATCGAGATTCAGGCGAGCCAGATCTCGGAAGAAGAACTCGAACTCGGGGTCGCGTTCGTCCCGATGACCGGGCCATGCAAGTTCGGCTCGAATTGCGTTCGGGAGAGCCAACTGCGCGGTGACATCTACGGAATGTGCCACTCGATCGATGTGTTCGATTGGCAGCTCAGGGATGTACCTCGAGACGAGGTCGCTCGCTTTGATCGATGATTTCAGGGCTTTCATGACTCTCCTCTTCGGACCGGTTCATTGGACTGGGGCACCCCACTGCGGGGCGCGTAGTGCCCCAGCCAATCCAGCGGACTATTTGCCGCAGTTGCTCATGCACTCAACGGTGGCTGTGCAGATCTTGCCGTTGTTGCCTACCGCCCAGCTGATCGCATAGCAGGTCGAGCAGGTGTACAGCGTGCTGGTCCAGATCTGGCCAGCGCCTGACAGGTTGTTGGAGCTCTGCTCCGAAATCTCCTCCAACAGATCCACACTTGGATCAATTGCTTGCATGCTCATTGCGCTTCCTTTCGGTCATTTGACTACCCGGCACTTCCGAGCAGCTGTGCCATGGCTGAGAACTGCACCCAGCCAGTTGTGCCCGGCTCCTGTTTCTGACCACGAAAGGGAGAGGTGGTTCTTGAGAGGGACCAGACGGTACTTCAAACTCGTCGAGATCTGCGCCGATCTCAGGTAGATGATCACCCTGCAAGGTGGACCCCTACACATCTCAAAGTTTGAGGTGACTCATTTCTATCAACGGCGAGAGCAATAGCAACATCGATCTTTGTTGGCCTCTTTTGTCAACGTTCCGTTGCGATGAAGCGTGACTTCAGGGTTGTGCGGACCACCGAACGTTGGTCACGCAATCGATCTTTGTCAATTCTCCCGAGAAACGGATCCATATCCCCTGCAGACCTGTCTACAGTGGAAAACAAGAATCACTCAGTAACTTGTTTTGATCAGAGGACACAAAAATGCACAACGGAACCAGAATCGCGAGTACCGTACTGGCGGTACTTTCCCTCGCAGGAGGCGCACTAGCTCCAATGGTGTCTCCATCGAGCGAAAACCCACCAGAACTCGGACCAACCTCGTCCCAAACGGACTGGTTCTGTCTCCTCTTTCCGAGCCAGCCGGTCTGTCATTATCGAGCATGAATTCGGGACCACGTAGGACGGTGAAGCGTCCCCTCTCCACACGATCTCAACAAACTCGTCGACTCGTTTTTGCGGGCCTGGCGCTCATGCTCCTGACGCTTCAACTGTGGTCAGCAATCATCAATCGCGATCCTCTTGACGCTTCACTGCTCTGGTCCATTCCACTGGCAGCCTGTTTGGCCTGCTCGGGATGGTATCCACGAGTGGGCGGAGCCGCGGTTATCGGTATCGCGACTCTGGCGAGTCTCTTACCAAATGGGCTAACCAATCTGGGCCCGCTCTTCCTGGGAATCTTTGCTGTGGCGCTTGATTGGGTTTCACGAGGGTGGTTGGCAGCTGCGGCTCTGGCCCTGCTTGTTCCACAGTCGGCGCAGCTTTCATCATCTGACCTTCCGTTGGCTGACATGCTTGGCGTAGTACTGGGGAGCAGTGTCGCTCTTGTAGGCGGTCTTGTCATAAGACACCTCGAACAGCGCGAACTCTCGTCGGAGGAAGCACGTGCTGCCGCGGAACAGGTCCAAGGCCAGATTCGGCGGGACTTGGCGAGTACGCTCCACGATACGTTGGCTGCCGATCTCGTGCGGATCGCTCTGAGTAGTCACTCCTTGGCCAGGTTGATCAAGGATCCGGAGACGGTTGAGATTGCCCAAGAACTGGAAGAAGCCTCTCGTTCCACCCTGCGGGATCTAAGAGCCGTCATTGCAGCAACAAAGGACCGCCAACCAGACGAAACCACGCCAACAACCGAATCCGTGGTGCAGACTTGCAGGAGCATGCTTTCGGCGCGAAACATTGGCCTTGAAGCGCATCTGCCGGAAGACTTGGATGCCCGTTGTTCTCCCGCGCTCAGAAGGAACGTTGTGCTCATTACCCAAGAAGGCGCAGTGAACATTCTGAAGTATGGGAAAGCAGGTTCCGTGGCCTCTCTGTCAATTGAAATCTCCAAGAACCATGAGGAAATCATCGACCTCATGTTTTCCAACGAGTGCAGCACTGAACCGGTCAAGAATCAGGAAGAGATCTCGGCAGGATCGGGATTGGAGAGCCTGTCAGCCCGTATTGCAAGCACCGGGGGATTCCTGGATGCAAGTCAAAGAGGCCGTAGATGGGTATTGGTTGCACAACTGGTTGGCCGAGTAGAGGAGCACACGTGATTCAGCTGGCTTTGGCCGATGATGACCCCATCGTTCGCAAGCATCTCTCGCGCGCATTGGACACTTCGGAAGACATCGCGGTGGTTGGCGCTGCCGCCGATGGAGAGGCGCTTCTTCAAGTGTTGAGAAGGCACCCCGTGGACATCGCCCTCGTCGATGTTGAAATGCCTGTACTCGATGGCATCTCAACAACCAAGAAGATCAAGAGCGAGTTTCCTGACGTCATCGTTCTTGTCCTCACTGCTTTCGAGAAGGAAGACCGGCTGCGCCAGGCTCTTGCAGCGGGAGCCACCGGGTTCCTCACCAAGGACATCGACCTGGATGAACTACCCGAGCTCATCCAAAAGGCACAGCGAGGCGAAGCAGTGATGGGCGCTCGTCCAACCAACATCCTCTTCAAGGCATACCGTGACCAGGCCATTCGTCGGGAAGAATACAAGGAGCTCATAGAAGCGGTCGAATCAATGGATCCAACCAAGAGGGAAATCTTCTCGCTCCTCATCGCCGGCATGTCCAACCGACAAATCGCCTCCGAACTCGGTTTCAAGGAATCAACGGTTCGAACGTATTCGTCGCAAGTCTTCGCGGCTACAGGATGCGATTCAAGAACCAAGCTGGCCGTGCGTGCCATGGCTGCGGGACTCGAGTGAGCTGATCCGCACAACCCGTTCGGTCACCTTGAACCCCACGGACATGCACACCTCGATGATGTGCCGTTGGCCCGGCACCATGAACGCCTGGATTCGCCGCACACCTTCGGCGCGCAACCGTTCCGCCAGCCCGATCAGCGCCGCGCGTGAACAACCGTTCCCGCGGTGGGGGCCATAGATGTACAGGTACTGCATCGTGCTGCACTGCCCATCGATCTCCGTCCACACTCCTCCCACCATCTGGGACTCGGTGCACACCGCGAGAATCTCGTGACCGGGGGTGGCGACGCCGTCGTGCAACCGCTGCTCCAGATCGTCGCTGCCCACCTGAATCCAGTGGTCAACGGTGGTTTGCGGGTACACCGCGACTTGGTGGCGTGCCCACGAATGAAGGATGGAGCTGAGATACTCCCCCAGCTCGCCCCCGCTCATCGACCGCAGGTGGATGTTGGCCCTCTTCGTGCCGGCCGTGTTGATGGATTCGGGCGAGAGATCGCCACCCAGAGCCTTGTTGATGGGAAGATCCGCTTCCGGTAGCGCCGAAATCCGCTGCAAGTCCGCGGCCAGATTGATCTGAATCTCCTGCTGTTCAACCCGCGCGAAAAAGCCCTCGGAATCCCCACGGGGGAAAATACTGCAGGTGGCGGCCTGCGGCCCCAGCACCTCGGACAGCGCCCGGACCCACCGCTGCGGATCGTTGACAACGTGCACATCCACAAGATCCGGATTCCCCGCACTGTCCAGCCACAGCCACTCGGACAGGTCATCGTTGACCAGAATCCTGGATCCGTGGGGAACTCCCACACGAAAACGGTCCGCCTGCACGCGCGTGAATCTGGGCGCGCGGGCGGCGCGCAGCGAACCACTCGCCGTGCGCACCTGCACCATGTGATCGACCAAGCGAGGTGCCAACTGCGCCACCTCAATGGGCTTGATCTCCCGAATACTCATGGGTTCAACCCTACGGGACCAAGGTCCGCGCACGCCACTTCGGGCCGCCCGCGAAGCCACCCCGGGGAGCCTCAGCGATCCAGCTTCTCCCGGATCTCGGCCGCCGTTCCGCTCGCCACGATGAGCCCGTCCTCAACCAACGCGATCCGGTCTGCCACGGTGAATGCCTCCTCGTGGTCATGGGTCACGTAGACCCCTGCGGAATTGGCCGCCGTCATGATGTGTCGCAGCTCCGCGGCCAGCTCCTCGCGCAGGGAACGGTCCAGAGCGGAGAGCGGTTCGTCGAGCAGAAGCAGTCCGGTGCGCCGGGCCAGGGAACGCGCCAGCGCCACCCGCTGCGCCTGCCCGCCGGAGAGCGTGGTGATGGTGCGATCCGCGAAGCCCGCGAGGCCCACCAGGTCCAGCCACGCCAGCACCTCATCGGCGATCTGACGCCTGGTGCGCCCGGTCCGCTCCAGCCCATAGGCAACATTTCCACCCACGGTGCGATGGGGGAACAGCTGGCCATCCTGGAACACCATGCCGCAGCCGCGCTTGTGCACGGGCACTCCCGCCATGTCCTCTCCCCAGATCCGGACCTCGCCGCGCGTCACCGCCTCCAGTCCCGCCACCGCCCGCAGCAGAGAGGACTTCCCTGATCCGGACGGGCCGAGCAGTGCCAGATTCTCTCCGGCCCCCACCTGAGGATCAACCCCGTGTATGGCCTCGTAGCCGTCCGGATAGGTGACGACGACGCCGCGCAGCTCCAATGCCGCAGCACCGCTCACCCTGTCCAACATCTCGTTCATCGTCCGATACCCTCGACGCTGCGCGCCGAACGGGGACGCAACGATTCACAGATGGCCATGACCCCCGCCGTCCCAACGGCGAGCACCACCGAGGCAGCCATCGCCATGCCGTAATTGTCCGCCCCGGGCCGGCCCAGAAGCTTGGCGATGAGCACCGGCAACGTCTGCAGATCGGGGGACGCCAGGAAACTTGTTGCCCCGAACTCGCCAAGCGATATCGCGAACGCAAATCCTGTGGCCAGGCCAAGCCCGCGCAGCAGGAAGGGACCGTCGATCGTGAGAAGCACCCGCAGCGGAGATGCCCCAAGGGTGGCGGCGGCCTCCCGCAACCGCGGATCGATGGCCCGCAACACCGGCACCAGTGAACGAATCACCAGTGGCAGCGCAATGACCCCCTGGGCGAGCGGCACCAGCATCCCCGTACCCGCCAGATTGAGGGGCGGCCCCTGCAATGAGATGAAGAATCCGAATCCCACGGTGACCGCTGAAATCCCCAGCGGAAGCATGACCAGGGTGTCGAGGGCCCGTTGCCCCGCGCTGAGGAATCTCCTGCGCCGCGTGGGCCGCGAGAGTACCAGTGAGAGCGGCACGCCGATTGCCAGTGCGATCGCGGTGGCCTGGCATGCGATGAGCGCGGAATTCGCCAGCGCCTCAAGCACCGTGGTCCCGCCGGTGAAGCCCTGCCCGGAGGTCGCCAGCAGGCGGAAGTTCTCCACACTCCACTGCCCGCCCTTGTGCAACGCCCGCGCCACCAGCGCCGCCATCGGGGCCACGAGCAGCAACACGATGATTCCCACGGTGAACGCAATGTCCACGGCATCGCCCGCGCTGCGGCGGCGTGCCCACGTATCGTTCATGCGCAGCGGAACGTCGCTGCGCATCCGGTGGCTCACCGCGAGGGCGATCGCCACGATGACGAACTGCAGGCAGGAAAGAACGGCGGCCGTACGCAGGTCCAGATAGGTGATGGTCTGGACCCAGATCTCCGATTCGAGGGTGCCGTAGCCCGGACGCCCCAACGTCTGCACGATGCCGTAGGCGGTGGAGCAGAACAGGAACACCAGGCTGGCCGCAGATCCGATGGCCGGGCCCAGATTGGGCACGGTGATCGTGGCGAACACCCGAGGCCCGGAGGCACCCAGAGTCCTGGCCGCCTCCTCCATGCGCGGATCGAGCCCCGCCCACATGGTTCCCACAGTGCGCACCACCACCGAAAAGTTGAAGAAGATCATCGCGAGAACAACGGCCGTCGTCGTCCCATCCAAGCCCAGAAACTCGTATGGTCCCCCGCGCCCCAACAAGGCACGGAACGCAACTCCCACCACCACGCTGGGCAGCACGAACGGGACCGAGGCAATCCCGCGCAGCACTCGCTGGCCCGGGAAGGTGCACCGGTAGAGCGCGTAGGCACCCGGGATTCCGAGCAGCACGGAACCGATCGTGCCGGCGGCCGCCATCCACAGGGTCTGCCACACAATGCGCCAGGTGCGCTTCTGGGCCGCAACCTCGGCGAAGCCGCTGAGATCGAGCGAGCCGCCGTCCACGAAACCGCGTACCAGCATGGCGCCAACCGGCCACAGGAAGAAGACCCCCAGAAAAACAACAGGAAGCACCGTGGCCGATCCCCACGCAAGGATGGCCACGGTGCTTCCCTCCCGCGGGCCGCGACGTTTTGATCCGAGGTCGCGCCCGGGGTCACGGACACTGGCAGCCGAGGGGATCCTCCGGTTGGTCAGCTCCATGAGTTCACTATGCTACTTGACATTTTCTTCGTAGATTGACGTCCATGACTTGATCCACACATCACGGTTCTCGGCAACCTCAATCGCATCCACCGCGATCGGGTTCTCGGGAAGGGCCGCGTACTGCTCCCACTCCGCGGGCAGCGCGATCTCCGAATCGACCGGGTACATGTACATGTTGGCTGGGATCGACTCCTGCACCTGATCGGAGAGCAGGAAGTCCACAAATGCCTGCGCGCCCTCGGGGTTCTTGGCCCCGGCCACCACGCCGGCGTACTCCACCTGCCGGACGCAGGTGGCATCGAGCGAACCCGTGGCGCCCTGGGTCTCCGCGGGTGAGGAGGCGTAGGAGACGACGAGCGGATAGGCGCCCTCGCCCTCGGAACCGGAGAAATCGGAATAGTAGGCATCGGACCAGCCCGAAGCCACCTTCGTGCCGCCGGTCAGCAGCTTTGTCCAGTACTCCTCGTAGCCGTCTGTTCCCTTCGCTGCGATCGTGCCCACCAGGAACGCGAGGCCGGGCGAGGACGCCGCAGGATCCTCCACCACCAGCAGCTTGGCGTACTCCGGCTTGGCCAGATCGTCCAAGGTCTCGGGCTCTGCCACGCCGTTCTTCTCGAACCACGCGTGGTCCACGTTCACGCACACGTCACCCACATCGATCGGGGTCAACGAATCGTCCAGAACGTACTGCTGCGCGCTCTCGGGGAGGTTCTTCGAGGTGTAGGGCGCGAAAACCCCGGCATCCACGGCCTTGGCCACGGAGAAGTTCTCCACACCGTACACGGCATCCACGGTGGGATTGTCCTTGGAGAGGATCAGCTGATTGACGACGACGCCCGCATCGCCCGGGGACGTGGTGGTCACCTTGAACCCGGACTCCTGCTCGAACTGGGCGATGAGATCCTCCGGCACGTTGAACGAGTCGTGGACCAGCACGTTGATGGTGGTCCCGGCGCTCGATTCCCCGTTGCCGCCCTGCGAGTCGGAACACGCCGAGAGAGTCAACGCCAAGGCTGCCACGCCCGCAAGCGCCACCCGCGCCTTCAAATTCCTGTGTAACACCATGTCCTCCAATCAAGGAGGGCCCACCACGCGGTGGGGAGAGAAACTCAACTTCCTTGCGCCGGTACTAGCCGGATCAGGTTCGAGGGTCTGCTTGTGCACTCTCAGCGCCGTGGTGGCGCTCCCCTGTCGTGGTACTCAGCGTACCCGAAGAGGAGGTCATGCTTGCAACTCGCCGGGAGGGACGGACAGTGGGAGAAACTCGAACGCCTACAAACGAATCCATTGAAGTGAACTATTCTTGAGCACCTTCTCGAGTTCACTGCTCGAGGCGGTACACCAAGTTTCGACAGAAGGCAGGATCTGCCTCGCAAGGCCTGACAGCACACGTCCCGGGCCCACTTCAATGATCCCGTCGACATTGAGACTCGCGAGAGTCTCCAGTGTCTCTCGCCAGCGAACCGGGCTCGTGATCTGCTCGACCAGAAGCTTCTTCATCACTTCAGGGTCGTCCACGGGGTGCGCCAGAACATTCGGGATCACGGGGAATCGGAATGCCGAAAGACGCCTGATGCCCTGCGCCGTTGGTTCGTTGGGTTGGTCGTGCGAGGGCTTCGAGGATCTGGTCGGCACTCTTGGTCCAAATGAATGGTTTCGGGTTGTCGTTCCATGCCTTGATCCAATCGCGGAAGTCTTTCTCGAGCGCCTGAACGCTACGGTGGTCGGAGCGTTGCAGGAGGTCGCGGGTGACTGCGGCGACGAGGCGCTCGACCTGGCTGATCCATGACGAGTAGGCCGGCGTGAAGTGCATGTGGAACCGGGGATGCTTGGCCAGCCAGGGCGCGGATCATCGAGGAGCCCGACCAAGCGGTGCTCCAGGAAACGGGACCGCCACTTACCAACCGTG
>RRZU011311950.1_pt1 | contig 23268 bp, 16 predicted proteins | sample 2165561 | NCBI WGS metagenome assembly RRZU01 (sample SAMN10456909, study PRJNA506462) | wastewater metagenome | isolation source: wastewater sludge | place: USA: Moscow, Idaho | reverse complement strand
GAAAGAATCTCCAGCGTTTGCCCTGCCGCAAGCGGGTCGATATGGCGACGAATGAGCAGCAGCAGCCCGCTGCCGCAATCGAGGTCACCGCCGTCGAAACTGCTATCGGGGCGGATTGAATGCTGTGCATCCATGGTTAGAAACTGATCGATGCAGCGTCTTGCGCGAGGAATTCGACGAGCTTGGCGCCACCCACGATCTGCGCGCCGTCGATCAGCTGTGTTTCATCCAGGCCGCGTTTTTTGAAGCAGGGCGAGCAAACGAACAACTGGCCGCCGGCGGCGATGTAGTTGTCCATCAACTGCTTGATGGGCGCGAAGCCTTCTTCATGGATGTCATCGCTATAGCCTTTAACCGCGAGGCGTACGGCTTCGGTGCTCAAAAAAACCAGTGTTTCCTGCTCGGAACCGAGAGCGGCATTGGCAACAACAAAGGCAACGGTGGCTTTGTCGGTATCGTTTTTGGCATAAGTGAGACTGACACAGAATTTTTTGGACATGAAATACCCTTTCTAGGAACGTTGAATAAAATACAGCTGTGCTACGGGATCGATATGCAGAAGTCGGTGGCCGGTCATACTGCACCAGGCGGGAATATCGGCAGGAGCCCCAGGATCAAGCGCGGTCAGGCGCAGCACCTCGCCGCTCTGCAGCTTGCGTATGCGCAAGCTGAGTTCAAGGACGAGTTCGCCGCAGGCAAGATCTCCAGCATCCCAGACGGCATGAGACGGCGGCGCGCCAACAGGCAACGCATCGCCGCAACCCGTTGGCTGCGGGGAAGAAAAGGTCATTTCACACCTCCCGATAAAAGCCGAAAAACCACTTTCGGCCTTCAACCGCCACGGTGCGGAAGTCGCCGTGGCTTACCCGAGGCATCGAAGCGATGCCTCATTCATCTGACAAGCGGTACTCAGACCGCGATTTTGTATTCGGTAATTCTCAAAAAAACATGACCCGCCAGTCCGGATCCAAGTTGCGCATAATAAACGAAGCCGCTCCGGCCGCTCCGGAATATTCCGGAACTTTCGCTTCTTCGGCAGCAACGTAATCCTTCAAGGCCATGCTGCACGCGAGGAAGCGCACGCCTTGCTCGGAAGCCTCCTGCATCAAGTCGTAAACCGTTTTGCCAGTCTGTTCTGAAGTAATACCGGCTGCCACGCCATCGACCAGCAGACGCACCGACAAGCCGGTGAAATGAACCTCGACTTCACAGTCCATTGCCGCAGCAACGGCGGCATACACGAAAGGCATCGTACAAGACGCGGGCTGCTCCGGCGTTGTTGCCCAAAGCAAAATAGCAATTTTCCTATTCATTTGGCGTAGACAATCCACGGTAATCGCTCGAAGGACTGGCAATATAGCAAAACACAAAACTGCCACGCGACTTTGGTTTCACCCACACTACCGTCAAGTTGTAATTGATACCGTTCGGAATGCTGAACCTTATTATCGACTCGGGCCGACAATAGGAAAAGTTGCCTCATAGCGGCGCGGACCGGAACCAGTCTACAAAACAAAAAAAGCGGATCTTCTGCAAGATCCGCTTTCGAAAAAACCTTAACTCCGTAACCAGTGCCTATCTATCGATAAAGCCCGGTCATTTGATTTGCTGCGGTGTATCCAAAAACGAATTCCGGACTCCCTTGCTGCGAACCGAATTAACCGCCGATGACGGTGCCGGTCTTGCCTTCGATACCTTCTTTAGCTTTGCTCAGCATGGTGATCAAAGACTTACGACCCGGACGGGACGTAGCAAACGACAAGGCAGCTTCAACCTTCGGCAGCATCGAACCCTTGGCGAAGTGGCCTTCACCGATGTAACGCTGTGCATCAGCGATGCTCAGATCGGACAACCACTGCTCGTTCGGCTTACCAAAGTTGATGGCAACCTTTTCAACAGCAGTCAAGATGATCAGCATGTCGGCGTCGATCAACTCGGCCAGCTTGGCACTCGCGAAATCTTTGTCAACAACGGCGGACGCGCCCTTGAGGTGGTTGCCTTCCACGGTAACCGGGATACCGCCGCCGCCAGCGGTGATGACAACCTGACCGGCTTCCATCAGCGCACGCACGGTTTCTTTTTCAACAATATCGGTCGGCTTCGGCGAAGCAACAACGCGACGATAGCCACGGCCTGCGTCTTCCTTCATTTGCGCGCCCTTGGCAATCATCGCATCAGCTTCTTCCTTGCTGAAGAACGAACCAATCGGCTTGCTCGGATCGATGAAGGCCGGATCCTTGGCATCGACTACGACTTGCGTGATCAGGGTGGTAACCGGCTTGTTGATACCGCGATTGAGCAACTCCTCGCGCAATGCATTCTGCAAATCGTAACCGATATAGCCTTGACTCAGCGCGACGCAAACCGACATCGGCAAGACCGGCGAATGCGCGGATGTTTTGGAGGCAGCCTCAAAGGCCACATTGATCATTCCGACTTGCGGGCCGTTACCATGCGTAACGATAACCTGATGCCCTTGCTGGATCAGATCAACGATTGCGCTGGACGTGGTCTGCACAGCAACCATTTGCTCAGAAAGACTATCACCCAGTGCATTACCACCAAGTGCCAAAACAATTTTCTTACTCATGAGTTATTCCCTTTTATGGATTGACTACAACGATGCTGGGCAAGAAGCCCGCGATCGAATGGTTTGCGCCGGATAAACTGCCCGGCTCCGGCGCGCCCGGTGAACTGCCCATTACTTGCGACAATTTCTCCCCTGCTGAGCGTCATCACCGGAACGCCCTGACACACCATCCCTTCAAAGGGACAGTAGTCACCATTATCATGCAAATGCGCATGACTGATGTTGGAGCTCTGCTTGGGGTCAAAAATTACGATATCGGCATTGGCGCCAAGGCCAAGATGCCCCTTTTCCGGCCACATGCCGAACAGCTTCGCCGGCAGTGTACTAGTAATTTCCACGAAACGCGACGGGCTGATACGCCCCTTCATCACGCCTTCCGAGAACATGAGCTGCATGCGGTTTTCAGCGCCAGGCATGCCGTTCGGACAGCAACGGAAATCACCCTTCGTCTTTTCGAGACGAAGGCTATACGGAAAGTTGCAATGATCCGTACCGATGGTGTCGATACTGCCATCGACGATACCCGACCATAGTTTTTCCTGCTCGACGTTCGGCCGCAAGGGCGGCGACAGGATGAACTTGAGCGCGTCCTCACGAAGATAAGCGCTCTCGTCGAGAAACAAATACTGCGGACAGGTCTCGACCCAAACTGGCTGCCCGGCGCGGCGCGCCAGACGAGCGTAATCAAGACCCAGACCATTGGACAGATGCACGATGTAAAGCGGTGCATCGCCCGCCAGACGTGCTAAATTAATGACGCCGGCAACCGCCGCGGCCTCGACTTCGAGCGGACGGCTGCGCGCGTGATCCATCGGCGCGGTTTCACCGGCGGCAACAAGTTGATCACGAAGGACGGTAATCGCCGCATCGACTTCCGGATGCACGGTCGATAGCGCGCCGACTTCACGCAGGCGCATCAGGGCGCGCAACACATCGGCTTCGCCCAGCTTGTATCCGTAAGTGAGATAAAACTTGAAACTGCTAATTCCCTCTTCGCTCACCATGGAGGCCATCTCGGCCAGGATCCCTTCGTCGATACGCTGAATCACGCCGTGGAAGCTGTAGTCGATCACGGCCTTTCCCTCGGCAGCACGATGATAGACGGAGAGTTGATGGTGCAAGTCGCAGCCTTTGGGGCCAAACCCCATGTGGTCGACGATCGTCGTCGTTCCCCCACAAGCCGCCGCACGCGTGCCGGTGAAAAAATCATCGCAGCTACGCGCAATACCTACGTCGATATCAAAATGCGTATGCACATCGATACCGCCCGGGAATACATAACAACCACTGGCATCAATGACCTCGACGTCGCCAGCGACCTCGAGCTCCGGACCAATCGCGGTAACCTTCCCCTGAACAATCAGAAGATCGGCTTGGCACGAGCCATCGGCTTCAACAATGGTGCCGTTTTTGATGAGTCGTTTCATACTTATATTCAGGCCCTTCATCTGATGAAATGGCACTTTCGCAAGTTAAGCCTGCGAACGGAATGTGATCAAATTTCACACCCCAGAAAATACGGATAGCACTAGAAACTGCGCCTGCAGTACCAGAGGCACGGCAGGCGCACGAACTACAAAAGACTACTTACTTTACGCGCTTTTCGCCGTCTTTGAGCAGCTGAGCAAGAACTTCAGCAGGCTTGGCATACTTGCGCGTGAAGATCATCGCAGCAATGATATACGGCTTCCAGCTGGCTTCCTTGTAGGTGGCGATGCGATAGCGCTCGAAAACGCTGTCTTCAACTTCACCTTCTTTGCAGGAAACGCCCGTGATGTCAGCCGGCAGGCAGTGCATGTAGAGAGCCTTACCATCTTTGGTAAGCTTCATCATGTCTTCCGTGCAATGCCAATCCTTGTGGTTGGCGTTCTGAGCCAGACACTGCTTCTCAAGAGCCTTCAGACCGTCGTGGTCGTTGGCGCGCAGCAGCTCGGTACGCTTTTCCATAACCTTGTAAGGAGCCCAGGACTTCGGATAAACGATGTCGGCGTCCTTGAAGGCGTCAGCCATCGAGGTAACTTGCTTGAAGCTACCGCCCGACTCAGCGGCGTTCTTGCGAGCAACTTCAACGACGTCAGGAATCAGGTCATAGCCTTCCGGGTGAGCCAGGGTAACGTCCATACCGAAGCGGGTCATCAGACCGATGATGCCTTGCGGAACGGACAGCGGCTTGCCGTAGCTGGGGGAATAGGCCCAGGTCATGGCGATCTTCTTGCCCTTGAGGCTTTCGAGGCTACCGAAGTGCTCTTGCAACCATGCCAGGTCGGCCATCGATTGGGTCGGGTGGTCGATATCGCACTGCAGGTTAACCAGAGCCGGACGTTGCGGCAGAACGCCATTGGCGAAACCATCGTCGAGCGAAGCGCCAACTTCACGCATGTAGGCGTTACCAGCACCGAGGAACATGTCGTCACGGATACCAATAGCGTCAGCACAGAAGGAAATCATGTTCGCGGTTTCGCGGACGGTTTCACCGTGAGCGATTTGCGACTTGCCTTCGTCGAGATCTTGCTGACCGAGGCCGAGCAGGTTCAGAGCGGAAGCATAGGAGAAACGGGTCCGCGTCGAGTTGTCGCGGAAAACGGAAATACCGAGGCCACTACTGAAGACCTTGGTAGCGATATTCTCACCGCGCATGCTCTTGAGCGCGTCAGCAACCTTGAGCACTTGCTTGAGCTCGTCGGTGCTTTGTTCCCAGGTCAAAAGAAAATCTTTGTTATGCAAATTGGACTTCAGTGCGCCAATTTCTGTGATCAGTTGATTGATAGATTTCATAGTTAGCCCTTGTAACAAGTCGGTACAGCGAAAAAAGAATACACGACCCCGCGGACTCGGTCTGGACAGATCTCGGGTCTCATGATGTAATCGACACTGGTGCCGATCGCAAAGCAGGGGCTACCCATTAAAGCATTTAGCGTGCCAATCGCAATTTCCCCGCAAGACAGCTCTTTAACGCATTGAGCCATATAGAAGTTTGCGTTTCAAACCAAGACCGACTGCGATCAATTTTTCACAGAGCATTATCACTATGATAATTTTCTCTTTCTGATTTCTAGTGTATAACCGTATCCATGACGACCACGCCCTCCGTATTACAGCAAATTCAATCGACCATTTTTCGCTTCACGCGGATGCTCTCGAGCGTACTGCAACTGGATGTGGAAATAGTCGACGCCGATCTTATCCGGGTCGCCGGCACCGGCCCATACGCAAAACTAACCGGACAGAAGTTAAGTAGTTCGGCAAGACTCCTCAAACACGTCATTGAAGCGGGCGTAGAAAAAGTCGTCATCCAGTCACGCAACGACCCTATCTGTGGAAGCTGCCCGGAACAAGGTCGATGCACTGAATGTGCTTTCATCGGCGTTCCCATCATGGTTAGCAACGACTGCGTTGGAGTCATTAGCGTAGTGGCGTTTTCGGCCGATCAGCAAAAGCGGATTAAAGAACATTCACGCGAAATTTCCGAATACGTTCGCTACGTTTCCAACATCTTCGTATCCAAGATCGTTGGCGGTCAAAACGATGGCGACGACTTTCACAAGATACTTTTGACCCTGATCGAAAACCTGGACCAAGGCGTCATGGTGCTCGACGAAAACGGAAACTTGCGCTTGGTCAATGAAGTAGCGCTCAAACAACTCAATTGCACGCAAGAGAAGATTGCCGGTCGTCTGGTGACTATCCGTCCTCTCAACGAGCAACAAACCTCCTCACCAAAGCATCTGCAGTACATCGTTACGTTCGCTGACCGCCAGGAAATCATCATCGGGCAATTGCACTGCCTGCTGGAACAACAGGTGTTTCTGATGGCCTTCCATCAATCACACCCGCTTATCCCAGAAAAACCGGTTCCAAACGACCCGCGGCTGAGCACCATCATTGGTGACTCCCAACCGATGCGCGCACTAAAGACTCTGATCACGCGCATCTCTGATAGTCCTTCAAGCGTACTGATAGTCAGCGAAAGCGGAACAGGCAAGGAAGTCATTGCGCGCGCCATTCACCAACTGAGCAGCCGAAGCAACCGCCCATTCGTTGCCATCAACTGTGCGTCCATTCCGGAAGCATTACAGGAAAGCGAACTGTTCGGCTATGCCAAAGGCGCTTTTACCGGCGCCTCGATTACAGGGAAGGTCGGCCTGATTCAATCTGCCAACGGCGGAACGCTTTTCCTCGACGAAATCGGCGACATGTCGCTGGGAATGCAAGCCAAGCTCCTGCGTGCGATAGAAAGTCGGGAGGTGCTGCCAATCGGTTCGAACAAGGCATCACACGTAGACTTCCGCATCATCGCGGCAACCCACCAGAAGCTGGAACAATTCATAGCTGAGCGAAGATTCCGGGAAGACCTTTTCTATCGCCTGAATGTCATTCCGCTAACGATCCCTCCGCTACGAGATCGCAAAGGCGACATCGAGTCGCTCGCGCATTACTTCATTAATCTGCACACTAAACGGATCGGTGTGGTGTATCCGGGAATCTCCACAGACGTCATCAAGCTGCTACAGCAATACAATTGGCCGGGCAACGTGAGAGAACTGAGCAATCTGATGGAGTATCTGGTCAACGTCGTACCGAGTGGCGGCATCATCGACACCAGCCTACTGCCGCCCAACATCACCCGGCAGCTGAAAATACAATTACCCAAATACCATGAACAACTCACCGCACCGGAAGCTCCGGTCACCGACGAAAAAGCGCATGGCAGCGCTGGTCTTGCCAACATGGAAAGGCGTGCTATCGAAGAAGCTCTGCAGCGCCACAAGAGCAAGAAACAAGTGGCCGACGAACTCGGCATCGGCATCGCCACACTCTATCGCAAGCTAAAGCAATACGGATTCAAGCCGGCCGAATAAAACCCATAAGGCCGCCAAGAGGCGGGCTCAGCGCGCTACAACGGCCTTTTCCTATCCAGAGAAAGCATCGCCTCAAGGACGCCGCCAGCGACCGCTCTCGCTTTGTCGGAAATACTCAGATAATCTGCCTTGGCGCCTCTCGGGTCGATATCACCAATCTTGAAGCCCTCGGTAACGGAGAGTCCGTCGTGGAGCAGCCCACGCACCATACCGCCCAGCGGCGCCAGCACCGGCGTCTCGCCAACCTGCCCCAGCAACTGCCCTTCGAGCACCAAGTCACCCAACGCAACCTGGCAATGTAAAACACCAGAACAGGGCGCACGCACCACACGACGATCGCTGTGCCCGGCAACTTCACCCGGGATACCCGTATTCGCCTGTGCCGGCCCGTCCTCAATCACGCGCCCGAGATAATGGCCGCGGTTGGTTTCAATAACCGCATCACAGTCCACGCCGGCGGTAAATCCCGGCCCAAGCGCGATGGTAATCGGCGCCATGTCCTTACGCGTACCCAGATTTATCTTGGCCAAAATAGCATCGATCAAGAAGCGGGGCTTGATCTCGTCCAGAAACGCCGCCTCTGGGTCGACGAGTAGAGGAATTTCGCCACGCGAAATGGCTCCCATCGCCGTGCGCACATCCGGCGCCAGACGTGCCACCACGCCCTCGACACTCGTCTGGCCATCAAACGCGGCCTGTGCGAAAGCTACGCTCCGACGTATCGCCGTTGGCTTGGCGACATCGAGCATAAGAACACGAAAACCGGACTGAAATAGGCGAATGGCAATCCCTGTCGCAATATCACCTGCTCCACGGATGACGGCGAGTTTCCCACGCCTAGGGTAAAGCGTATCCCTCATGCGCCCCCCACTCGTTTGCCGCTTGACCATGAGAACCTCGGCGAGAATACTGATGGCGATTTCCTCGGGCGTTTCGGCACCCAGATCAAGCCCAACAGGCGCGTTCAGACGGCGCAACTCCTCTTCGGCAACCCCCTGATCACGCAAGGCCTGCGTAAACACCAAAATCTTGCGCCGACTCGCGAGCAAGCCAAGATAACGCAAAGGCTTACCAATACAGTAGTCCAACGCCTCCTTGTCCTGACTATTGGTAGCGATTAACACAAAATCGTCAGCTTGCAATCGGATACTTTCACAGGCAGCGGAAAAACTCTCTTTCTCGACCAACTTCGTGCCGGGCGGGAAATGGTCCGGATCAAGGCTTCCGGCAAAAGTGTCGGCAACAAAAATAGCGAAGCCTAGCGGCGCCGCAGCCTTGGCGACAGCACGATTAACATGCCCCGCACCAAGCAGAATCAGACGAGGCCGCAAACCATGCACATCAATGAACACGCGCATCGTCCCCCCGCAGTCGGAACCGACAGCATCTTCACCGGAGCGAGCCATACGCCCCTGAACCACCCGCGCCTTGCGCTCGCCAATGGCGTCGACAGCCTCCGCGATAACCACTCGCTCGATCATGCCGCCGCCGATGGTTCCGATAATCTTGCCATCGGACCGCACAATCATTTGCCCCGAATGACGCGGAGTGGATCCATGACTTTCAATAATATGCGCAAGCGCAAACGGAGAGTTCTCACGCTCCAAACGGGCCGCTTCATCAAAAATACTCATTACGACTCCTATTCTTTATCTCTTCTGCGCAACCACGCCATTGTAAATGGCTCTTGCCGACCCATATCGCCAAGCCACAGCCCATCCAATTCGCCATGCGAGTCCACCAAGGACTGTAGCATGCAAATCAAAGCCTCGTCATGGCGACCGCCATTGACTAGCCAATGTCGTTCAGCATGCGCCGGAACATTCTTGAAAATCCCTTGCGGATGACTCAACAAGCAATCAAAAACTCGCGGACCGAGAACCTCCCCAGCCTCGACGCCAGCGAGCGCGGAAAACAACGGCCAGCGATGAATGCGCTCCGGATCTGCCGGACGCATCAGGGAATCGCCACCACTGACAGCGATTACCACGTCGCTACAACCAGGAATGCAAGGCTCATGCTCGCCCGGAACCTTGAGAGCGCAATGGCGCGCCCCATCGGCTTCGACCAGTATCACGTCCGCCACCGAAGCATTCTTAAATTCCTCGATTACGTGCGCGGAGTACCCAGTCACTTTTCCAGTCTGTTGGTCAAACCCGGCAAAACACGCGACAATACCACCGTCGGCGGACTGCAATGCGGCAACACCGCGCACCAAGTCTGCCTCAATAATGCACTTTACCACGGCACCCTGATCGGGCAAATACATGTGGGTGGTTGTACTTACTAGCACCCGCATTCCGCAGCTTTCCATTTCGTGAGCCAGCCAAAACAAGGTACTGGTTTTCCCACCGGCACCGATTAGACTGACAACAGTGCTCGATCCAAGTTTCGAGCACACCTTGACGAAATCAAAATTCTCCGGGGGAGACAACAATTGAATCAAAATCAGCCTCTCGCAATGTGGCAGCCAAAGACGCGAACTCCGCTTGAAGCGGACTGCATCATTAACGCAGCAGGGTTTTCCCGCCGCATGGGGGAATGGAAAATGATGCTGCCTTTAGGCAATGGAACCTTGCTCGACGTCTGCATACGCAACGCGTTGACGTCTTGCAAGCACGTAATTCTAGTTATTGGAACAAACGGACAAGCGCTCATTCCACGCTACTCCGATTGCCCGGACATCACGACGACAGTCAATCCAACAGCCGAAATAGGCCTGTTTTCTTCGACCCAATGCGGCCTGAAACAAATCAAGCACGCCTATACATTCATTAGCCATGGCGATATGCCTAGTCTTTCGCCTGTGATTTTTCAAGCGCTCTGGCAAGCGCGTGGGGAACATGCCGTATTGCCGACCTACGATGGGCGAAACGGGCATCCTGTGCTACTCCCAAAAGAAATGGCACAGCGCATGAGCGCTGTGCCACCTGAGGGTTCAGCTAAAAACTGGCTACTGCAAAACAGCCACCGGTTTTTGCCGCTGGAAGACCCGGGCATTCTGCTTGACATCGATACTCCTGAACAATACCAAGCTTTCTGCCGCGAATTTTCCAGTATTTCGGACCAATTAGATCGACCAACCACCGACATAGAAGGCAACCAGTGCGATTGCGATCAGCACGGTACCGACATTCAGTCTCTTGAAATCGCCAGAAACAACGCGGCCAATGACCAAGGTAGCAAAACCGAGCATGATACCGGTAACGATATTGGCGGTTAGCACGATGAACACGGCGGTAATCAGACCGCACATAGCATCGACGAAATCGCTAAAGTCAAGCTTGCTAACGCCACTGAGCATCAACAGACCAACATACATCAAAGCAGGAGCGGTAGCGTAAGGCGGAACGATGAGGGCGAGCGGGCCAAGGAAGAGCATGGCCAGCATCAGCAAACCAACGACCGTTGCCGTCAGACCGGTCTTGCCGCCAGCAGCCGTACCGGCAGCCGACTCGATATAAACAGCAGCCGGAGCAGCACCGACAACACCCGCCAAAATGCTGGAAACGGAGTCGGACGTTAGCGCTTTGGCACCGTTGATGATCTGACCCTTATCATCGATCAAGCCGGCTTGGCCAGCAACAGCGCGAATACAACCGGTAGCATCAAATACTGCGGTCATCACCAGAGCCAGAACGGCCGGCAACACAGCAGGCTTGAAGGCACCCATGATATCCATCGAACCAATCAAGGTCTTGCCATCGGCACCCGCAAGAGTCGGCATAGCAAAGACCCCTGCAAACTTCAGATTGGGGTCAACAATCAGGCCAACGATCGTGGAAGCGACGATCACGAGCAGGATGCCACCCGGCACTTTCTTGTACTCAAGGCCGATAGTTGCGGCCAGACCGATCATCGCCATGATCATCGGGAAAGTGATCGCTGCCTTACCACCGAACTGCGATGGCAGGTTGCCAGGAGCGGAGTTGAATACGACCATACCAACCTCCCAAGCGGCGATATAGAACAGGAACAGACCAATACCAATCCCCGTACCGTGAGCGATACCACTCGGCAGGTTGTTGATGATCCAGGTCCGGATACCGGTTGCCGAAATAACGGTAAAAAATACGCCCATCAGGAAGATGGCACCGAGCGCCGTAGGAACCGGAACCTGTTGACCGAGAACAAGACTGAACGCCGTAAACGCGGTCAGCGAGATCGCACAGCCGATAGCCATAGGCAGATTAGCCCACAGCCCCATCAGCAAGGAACCCAGACCTGCGACCAAACACGTCGCCACAAAAACGCCTTCTTTCGGAAATCCCGCAGCGCCGAGCAAGCTCGGCACGAGAACCACGGAATACACCATTGCCAAGAAGGTGGTCAGGCCAGCGATTACTTCAATCTGAGTCGTACTTTTACGCTCCGATATTTTGAAGAAGCCGTCAAGCCCGCCACCGGAACTATTGTTTTCATTAGCTGCCATAAGGGATTGCCTCCAAACGATTAAAATTACGTGGGTACAAACGTGGAACAAAAAATCCCTTGTTTTCGGGATTCGTTTGATCACCAAAACGACCCGGATCTTTGCCCGGTTCGCTTCGACGATCAGACTAGGGGAACGGTACCACAGATTTAACTGTGTGAACCGCTATCAGGTGCGCTCATAGGCCACGCGCCCATCGACATACGTTCGATAGACGTTACGGTCATCACCCAGCGTAAACAAAACAAACAGTTTGTCTTGCAGCGACTTGGAATTGTCGTAGCGCAATTGCTGCAACGGTGTCGCGGTTGGGTTAAGCACCACAAAGTCAGCCTCCTTACCAACAGTAAAATTACCGATCTTGTCTTCCAAGCTAAGTGCCGCCGCGCTGCCAAGTGTCGCTGAATAAAGCGATTCAAACGCTGACATCTTTTGACCCTGCATTTGCAGCACTTTATAAGCTTCATTGAGCGTCTGAATCAAGCTAAAGCTGGTCCCGGCACCAACATCAGTGGACGTCGTGATACGAACCTTGTTCTTTTCAGATCTACGCCAGTCGAAAAGACCGCTACCAAGATAAAAATTGGAGGTCGGGCAAAATGCGATAACGGAGTTCGTCTCCCGCATGCAGTCCCACTCTTCGTCTTCCAAGTGGATGCAGTGCGCAAACACACTACGCTTACCGGTCAGGCCTCGCCTGTGATAAACATCGAGATAACTGCTGCTTTCCGGGAAAAGGCTCTTCACCCAGGCAATCTCATTCTTGTTCTCGCTCAAGTGAGTTTGCATATAGGCGGTCGGGTGCTCCTTCATCAGAGCGCCCGCAGCATCAAGCTGTTCTGGCGTTGATGTTGGGGCAAAGCGTGGGGTAATCGCGTAAAGCGAACGACCTTTTTCGTGCCAGCGACCAATCAGTGCCTTGCTCTCGTCGTAGCTCGATTGCGCTGTATCGAGCAAGTAATCCGGGGCATTGCGATCCATCATGACCTTACCGGCAATGATGCGCATGTTGATTTGCTCTGCCGTTTCAAACAGTGCATCAACGGACTCAGGATGAACAGAACAGAAGGTCAGGGCTGTGGTGGTGCCGTTACGCAACAACTGTTTAACAAAAAAATTCGCCTTGTCTTTTGCGTAATCTTTGTCGCCGTAGCGACGCTCCGTGGGGAACGTATAGTTATTTAGCCACTCGAGGAGCTGCTCACCATACGCACCGATCATTTCGGTTTGTGGATAGTGAATATGGCCATCAATGAAACCGGGGACAATCATTTTGCCCGAGTAGTCACTGACAGTAACGCCTTCCGGAACCAGGTGCCTCCCGTCTTCCCAGGGGCCGAACCATTCGATCTTGCCGTTCTTGACTAGTAACAGGCCATCCTGAATGTGGCGTACGTTACTTTCAATTTCTTCGTGGCTCTGAACTACATTGACAAAATCCACGAAGTTACCGCGAATCGCCTTCGGCGAATTTTCAAGATTCATGTGCTGTCCTTACAAAGCAATATTTAGGATGAATTGGCAAGAAAACGGCTTCCGTCAAACTCCGTTGCATTATTTTTGTACGCGCAACATGGGCCTTACGGAAGCCGCTGACGCTTTTCAGCGTCAGGCTTCACTGCAAACACTTCTACTGCGACTGCGACTGCGACTGCTACACTACTTCCTTGGCGCGGATACCGCAACTGCTTTTTCTAAATTTTTCCGAGTCCTTTGAGCACGACCTCCGGCGAGAAATGCCATTTACGTAGCCACACGCCACAAGCATCGTGAATCGCGGTAGCAATAGCCGGAGCGGCACCATTGACAGCGAGTTCGCCAATCGACTTGGCTCCATACGGCCCGACTTTATCGTCACTCTGGATCAGATAAGCACCAAAGTCCCCCGGAAGATCGCCAACCTTCAGCGCACCGTAGCTTGCGAAATCTCGGGTAATCGGAATTCCATTGGCGTCATACACGATTTCCTCGTACAACGAGTGGCCAATCGCTCGCAAGCTAGCGCCATAAATCTGCCCCAAGGCAAGTTCCGGATTGATCGGCGTACCGCAGTCGAGCAGTGCGTAGAACTTATCCAGACGCACTTCCCCCGTACGGACATTGACTGCCACTTCGGCAAAATTGGCGCCGTAGGGGAAGCTCAACTTGTCGGTAATAAAGCAGCCGGTGCCGACCAGAATACCGAAGCCGGTTCCGCTCTCGCCCTTATGCGCAAACTGGGCCAGCGTGACTTCACCCTTCTTGCCCTTGATGATCCCTGGAGCCACCAGTTGCACATCGCTTTCCGGCTCGCCGAGCATTTTGGCACCATGATGCACAATCTTGGCCAGCAGATCCTCGGCGGCACGCTTAGCTGCGTTACCTGAGAAGTTGGTACCCGAAGAAGCATAAGCACCCGTGTCGTACACTGCGTGGTCAGTGTCACCCGAAATAACGTGAATGCTATCCATCGGGACGCGCAGCACTTCAGCGGTAATTTTGGCGACAGCAGTATCAAGACCGGTACCAAGATCTGCCCCCCCAGAAAGGACGATGAATGTACCGTCCGACTCGAGCTTGACCATACAGTTGGCCTGATCGATATCAGGAATACCCGATTTCTGCTGGATAATCGAAACACCACGACCAAAGCACCAATCACCCTGCACCGGACGCGACTTGTCCCATTCGATCAGCTCACGGCCTTTCTTGAGAATTGGCTCAAGCGCACAACTGGCAGCACTCGGAATCTCTGCGGGAACCTTACCTTCGCTGACCTTCGCCAAGACCGGCAGCGTCTGGCCTTCCTGGACGCGGTTGATCTCTACCATCTTGAGCTGGTCAATCCCTAGCTTTTCAGCGAGTTCGGCAATCGCCATGGTCAACGCGAAGTTACCTTTCGGTGCACCGTAGCCTTGGAAAGCGCCGTTCGGGCAAATATTCGAGTAATAGGTCTTCACATCGAAGGTAACGTTATCGCACGGATACAGCGGCAAGGACAGAGCCGGACCGTTACACGGCACCGTCATGGCATGGTTGCCATAAGGCCCGGTATTGGCACGCAGGCGCATGTCGATGGCCGTCAGCTTGCCGTCCTTGGTAGCACCAAGCTTGATATCCACTTCTGCGACGTGACGCGACGAGCAGGCGATGAACTCTTCCTCGCGGGTATAGCGGAAATAGACCGACCGGCCGGTGACATAAGTCGCCCAGGCGCAGACTTCTTCCAGCAGCATGTCCTGCTTAGAACCGAAGCCGCCACCTACGCGCTGCTTGATCACGTGCACCTTATTCTGCTTGAGGCCAAGGATACGCGAAATATGCCGACGAACGTGCCATGGCACCTGCGTTGAGGCACGCACAACAACCCGGTCTCCATCCATGTAAGTATGGGCGACATGCGGCTCATTCGGAGCTTGCTGAGCCTGCGTCGAGCAATAGGTACCCTCTACGATTGCATCGGCCTGGGCAAAGCCAAGGTCCGTGTCGCCGAGATGACCATGAACATGGCAGACCAGATTCTCATGAGGGCGACCATGGAGCGGGAAGTTAATAATCATCTTCTCGTCACGATCCGCCGAGTTCTTGTTCTGCTCAGCCAAATCATCCGGAGCACCAACGACGTACTCAATGACTTCGTCGTGAACGATCGGAGCGCCCGGAGCGGCTGCTTCGGCAATCGACATAACAGGCTTCAGAACCTCGTATTCAACTTCAATCAACGAGATCGCTTGCAGGGCAATTTCTTCGCTCTCAGCAACAACGCCGGCAACGCGATCACCCACGTGACGCAGTTTCTTGCTGAACATGCGGCGATCGAGCGGAGAAGGCTCAGGCGCATTCTGACCACCCGGCGTATACATCACTTTGGAGCAGTTCAAGTACGTGATGACGTGAATCACGCCCGGCAGCTTCTCGGCCTTGCTCACATCCAAACGTTGGATCAGCGCATGCGGATGCGGCGAACGCAGCATCTTGAGGATCGCGGTATTGGCCGGGAGACCGTCTTCGACGTAGCAGGGCTTGGCTTTCACCATCTTTGCCGAATCGAGCTTCGGAAAAGCCTTACCGACGTAGGTCAGACCTTCGCCAAACTCGGGAGCCGTCGCCACCTTATTAGGATTGCCATTCAAACGCTCACGAACGAGTTCAACCACTTCAAACAGCTGTTGATAGCCGGTATCGCGATCATAGATACCGGACAATCCATCTTCAATCTGCTCCCGGGTCGGTGCCGAATAACGTTCAATCAAATCGGCAATAACCAGCGATATCGCCGGACTGTTGTAGCCGGACTGAACCACACCAACATCAACCATCGCCTTTTGCACAACACTCAGCTCATTCCAGGCAGAAAGAGACTCTGCAGTGCGCACTGCAGACCCTTCGAGTTGAGCCGCTATCAACAACGACGCATTGACGATAACGCCGTTAAACAGAATCGAATCTGTGCCCGCGAAACCAAAACCATCGTCGGAATTACGGACCGAATGCATGCCTAAATCGAACAGCAACCGCTGGACGTTTTCGCCAGCACGGCAATCGACGCTGCGCTCACTTCCATTTAGAGTAAAACGGATGCCCATCTCATTTCTCCTTGATCATCTGCTGGCAGTCGGCAAGAAGGTCCGCGACCACCACACCTGCGATATAGCGCTTGTAAGACACGCTACCGCGCAAATCAGCGACCGGCGCAACCGCCTCGCTTACCGCAGTTTGCAGCGCCTCGCCCGAAAGCCGCTTTTGTTCTACAGCGGCAAGACGCACGGGGCTTGAAACTACGCCTTCAATCGCAACACGCTGCTGACCGTCAGCGGCAATCGCCACAGCAGCAGTAAGAACCGTGAGACCACCCACCGAACGGGCGACCTTGCGGGTTGAGCAGCAAACGTTCGGCTCGGGCAAGACGACACCGAGCACGAGACCGTCACGCGAACCAGCGAGCCAACTCGCCAGATCGGCATCGCCGCCACCAGCGAGAAGCACTTTGGCATTCATCACCATCAAAACAGGCAACAACACGGCTTCGTTCTGTCGCGCAAACAACTCCCCACCAAAGCTCGCTTGATTACGGACATTACGCGAGTAGACAAAGCCCGCCGCTTCGCGCACCGCAGCGGGGACGACCGGATTGTCGATCACTTGTTGCAAGGTCGCGGTGGCGCCGATTGTCACCTGCCCACCTTCCGACTTGATCCCACTCAAACCTAAGCCTGCTAGAGAAATGGCCACGCTCTTGGTCGAGCGCGTCGGCGTTGCATTCAGCTTGCTACCGCCGGCCATGAAAACAGCATCGTCCTTGAACTGGCTCTTGAATCGAACTGCTTCATCAACCGAAGCAGGTTTCAGAAATTGTTCAAACATTGTCTACTCCCGTACTGTCCAACTACTAACTTAAAAAACTGGAAAGCTTCAGACTAGCGCGTCCATGCGTTTCCACATCGCAGCAGCAACCTTGCGAGCCTCTGCGTAGATGGGTTCGACATCAAAAGCGAACGCCCGGTTCTCATAAACGAGCTTGCCTTCAACCATAACGCTATCAACAGCGCTCGAACCCATGCCAAAGGCCAGATGCCCACCTATGTTCTGGGCGACCAACGGGGTCGGAGAGTCATAGTTGCAGATGGTCAGATCGGCCTTGTAGCCCGCTTCGAGACGACCAAACTTGGCACCAAAATTCCGCTCAAGCAAGGTGTTACCGTTAGACAGGAAACGCGCAAAGCTATCCGGCCACATCGAGCCACCGGCATCGCGATGCTTGAAGTAGGCGAACTTCAGCTCCTCAAGCATGTCCGCACCGATACCATCGGTACCCAGCGCCACATTACGCAGCGTGCCGAGTTTGTGGTTGTAGCCTACGTGGTTGTTCATATTGGAACGGCTGTTATGAACCAGGAAGGCATCCTTCTCGTTAAGGATTGCAATGTCCGCATCCGACAGGTACAGACCATGACCGATAAGCGTCTTGGAATTGATCAGGCCGTGTCCGGCCATGCGTTCGATCAAATCCTTGCCGTAAATGTCGTGGCCATGGGAGACGTCATACAGATCTTCGGCGACGTGGATATGCATACCACGGCCCGTCGACTTGACAGCGTCAGCCATCATTTCCATGCCGCTTTCACCAACGGTGAATGGCGCGTGCGCACCAATATGGCACTCAACCAGATAGGGCTCATCGCCCTTGGCTTTGGCCGCGTCAATTTGCTTGGCGAAGGCGATGTTCTCATCGACGCCGGCACGCAATTCAGCCTCACCACCGTTGCGCTGAGTTGTCTCATAGCAGGTCATGCCACGCAGACCGGCCTTGAGAAAACCCTTGCGCAGGGTGTTGAGCGAACCGGCGATGTAGTTCGGCGAGGCATGGTGATCAATCACCGAGGTACAACCGCTCTTGATTGCATCCAAGGAACAGATCAGACCGCTGTAGTACAGCGACTCCTCGTCAAGCACGCGGTCGAGACGCCACCAAAGGTTCTTGAGCGTCGAGATGAAATCCGGGCACGGATTGATATTGGCCATGATGCCGCGCGCCAGGCCTGAGTAGAAGTGATTGTGCGAGCAGACGATGCCAGGCATCACCAGCTTGCCATTCATCTCGCGGACTTCGGCAGTCGGGTACTTGGCGGCAAGGCCGGCACCGACTTCCTTGATCAACGAGCCCTCGATGGCGATATCGACACCAGATTGAACCGAAGCCGGTTCAATCTGTACTGCAGTTACATTCTTCAGAATCAACATTGATTATTCCTCCACTGCGGTCAGCAGATAGCTATGCTTGCTGTGAATCTGGGCGATGACGCGACACATGTCGGACAACTCGGCGGGTGCATTTTCAACCTGGCTGCTGGCGTTGATCTTCAGGTTAAAAACCTTGCCATCCTGACGAATGGTGATCGCGGAACCATCGATGTAGAAGCCGGGGTTGGTGCTCTTCACGAAGTCCTGCGGCAGGCTGAAGATGGTGACCTTGTCCTTGTACGGACGACCTTGATGCGGACAGAATTCACCGCAGTTGCCGCACTCGTTACAGAAAGCATCCACGTGAACGGTCTGGCAACGATCCTTGTAACCAGGAACCGGGATGGAGATATTGGCGCGGTTCGGGCACACATCGACGCACTTGGCGCAAACGTAGTTACATTCCAGACAACGCGAACCTTCCTGCTGGGTGAAGGAATGCAGATCAACCTTCTTGACGAAGTTCACCACCACCTTGCTCTTGCGCGCGGCGATGTCAGCCGGATTAGCATTGGCCCAGTACTTGTCGTCAAAGGGGTTCTTCAGGTTCTCACGTTTGACAATGACATCGGTTGCGCGACGTGCATCACCAATAGCCGAAACGATGGAAGACGGACCCGTTTGCACGTCACCAATCAGGAAGACGTTTTCACGCGGCGTTTCACCGGTCTTGGCATCAACGATCGGCCAACCCTTGGCGTCGAGCGGAACACCCATTGCCTTCAGAACGTCACCATCGGCTTGCTCACCAATCGCGGTGACCAGCGCATCCATCTTGAAGGTAACTGTCTTATCGGTTGCTTCCGGACGACGACGACCTTTCTCATCGGGCTCGCCCAGAGCCATCACTCGGCAAACCAGCGTGCCATCCTTGTCAAAACGCTCAGGATTGGTCAGGAAGCAGAACTTGATGCCATCCTCGACAGCCTCTTCGTACTCTTCGAGGTAAGCCGGCATTTCGTTGAGGGTACGACGATAGATAACGGTCACGTCTTCGACGCCCGGAACGCGCAGCGCAGCACGGGAGCAGTCCATCGCGGTATTGCCTGCACCAATGATGGCCACATGCTTGCCGAGCTTGAGCTCTTCGCCCTTATTGAAGCTGGTCAGGAACGGTAGCGAGCTGTAGATGTTCTTGTTGTCGCCTTCGAGCTTGACGCCGCTGTTCTTCTCGGTACCGATACCGATCAGCACATACTCGAAACCTTGCGCGCGAAGTTGATCAACCGTCAGCTTCGGATCGCAGCTGTACTCGAACTTGACGCCGTGCTCAGCGACAAAGTTGATGTCGTGCATGACCGTTTCAGCCGGAATACGGAAGCGCGGGATGACATTCATCACCACACCGCCGGCATTGGCTTCACGCTCAAAAACCGTGACCGGATGACCAGCGCGGGCGAGGAAGTAAGCCGCCGACAAACCGGCCGGTCCCATACCGACAACAGCCACCGGATGACGCGAACCAGTGACGGCCGGCTTGTTCCAACGAGCGTGATACTCGGACCAGCCTCTTTCCAGCGCCACCTTCTTCATGTCGCGAATCTTGACTGAACCTTCGTAGTCAAGACGCGTACAGTTGTACTCACACTGGTGATCACAAATATGACCGGTCATGGCTGGCAACGCGTTGTTGCGATAAATCACTTCGAGAGCATCGGCATAACGGCCTTCACCGACCAGACGGACGTACTCCGGGATGTCCTGATGAATCGCGCAAGCGGTAACGCAAGGCGCGACATAGCAGTCCATCAGTGGCAACGCAGTGCCGGTGTCGATCTTATCCTTCGAACGCCAGGCTTTCTGCGTGTATTCAGCAGTCAGCGACTTAGCAGCAAGGGCTTCGACTTTCGCGACGTCGATCTTGGTCATACCCCAGGTCTTGGACGTGTCGAGCTCCTTGACGCACTCGAGCATGCGGCCGTAACCACCCGGCTTGAGCAGATCGGTAGCCATGGTGATCGGGCGGATACCGCAATCAAAGATGTCTTTGATGTTGTACAGGCTGGCACCACCGGAATAGGAAACCGGCAGATCACCATCAAATTCGCGCGAGAGAACCGCTGCAACGTTGATCGACAATGGGAACAGAGCACGACCGGACATGTAGAACTCGCCACCAGGCAAAACACCTTTTCCGTTAACCGCGCCCAAGGTATTGGTCAGTTTGACACCGAAGCTGAGTTTCTTTTCTTTGGCCACAGCACGCAAGCGGTGCAGCATCTCCTTGGCGCGATCTAGCTTGAGATCATGTTCAAAGGATTCTTCCTTGACGATCAGATAATCAAAGCCGCAGGTATCGAGAATTTCGCGAACGCGCTTGAAGCCAAGCAGCGTTGGGTTGAGCTTAACAAAAGTGTTGAGCGATTTTTCTTCCAGCATGTACTGGCAAATCTTCTCGATTTCGTCTGGCGGGCAGCCGTGCATCGTCGACAGTGTGACGCCATGCACCAATTCTGGGGAAATGCGTGAAGGCAGGCTCTGCAGACGCGCCTTGCGACTTTCCAGACCCATGCTCTTGATGAAATCCTCATCATTAACCCATTTTTGAAGGATACGAACGTACTCAGCAAATTTCGGGTGCTTTGAGGAATTGATCGTATTGTTAATGAATTCCTGCATCGGCGGCTGCTTGATGCCGTCCAGGTTGTAGCCAACACTCATATTAAAGCTGAATGAATTAGCCTCACCGTCAACACGCGGATCGAAGATTTCTTCCAGCAAGTACAAAACAAACCATGCCTTGAGGTATTCGTCGTACGCTTTGGGCAGCGTGTATTCAGTCGACCATTCCGTGTTGTAGCACTCGTCTTCTGCGTCGATACAGGGCTTTTCGATCTCCAGACGATCCATGATCTGGACGGTCTTGAGCTCAATGAAGCGGCCGCCGGACAACCAGGCAGTCACGATATTTTGAGCGAGCTGCGTATGCGGGCCGGCAGCAGGCCCTACTGGCGTCTCGCAAGTCTCACCAAAAACGCCAATCAGGCTCTCGTTACTTTTGCGGTAGAACTGCTGTTCTTTGATGTCAAAAATAGAACGGTTAGCCTTGAACTCCCCAAAAATACGAGTCAAGAGTGCTTCAAATGGTACCGGGCGCATGATGTCGCTCATAGTGATCTCCTTATTATTGCCAATCGGCTAAATGAAATTACAAGGCCCGCAACTGCAAAACATCGGGCCCATCGAAAGAATCGTAAGCAAAACTCAAGCCAGACGCCGTGCGAATCCAAACCCAATTTTCGACTCACTTCGGCCGCCAGCAGCTATCAAATCAATACTTTGCCTATCAATTTGATAGATACCTCAAAACCCCCTACAAAATAGCCGCCTATTTCCATACAGCTACCGGTGGTCGGCCATTCAACCCTCAGCCGAAACGTCCGCTATTCGCTAGCATATTCAAAAGGGGGATCCAAAACCGCCCAAAGAGCGTACCCAGCAATTCAAAAGACAACTGAACGACTGACCTACACGTTACTCGAGCGACGTTCAAGAGCCGGATAGAATACCAAATTCAAACAGAAAGGGGCACGAAAATCGAGTTGCGCCCACTTCGCCGCACGCCGCTTTTGATGCCGTACCTTGACTGCACCCGGCCTGGGCTTAGCCCCGAGGAACTATTTGCAAGCAGAGGAAGCTCCTCACCCCACCCTTTGAACCCTTACCATCTCGGAAACATGAAGTCAAACGCGATACTTGTTACCGCGATTCAAATGCATTACCATCGCCCCACCAAATAAGAATCAGTCTTAAGACTGGCGCGCTCGCGATTTCTGGCTTTAAACTTTCCCCAGAGTCTCCGAGCTTAGTCCCGACGTCATTTGGCGGCGGGAACCCTAGTTACATTAATGAGTTTTAATCTTCAAGGAGATACAAATGAATAACAATATTGTCCACCCAGTGGACGAAGTACTGCCTACCGGCAAACTCGCCGCACTGGGCATACAACACGTGCTGGTGATGTATGCCGGGGCCGTCGCAGTACCACTAATCGTAGGCCGCGCACTCAAGCTCGACCCCCACCAGGTTGCGATGCTGATCTCGGCGGATCTGTTCTGCTGCGGTTTGGTTACGCTGATTCAGTCATTTGGCCTTACCAAGTGGTTCGGCATCAAGCTACCCGTAATGATGGGCGTGACCTTCGCCGCAGTAGGCCCCATGGTGGCCATGGCCAATGCCACGCCTGGGCCAGATGGCGCGCGCGCGATCTTTGGTGCGATTATTGGTGCGGGTATCGTTTCTATGTTATTGGCTCCGGTGATGGGGAAATTGCTGCGCTTCTTCCCGCCGGTGGTTACGGGGAGCATCATCGCCGTCATCGGCATCAGCCTGATGCGCGTTGGCGTGAGTTGGGCAACCGGTGCGCCGGCTCAATTCGCGCAGAACGTTGATGTGCCCAAACTAGTGGCCATGGTCGACGGCGCCAAGGCCAGCGCTGCTTCGGCAGCAGAGGCTGCGGCAGCAACTGGAGCTGCAGCACCCGCCATGAAGCTGGGCCCCATCCCGATGGTGAACAACCTCAACTACGGCGCGCTGGATAACCTGGCCATCGCAGGTTTTGTACTTGTGGTAATCCTGCTGCTGGTGAAATACGGCAAAGGCTTCATCGCCAACATCGCGGTGCTGCTGGGCATCGTTGCCGGATGCGTGTTGGCCACGGGCATGGG
>RRZU010075369.1_pt1 | contig 23282 bp, 20 predicted proteins | sample 2165561 | NCBI WGS metagenome assembly RRZU01 (sample SAMN10456909, study PRJNA506462) | wastewater metagenome | isolation source: wastewater sludge | place: USA: Moscow, Idaho | reverse complement strand
GCTGACGGCGCTCGCCGTCGGTGAGGAGCGTACTGGAGGCTGCAGCAGCGGGGAAATTCCCCTCCGTAAAGCCTGCCACAAAGGCGCACTTGACACTGGCGCCGACAACGCGCTCCACCTCCGACACCAGCACCTGGTCACGGGTGATCTCCTCGATTCGCCAGGCGGACGCCCCCAAAGTGAAGACGTCGCCGACCCGCGATTCGTAGACCATTTCCTCGTCCAGCTCGCCCACCCGGCGTCCACCCTGCTCGTCGGAAGCCAGGAAGACCCCGAACATGCCGCGGTCGGGGATGGTGCCGCCTGAAGTGACGGCCAGCCGCAACGCGCCCGGTCGCGGATGGAGCCGGCCATCGTCGCCGGTCACCAGCCGGGCCCGCAGCTCACCGAAGTCGGCGGCCGGGTAGGCCCCGGTCACCAGTTCGACGATGGAGTCGAACAATGCGCGGTCGAGCCCCGCGTAGGGATCTGCCCTGGTCACCGTGGCAAACCAGGCGTCCACGTCGAGCCCGGCGCTACCGGCAGCGGCAGCCGCCGCGACGGTCTGCTGGGCAAGCACATCCAGCGGATGACGCGGCACCCGTAGTTCCTCGATCTGGCCCGCCAGCAGGGCTTCGACAGCCACCACCGCCGGCCCGAGATCGCCACGGTGCAGTGGGTACACATCGCCTCTGGAGACCGCCCCCACGTCATGACCGGCGCGTCCGATCCGCTGCAAGGCGCTGGCGACCGAGGCCGGTGCCCCCACCTGGATCACCTGGTCGACGGCGCCCATGTCTATGCCGAGCTCCAGCGAACTGGTCGCCACCACGCAGCGCAGGTCACCTGACTTCAGCGCCGCCTCGATCTCGGCGCGTGCCTGTTTGCTGACCGAGCCGTGGTGGGCGCGGGCGATCACGGCCGGCACGCCGCGGACGATGTCGGAGGGCGCCATGATCTGTGCCGGCGGCCGGTCGGGCACCTCGTCCAGCATGCCGGGGGCGTGTTCGGCGGCCCACAGTTCGTTCAGCCGTCCGGTCAGCCGCTCGGCTGTCCGGCGAGAGTTGGTGAAGATCAGCGTCGAGCGTCCCTGGGTGACGGTCTGGTAGATCTGCTGTTCGATGTGCGGCCACAGCGACGGGCTGGTTGCGGCGTCCACCGCCAAGGTGTCTGTGCCGAGCCCGCCCAGCAGTGGGTCGACGGGTGGCTCGCTGCCGGGTGCCGGGCCGGGTTGGGTGATGTCGGCCACCGGGAGGCGGACGGTGACGTCCCACAGCTTGTGCGTCGGCGGGCAGATCACCCGGACGGGTCGGTCGCCACCGAGGAACTGGGCGACCCGCGCGACCGGACGCACGGTAGCTGACAACGCCACCCGTTGGACGTCCTTGCCGACCAGGGCGTCCAGCCGCTCCGCACTGAGCGCCAAGTGGCTGCCTCGCTTGGTTCCGGCCACCGCGTGGATTTCGTCGATGATCATCATCTGCACGCTGGTGAGCGTCGCACGGGCCGAGCTGGTCAGCATCAGGTAGAGCGACTCGGGGGTGGTGATAAGGATGTCTGGCGGGGTGCGCAGCAACGCGGCTCGCTCGCGTGCGGTGGTGTCGCCGCTGCGGACGCCGACGGTGATCGGGGCCTGCGGCACGCCGAGACGCTCGGCGGCCACCCGGATGCCGGTCAGCGGTGCCCGCAGATTGCGTTCGATGTCGACGCCGAGCGCTTTGAGGGGCGAGACATAGACCACCTTGGTGCCCGCAGTAGCCGGGCGCGACGCCAACCGGTCCAGCGCCCACAGGAATGCCGCGAGGGTCTTGCCCGATCCGGTCGGGGCCACGACCAAGGCGTGCTCACCTTGTGCGATGGCAGCCCAGGCCTCGATCTGAACGGTGGTCGGTGCTTCGAAGACGCTCCGGAACCACTCCCCCGTCGGGACGGAGAAGTCGGCCAAGGCGTCGGTCATGCCGGCAAGTCTGCCACTGCCGCTTTGCCGTGCTGCCGGGTCAGCCGCAGCACCGCCCATCTGCGGCGCGGACCGGGATCACCGCCGACTCTGCGTCCCCAGCCGGCGCACAACACGTGCCGCCATTGTCGACCGACCCGAGTTGCTCTGCCGCGGCAAGCAGCCCCGCCCGGACGATCAGCTCGGCCGGGATTGACTCGTAGGACTCGCCGTCAACGCTCACCGTGCGGCAATCGTTCGGGCCGCAGACATCGCAGCACTGGCTGTGCCCGGTCTGGCCGCCCAGCCACTGCTCCAAGGTACGGTCGTTCAGCAGGATCCGGTTCGACTCCAGCGGCGCGAGCTGGAACCGTGCCAAGGCGATGGCCGACTCCGTCAGGCGCACTCGAATCCCGACCGGGGAAAGTGCCGCGTCCAGCGTCCGGGCAGCCTGCCTCACCTGATCGCCGGTCTGCATGCAACGAGGACAGGTCTGGCCGGATTCCACCAGCCGCTGCCAGTCGATCTGCAGTTCCATGCCGGCCCGACTACTTCGAACTGAGCAGTTGCGCGATCTCGGCGGCCTTGGGGACCCGACCCGAGACCAGCACCTGCTCGTCGACGACCAGCCCGGGGGTGCGCATGATGCCGTAGCCGGCGATCTCGGTGTAGTCGGTGACCTTCTCGATGGTGGCGTCCAGGCCCAACTGCTCGACGGCCTGCCGGGCCTGCTTCTCGAGGTTGACGCAGTTGGCGCAGCCGGGGCCGAGGATCTTGATCGATGTCATCTTGAGTGGTTCCTTCCGTCAGGCGTAGATGAAGTTGAACAGGTAGCCGACCACCGTGATCGCCAGGGCAACTGAGCCGAAGAACAGGGCCAACAGTTGCGGTTTGAGGACGCGCCGCAGCATCACTGCCTCGGGTATCGACAGCGCGATGGCGCTCATCATCAGGGCCATCACCGTGCCCAGCGGCAGGCCCTTGCTCCACAGCGCCTCGCCGATCGGGACGACCCCTCCGCCGTTCACGTAGAGCGGCAGTCCGGCCAGCACGGCCACCGGCACGGCCAGCGGATTGTCGGCGCCGGCGTAGGTGGCGAAGAAGTCGGTGGGCACCCAGCCGTGGATCGCTGCACCGATCGCGACGCCGATCAGCACCCACTTCCAGACCTTGGTGAAGATCTCCTTCGCCTCGCCGACGGCTGCGTCCACCCGCTCCTGCAGCGTCGGGACGTGTCCGTCGGCGCGCAGCTCACCGATCCGGGTCTTGAAGACCGCAGGTTCCACCCACTTGTCCAGATCGAACCGGCTGAAGATGAAACCGATGACGATGGCGATCAGCGAGCCGGCGAGGACGTAGGCACCGGCGACGTCCCAACCGAACTGGTCGCCGATCAGGATGGCGGCCACCTCGCTGACCAGCGGCGAGGCGATCAGGAATGTGAGGGTGATCGACAGCGGAATGCCGGCCGCCACGAAACCGATGAACAGCGGGATCGACGAACAGCTGCAAAACGGCGTCACCACACCGAGCACCACCGCCAGGATCAGCCCGACGAACAGCCCCCGCCCGTCCAGGAATCTCCGGGCCTTTTCGAGGTCGAGGCTGGCCCGCAGCATCCCGATCACGAACATCAGACCGGTCAACAGCAGCAGGATCTTCACGGTGTCGTAGCTGAAGAAGTGCAGGGCCCCGCCCAACCTGCCGTTCAGGTCGAGACCCAGCAGATCACCGTAGAGCCAGTCCCACAGCGGCTTGTTCAACCGATACACGGCCACCCAGACCGCCGCTGCACCCAACAGCTTCGCAACCAATGGGAGCTGACCTGCCCGCACCGGGGTCTGCTGGGTGGCGGTCACCGGACGCCCGCGAGGTCACTGACGGGCAGGGCTGCGTGCAGCCGGTCAAGGGCATCGGTGGCCAGTTCGTAATCCATCCAACGGCCCCGGCGGGTCGCGGTCACCAAGCCGGCCTCGCGGAGCACCTTCAGGTGATAGCTGAGCAGGTTCGCCGGTACCTCAGCCTCTTCCTGCATCGTGCACACGCAGGTCTTGCCCCGCTTGGCCAGCGTCGTCACTAGACCGAGACGGATCGGGTCGGCAACGCAGCCCAACAGCGCGGCCGCCTCAGCGACACCCTCCTTCGTCACTTCAAGAAGGTTTGAATCAAGCACATTTGAAGTATGCTCCCCAGCTCGGACGCGGTCAACTTCAGACGGCGTCCCACCAACCGCGGGCGGAGCGGGAGCCGCATGCCGGTGGACGGTCAGGCATCGCGGGTGCGCAGCAGGACTACGGCACCGGCCACGGCGATGACCACCCAGGTCGCGAACACGAGCGCCCCGGTGGTGGTGTCCAGCAGGATCCCGGACGCCGTCGGGTCGACCTCAGTGAAGGACTTCGCGGCATTGGAGGGCAGGTATTTGAACAGACCGTCCCAGCTTTGCGGCAGCAGTGCGCTCGCCAGAGTGGGCAGGAAGATCACCCCGCCGATCAACGCGGCGATGGAGCCGCCGATGTTGCGAAGCATCACTCCCAGAGCCACCCCGACGACGCCCAGTCCGGTCAAGTAGGCCACCGTTCCAAGGACTGCGCGCGCCACCCCGTCATCGGACCAGGCGAGCGTTGCCGCTCCACCATTGCTCAGGACAGCCATCCCCGCGAAGAACGCAACCAAGGTGGACACGAGCACGACCACGCCGGTGAGTGCGGTGAACACCAGGATTTTGGCCGCCAGCACCTGGACGCGTGACGGCACGGCCGTGAACGTCACCCGGATCAGCCCGGAGGCATACTCGCGCGAACCGTGCAGCGCACCGGCGGTCCCCACGAGCAGCAAGCCAAGGATCGTCCCTGTCATCACCGTCGACACCGGGTCCTCGCCACGCCGACCTGGGCCGGTGCTGGTGGCACCGGAGGCCGAGAAGCCGGCGAGCACTGCGAAGCCGGCGATGCTCACCGCGATCGCGGCCAGCATTGCCCAAGTGGTCTTCAGGGTCACCATCTTGATCCATTCGGAGCGGACCACTCCGGCGAAGGTCAGGTGACCGGTGGGTTTGGCTGACGGTTGCGGTTTGGCCGCCGGGGCGAGCGCCAAGACCTGATGGGTGGTGGTCATCGGTGGTCCTTCTCGTTGGTGGGCGCGCCGCGGAACGCCACGGCATCAGCTGTCAGAGTCATGAAGGCTTCCTCCAGCGAGGGAGCCACGGGGACCAATTCGTGGAGTTCGACGCCATTCACCGACGCGAGCCGGCCGACCTCGGACGCCGGCAAGCCCTCGATGGTGAGCCTGTCGGCGGCGTCCGAGGAGACCGTCACTCCGGCCCCGGCGACCAGCTGGCCCAGCCGGTTGGCGTTCGGCGAGACGACCCGGACGTAATCCTTGCCTGCCGAGGCGACGAAGTCGTCCATCGACAGGTCTGCGATCAGCTTGCCCCGGCCGATCACGATCAGATGGTCGGCGGTGATCTCCAACTCCGACATCAGGTGGGAGGACAGGAAGACGGTGCGCCCCTCGTGGGCGAAGCCACGCAGGAGTTCGCGGATCCACCTGATGCCGTCGGGGTCAAGGCCGTTGACCGGCTCGTCGAGCATCAGGATCTGGGGGTCACCGAGCAGAGCCGTGGCGATCCCCAGGCGCTGGCCCATTCCGAGCGAGAAGCTCCCGGCCGGCTTGTCGGCCACCTTGGTCAGGCCGACTACCTCCAGCAGCTCGTCCACCCGCGAGCGTGTGATGCCGACGGTCGCGCCGATGGCACGCAGGTGGTTGCGAGCCGAACGTCCTCGGTCGACGGCGCGGGCCTCAAGTAGTGCGCCGATCTCGGACAGTGGCGCGAGCGAACGGGTGTAGGACACCCCGTTCACAGTGGCGACACCGGCGGTGGGTTTGTCCAGTCCAAGAATCATTCTCATCGTCGTGGACTTCCCGGCACCATTTGGCCCGAGGAAGCCGGTGACGACACCTGGCCGAACGGCGAAACTGAGGTCGTCGACGGCTGTGACGTCCCCGTACTTCTTGGTGAGGTTCTGGACCTCGATCACGTGGTACTCCTCTGATGTCTGGCAGGAAAGGGCTCTGCGCGATGAGTCCAGCTTTCCCGACGGAGCCGTCGTCGCCATCGTGCGAAGGTGTCGACGGATGTCCACCTTTTGACTGATCCGGTCCCCAAGGCGACGAGTTAGCTTGGCCAGAAGGTGCTTGGGCCCCAATAGATCACCGGCCGGCCTGGACGACTGCACCGCAGCTCCAGGAAGGGAGAGATCGCCTTGAACATCCCACAGATCGTCCTCAGTGTCCTCGCGATGCTGCTTGTCACCATTGCTTCCATGGCATTGATCGGGACGTTCTCCCGCCGAGTGCTCGGAGTACGGATCGGCACCATCAGAATCACCCTCGCCGGGCTGATCGGGTTGGCTGCAGAAGTGGGTTTCGAGTCGCAGTTCATCTGGCGGCAGGGCGAATACACCCCAGCACTCATACCTGTGCAATTGGGCATCATCCTGCTCGGTGCCGTCGGCTTCCTGGTGGTGGCCGAGCTCGCCGTCCCCCAGGGCTCCATGCCCCGCCCCGACCAGTGGATTCCCGGCATCCGAAGAAGTGCCGGCCGTGCCCGCCGCTACTCGCAGCTGGTCGGTATCGCGTTCCGTCACCGCCTCGTCCCGTTCAAGCCCAACACCGATCACACCAGCGCTGCCAGCGCAGAGCGGGCCTTGGCTGCCCGGGCACTGAAGGCCGCACTGGAGGAGGCCGGTGGAGCCTTCGTCAAACTCGGCCAAGTGCTCTCGACCCGAGAGGACATCCTTCCCACCGAGTTCATCGAGGAGCTGGCCAAGCTACAGCAGCAGGTTCCTCCGATGCCCTGGGGACAGGCCGCCGCGGTCTTGTCTGCCGAGTTGGGCCACCCGATCGAGGAGGTCTTCAGCCAGATAGCTCACGATCCCATTGCCGCCGCCTCCATCGGCCAAGTACACCTGGCCACGTTGGCGGACGGCGAGCGCGTCGCCGTGAAGATCCAGCGCGAGGGCATCATCCCGCTGGTGGAACGCGATGTCGACATCACGCGTCGTGTCGCCACCAAGCTTGCCGAGTCGACGGTCTGGGCCAGGCAGTTCGGCGTCCAGGAGCTGGCCGACAGTCTCGCGGAAAGCCTGATCGACGAGCTCGACTACCGTGTCGAGGCCTCGAACATCGCCGCGCTGGAAGCCGCCGTTGCCAGCCACGGGTCCGGGGAGCGTCTGCGTATCCCCAAGCTCCACCCCCGCCTGTCCAGCCGGCGTGTCTTGGTCATGGAGTTCCTGGTCGGCAGGACCCTCAGCGAACCGTCCGCCGTCGAGGGCCTCGATCAGGCCCGGCGGCAGGAGCTGGCGACGCTGCTGCTCCGCTCGGTACTGAACCAGATCATGGACGACGGCGTGTTCCACTCCGACCTGCACCCCGGCAACGTGATGATCACCCCAGACGCCGAGCTGGCGTTGCTTGACTTCGGCTCGGTCGGTCGCCTCGACTCGGAGGTCCGTCGCCAGATCACCGACCTGCTGCTGGCCTTCTCGCGCACCGATTCACGGGCCTTCGCAGACGCGCTGCTCGCATTCGTGGACCTGCCCGACGATGTCGACGAGCGGGCCCTGCGCCTGGAGATCGGCGCCTTCCTGGCTCGTCACCTCGGCAGCGGCGCCAGCCTGGACGTGACTGCACTCATGCAGGTGATCGCCGTCCTGGCCAACCACCGGTTGGCGCTTCCGGCGCAGCTCACGGCGACTGCGCGTGCGCTGGGGACTGTCGAGGGAACCCTACGGGTACTCAGCCCCGCGTTCGATTTCGTTGCAGAGGCTTCCGGCTACGCCGACAAGCGTCTGAGTGACGCCCGCCGACCTGAGGCGCTCGCCCGCACGGTGGAGGATGAACTCGTCGGCCTGGTCCCCTTGGTGAGACAATTGCCGCACCGGCTGGACCGGATCACCGGGTCACTGGCTGATGGCCGTCTGAGCGTCAACGTCCGGCTGCTTGCCGACCGCCGTGACCGTGACATCCTTCGGCAGTTCATCAACCTTGCTGCCATCACGTTCCTGGCCGGCGCGTTCGGCATCATGGCTGCGATGCTCCTGACCAGTCTGGCCGGCCCGATGCTCACCTCGACGCTCAGCCTGTTCGAGGTGTTCGGCTACATGCTTGTCTTGGTCTCCAGCGTGCTCACGCTGCGTGTGCTCTTCGAGGTCTTCGGCGGCAAGTTGCGCGCTTGACTCGCCGGGGACCTTCGACGCGATGGGCAGAGTCTGGTTCCCCCAGACCAACGTGGGCCTGCCGATCCGCCACGACGCCACACACCGTCTCCTCGTCCGCGGCTAGCGCGCCCCCTACCATCAGCCGCCTCACATCCCGTCGGCAGTGTGCCTGAGGACAACGGCTACGTCCCCCGGCCGCGCCAAGCGGCAAGCCCAGCTCTCCGTGATTCCCTGATCTGGGTACACCCACGGGTTCTGTAACCGGGTTCCGGGAGCTTTTCAGGCCGTGGCTGAGCGCTGTTCAGGGATTCCGGGGTCCGGCCTTCATCTCCGCAGCGACCCAATCCGACACTGCCACGCCGCCGGTCAAGTTGACCCATGATCAGAGGCGTCGACAGTCGTTTCAGTCTGGGACACCACCTGGACCTTGGTGAAGATGCTGCTGAGGCGCCGGGGCGTCCGTCTTCTAGCTGAAGGGTCTGCGCGCTGTCTATCTGGCGGTTGTTGCGGCCCGCGGCAACCAACCGGAGCACTTCACCGTACTTGAGGCGCGGCCGCACCCGCGGCGCGTCGCAGTCGCCAGGCACCGGCAAGCCCCAGCAACAGGAATGCGGTGGCGATCAGGAGCGCCCACCTGGTTGCGTCGGTGAAGCCGGTGACCAGGGCGTCCACGGTGGCGGCGGCCTGGTCCCCCAGGGGGCTGGCCGCCCCTTGGGCGCGCAGTTGGGCGATGGTGGTGCCGGCCGATTGCCGGGTCGCCTCGGCCAGTTGGTCAGCGGCCTGCCCGGTGATCCCGGCGGCGGTGAGCGCCGCGGGCAGCGTGATGGCCAGCGCCACGGCCAGCGTGGCTCCGGAGAACGCGGTGCCCAGCGCCGAGCCGATCTGCCGGACGGTGCTTTGGGTCGCCGATCCCTGACCGGAGATGCCCACCGGGACGTCGCGGAGCACGGTCCCGGTCAGCTGAGCGGACGCCAGGCCCAGACCCAGGCCATAGACGACCAAGGGGAGCGCGATCTGCCAGCCGGGGGTGGCTCCCTGGATGAGCAGCGCCAGGGTGACCACACCGATGACCTCCAGGCTCAGTCCGATCAGCACGGTCCCTGGTGAGCCGAACTTCGCAGCCAGATGCCGGGCTGCCGCCCCCGACAGGAAGGCTCCGAACGCCATGCCGGCCAGCACCAGGCCGGCACCCATGACGTCAAGTCCCAAGGCGTTGATGAGGTACAGCGGCAGCACGAAGAGGATGGCGAACTCCCCCACCGCGACCATCGCCGCAGTCAGGTTCCCCCACGAGAACGTTGGCAGCAGGAACAGGCGGAGATCAAGCAGAGCTGAACGCTGCACCTTCTCCCGGTGTCGTTCCCAGACGACGAACAAGACGAGCGCCACGGCGGCGACCCCCTGCGCGACCGGGACCGCCGAGACCACCGCGTCCTGCGGCCAGTTCCAGCCGAACATCGAAAGTTCCCCCTTCGGCGTCCACCACCCGAGGTCCGGCCCCTCGATCACGGCGAAGACAAGGGCGCCGAACCCGATCGCGCTCAGCAGGGCGCCATCGACATCCGCACCGGGGCGGCGTTCGTCCCCGCGGGTTTCCGGAACGGTGAGGATCGCCCCGACGATGACCAGCGCACCCAACGGCAGGTTGACCAGGAAGATCCAGTGCCAGGACGCCCACTGGGTCAGCGCGCCACCGGCGAGCGGTCCGATGGCCGCCGCGCCCGAGATCACCGCACCCCACACCCCGAAGGCAGCGGCCCGGTACCTGCCGCGAAAGACCGCGTTCACCGTCGACAGTGTGGAAGGCATGATGAAGGCCGCCCCGACCGCCTGCACCGCGCGGGCGCCGATGAGCGACCCCGACGCGTCGGCGGCAGCTGCGAGGAGGCTGCCGCCGACGAAGACGACAAGCCCGAACAGGAACATGCGTTTGCGGCCCCAACGGTCGGCCAGGCGTCCGGTCGACAACAGCAGCGCGGCCAGGACGACCGCGTACAGGCTGTTCACCCATTGCGCGTCGGTGAGATTGAGTCCGAGATCGCTGATGATCGTCGGCAGGGCGACGCCGACGATGGTCCCGTCGAGGACGATCAGGCCGAGCCCGACCGCCAGGACGCCAAGTCCGAGCCATTCACGTCTGGTTGGCGCCGGCTCGTTGACAACGGCGAGTGCGGGGTTGGAGGGCATGTTCACAGGTGGGCCTTTCGGAGACTGCTCAGCGGATCATCGCGCCGGACAGGCCGGTGGAGTCTGGCACGTCTCCAGCATCTCTCCTGACGAGACGCCGGCCATCGCGCTCGAGGTGGGTCGGGCATCCATCAAATGGTTGAGTCGGGTCTGGCCGTCTGTCCGATGGCTGGCAGCAGCGCGGCTGGTTGGGTGGTGAGCAACATACGATCGAAAGGAAACCGTGACCACCACCGCAACAACCCCTACCGCTGCCTCGGTTCGACTGCGTGCCTCGACCGCACTGGAACGACGCCTCGGCCTGGCCGCCGGCGGCTATACGGGCCTCGGGCTGCTCGCTGGGCTGTTCTACCGCACCCTGACCCACAGCCGGGACTTCACCGGCCCCACCACGCTGTCGCTGGGCCACACACACTTCCTGGCGCTCGGCATGCTCGTCTTCTTGGTGGTACTGGCCTTGGAGCGGCTGTTCGGCCTGTCGCAGTCAAGCTGGTTCCGCTGGTTCGAGCCCCTTTGTCATGCCGGACTGCTCATCACCGCCGGGGCGCTGATCGTCCGCGGCATACTGCAGGTGGTCGCCACCGATCCGACTTCGATGGCATTCGCTGGTGTCGCCGGGCTCGGCCACATCCTGCTGACCGCGGCCGTCCTCGTGCTCTTCCTGGCCCTGCGCAGCGCCTTGACCAACGGCAACCCCACCTTGGAGCGGTAACGTGGTGGCCGATGACGACCGCCACGGAGCACGCGCCGTCACCCGCAGCGAAGGCGCTGCGGGTGAGCCAGCACGTGCTGTTCGCGATCCTGTTCGTGGTCGGCGTGGCGCAGACGATCGCCGAGGGACGGTTCACCGGTCTGGGGCTTGCCGCGGCAGTAGCGCTTGCACTTTGGTATCCGGTGGGCGCCTGGTTGGCTGGACGCGGCACGCCCCGCCGCCGGGGCTGGGCTTGGTTCGGCGTCCTTGCCGGGTTGTGGCTGGTGACCGTCGTGCAAGCGCCATCGTTCGCCTGGCTGGTCTTCAGCCTGTGTCTGGTCGGCCTGCACCTGCTGCCGACGGCGGCGGGGCTGGCATGCGTGGGGGTGCTCACCGCCATCTCCATCGTCGCGCTGTGGTCTTCAGCCACCAGCGCGGTGGCGGTGGTGCTCGGGCCGGTCGTGGGCGCCTTGGTGGCGATCGGCATGACGGCAGGAGACCGCATGATCCTCGCCGAATCTGCTGAGCGGGGCCGCCTGCTGGCCGAGCTCAGGTCGGCCCAGGCTGATCTTGTCGCCGTGCAGGAGGAGTTGGCCACCGTGCAGCGTGAGACGGGCGCCCTGGGAGAGCGTTCGCGCCTGGCCCGCGACATCCATGACACGCTCGCGCAGGGGTACAGCTCGATCCTGCTGCTGGCCCGAGCTGGCATCGCCCGTGGGGCGAGCGAGGCCGACCTGCTCGGCCAGATCGAGGCCACCGCCGCGGAGAACCTCGTCGAGGCCCGACGCGTCGTCCATGCGCTGGCGCCCGCCCAACTCGAGGACGCACCACTGCCGGCCGCCGTTCGGCGGCTGCTGGACCGGTTGTCTGCCGAGACCGGCCTGCGCGCCGACCTGGAGGTGGTCGGTGACCCACGCCTGGCCTCCACCGAGGTCGATGTGGCCGTCTTGCGGCTGGTGCAGGGCGCGCTGGCCAACGTGCGGCAGCACGCGGCGGCCTCCCGGGTCGTGGTCTCGCTGTCCTACGAGCCCGGAGAGTTGCTCGTCGATGTGGTCGACGACGGACGGGGCTTCGACCCCTCCTTGGTCGGGCCGGTGACCGATGCCGGCGGCTTCGGCCTGCGGGCCATGCATGAGCGGCTGGCGGCCCTTGGGGGGACGCTCTCGATCGAATCCGCACCAGGTGAGGGCACCGCGATCGCGGCGTCCCTGCCGTTGGAAGGGGGAACATGACCAGCGTTGTCGTGGTCGACGACCACCCCGTCGTGCGCGCCGGGCTCGTCGCGCTGCTGTCGACCCGCCCCGGGGTGAGCGTGGTGGGCGAAGCCGCCTCACAGGCCGAGGCGCTGTCAGTGGTCGGACGCCAGAACCCCGATGTGGTGCTGATGGACCTGCAACTCGGCGCCGATGACGGCGTCACCACCACCCGCGCCCTGCGGGAACGCGACCCGAACGCGAAGGTACTGATCCTGACCACTTACGACACCGACGCCGACATCGTCGCTGCCATTGAGGCCGGGGCCTGCGGCTACCTGCTCAAGGATGCCACCCCGGACGCCTTGGGCGCCGCCGTGGAGGCAGCCGCCCGCGGCGAGACTGTGTTCGCGCCCTCGGTCGCCGGACGCCTCGCACGCCGGGTGGTCGCGCCACCGAGCGAACTCACCGAACGCGAGCGCGAGGTCATCGCGCTGGTCGCGGACGGGCTGGCCAACCGCCAGATCGCGCGGCAACTGTTCTTGTCGGAGGCGACCGTCAAGACACACCTCGTCCACGTCTTCACCAAACTGGGCGTCGACAACCGGACTGCGGCGGTGGCCGCGGCCCGGGCGTCCGGGGTGATCCGCTAGAACCGCACCAACAGGCTGGGGCGGGGTGGAACCGGCGGGAGATGCAACGGGGCAGGGACGCTGGCTGGCGTCCCTGCCCCTTTTGCGTTGCAACCGCATCAGCGCATGTCGCGCTCGCCGCCCTCGGCCAGCACGCGGCGCAGTTCGTCCTCACCTTCGACCGCCAGGGTTGAGAACGGGGCCCGGCAAGGACCAACCGGCCAACCCAGCATGTTCGTGGCCAGCTTCACCACGGTGTTCGGGTTGCCGTGGCGGAAGACCGTCCTGAATGGCCGGATGGAGTCCTGCAACACACGCGCACGGTCGATCTCGCCCTTGCTCCACTCGTCGAAGATGCCGACCATCGTCTCGGGGTAGACATTGGCCACACCAGTGATCGATCCGGACGCTCCTGCCAGCAGGGCCCAAAGGATCAGGGAGTCATTGCCGCACAGGACGGCGAAGTCCTCACCGACCGGGACCCGAGCGAGGTACTGCAAGAGATTGTCGAAGTTGCCGGAGGAGTCCTTCACCCCGACGATGTTCGGCACTTGGGCGAGCTTCTCCAGCGTCGCCGGGCTGATGGAATTGCCAGTGCGCGCAGGGATGTTGTACAGGATGACCGGCAACGACACGGCATCAGCCACCCGGGCGAAGTGGGCGACCAGTTCGGTTTGTGATGCAGCGGCGAAGTATGGCGTGATGACGGAAAGCGCATCGGCACCGGCCGCTTCGGCGGCCTTCGCCAACAGAATGGCCTCTCGCGTGGTGACCGCACCTGCCCCGGCGTAGACCGGCACCGCGCCGGACACTTCGTCGATGACGATCTCGAGGACTTGCTGACGCTCGGCCGCGGTCATCGCATAGAACTCCCCGTTGGTGCCACCCGGGAAGATGCCGTGCGCCCCGGCATCGAGCATCCGGCGGGCGGTGGCCCGCACCCCCGCCTCATTGATCGATTCGTCTTCGTTGAACGCCGTCACCATTGCGGGAATGATGCCGCGGATCTCGTTGGTCTTCATGGATCTCCTCTGTCTCTTCTCAAGCTGTTACTTGGTGGCGCGGCACTTGGCCGTCGAGCACTGCGATGATGTCGCTCACCACGCAGGTGCCCATCAGTTCATTGGCCCGATCGGTGAAGGCACCGATGTGCGGTGTCAAGACCACATTGGGCGCGGTCAACAGCGGGCTGCCGGTCGGCGGCTCGGTCGAGAAGGCATCTGCCCCATAACCGCCAAGGGCTCCCGATTCAAGCGCCTTGGCGATGGCGTGCTCGTCCACGAGGTCACCGCGCGCCGCATTGATCAACACTGCCCCGGGCTTGAGTCGTGCAAGCATGCCCTCATCCAGCAGCGGTCGGTCGCCGCCGCCGGGAAGATGGAGAGTCAGGACGTCAGCTTCTACCACCAGTGCTTCGACCGAGCTGGCCTGCCTGACCCCTGCCGAGGCGAACGCGTCCGCGTCCAGATAGGGATCGTAGGCCACCACGTCCATCGAGAATCCGGCCGCTCGTGCAGCGACCTCACGGCCGATACGCCCGAAACCGCAGATCCCGATCGTTTTGCCGGCCAACTCAGGGCCGTGGAACCTGTCCCAGCGCCCGGCCAACAGTGAGAGGTGAGCATCGATGATGTGCCGTTGCACTGCCAGCAGCAATCCCATGACGAGATCCGCCACCGCGGAACTGTTGGTGCCGGGGGCATTGACGACCACGACCCCGGCCTGAGTGGCCGCCGCGACATCTATGTTGTCCACTCCCACGCCGTGCTTGGCGATGACCTTCAGGTTGGGTGCGGCAGCGATCACCGCGGCGTCCACATCGTCGAGGGCGACGATCAGTGCATCGGCGTTGCCCACCTCTGCCTGCAACTCGGCTGAGCTCAGGGGCGACTTGGCCACCGGTCGTCGGGTGGTGATGCCGGCCTGCTCCAGCAATTGGCCGGGCTTGGTGGACCACTGGCCGAAACTCGGCGAGAGAACGAGTACCTCAGCCATCACGATCAGCCCACCGAGATGCCCAGCGCGCTGAGCAGAGAGGTCACCGACAACGCAGCGATGGCGATCGTGCTGAGGATGAACATCACGTTCAAGAAGCGACTGGACTTGAAGCGCTTCGGAACGCCGGTGACGCGAAGGTACCACGTGGCCACCACGACGGCGGCCAGGAAGATAGCACCACCGATACCGCCGATCATCACCATCACGACCGGTGACTTCATCCCAAGGTAGGTGGCAGCCCAGATGCAGGGCATGACGATCGTGAAGATGCGGATCAACTTGTTGCGCAGCGCCACGTTGTGCCACTTGAAGACGCCGAAGGTGGCCAGGTTGTTTGCCCACAGCCGCGGCACCGATGCGGTGGACGCGATGAAGGTCGACCACAGGACACCGATTGCACCGATCAGGAAGATGTAGTAACCCGTCGGCCCGAGCACGTCTGAGTACATGTGCGACAGGGTGAGAATCACGTCATTGCCTTTGGGGTTGAGCCCTTGGGGATGCAGCACTGCCGCACCCATGGTGTAGAAGGACAGGGTGCAGAGAGTGCAGATCAGCCAGGAGACCATGATGTCGAGGCGCATAACCTTGATCCACCCGATGGCACGCTGGGCGCGTTCCTCGGAACCGTCGTCCGGGCCGGTCCACCGGGCGTAGCCCTTCTCCATGCACCAGTAGGTGTAGGTGGTCATCTCGTCGGCTCCGACGCCGGTCAGCCCAAAGACCGCGATCGCGATGCCCACCGCGCCTGCCGGGATGTTGAAGCTGAATCCTGAAGCGATGTCGGCCCATCCGAATGCGAACTTGGTGGCTGGGAGGGACGCCGCCAGGCCGAGGGTGGTCACCGTGAACACGACGACCATCCAGAAGGCGACCTTCTCCAGCAGCTTGTACTTGTTCAGCACGTTGAGTCCGATGGTGATGACGAGCATGATGGATGTCCAGATCACCAGCGAGGTGTGACCGAGCGGTTCACCGACGATCGGCAGCATGATGGAGAATGCTGTGACCGCACCGCCGATGATGCCGCCGCGCTGGAACATCTTGGCGAAGTCCATTAAGAACCACAAGACATTGATCCAGCTGGCCTGGCCGATGCGGAAGGGGACTCGCGCGTAGGCCTGCATGGCGGGCACACCGTTCAGAATCGTGTAGGTCGCCAACTCCATCTGGACCCAGACCTTCACCAGTGTGGAGATCACGATGAGCCAAAGCAGCGCGAAACCCACGCGCGCCCCCATTGTGGTGGTCGTGATCAACTCCCCGGAGCCGATGACGGCGGCCGACATGATCATGCCGGGCCCAAGGAACTTCCATCGTTCCCTCATGGTCTCGGGGGCGGTCATTGCCTCCTTCGGATCCAGGGCGTACAAGTCTGCTGTCTGAGGGGGGACCGTTGTGATGGTCGCCGTCATCATGAGCTCCTCTCGGTCGCGCCTCTATGCGCGGTATGCGCACCATTACACACGTAGTTGCGTTGTTTGCGCAAATCCTTGGACGATGAATTGCGCGAAGTTGGTCCACCCCCCCCTACGCGAGTCGAGCGCCTTGTCGGGGCTCACTTGATCGGGATCGCCCGATGACAACCGATCACCCTGCGGCATCACAACCGCCCCATTGCGGGAGTGCCGCTACCTCGATGCGGAGAAGTGGCTGGTCACCAACTCGCGGCGCACGGACTGGGCGCGAGCACCGGACAGCCGCAGTTCAACGCACTTGGGTGCCGGTGCCGTCCACGACGACGACCCTGATTCCGTTCGCGCGGAAGGGTGCGAGTTGCCGCTCGGACGCCTCGTCATCGGTGACCAGCGTCCACTGTGCGGGCATCCGCATCCAGGCATGGAAAGGCGCGTACCCGACCTTCGCCCCATGAGCCAGCACGAAGGTGCTGCGGCTGTGCTGCCACATCAGCTCCTTCAGCCTGGTCTGTTCCAGGTTGGCCTCGCAGATACCCCGCTCCGCGGTGACGCCGTCGGCACCGAAGAAGACAGCGTCGAAGGTGAGTCGTTCCAACGACGCCTCGGTGAGGGGGCCGACGAAGCCCTGGCTCATCTCGCGCAGGCGTCCCCCCAGACAGAGCACCTCTATCCCTTCGGCCCCGGAGATGGCGGCCAGTGGCGTCAGGCCCGTGGTGGCGACGGTCAGGGGGCCATGCCCACGCAGCGCACGAGCCAATTCGGCAGTTGTGGTCCCCGCATCCAACAGAACCACGTCGCCCGGATGCACTTGGCATGCTGCCCAGGCGCCGATCGCGGCCTTGGCAGCATGGTGTTCCGCGCTGCGCTCGGACAGTGGCTGCTCTCGTGCATGCATGGCGATGGCGCCGCCGTAGGTACGGGCCAATTCGCCCTCTTGGCTGAGCCGGGCCAAGTCACGACGAATCGTCGACGCGGTGACCCCGAATCGGTCTGCCAACTCGTCGACGATCGTCTCGCCACCCGACGATGCCAACCGCAGGATCTCTTCGCGACGTTGCGTGGCCTTCATCGATGGCTCCCTTCAGCCCGGCCCACTCTAGCCGGGCTGGTCACGCTCCTCAGTGCCGACTGGCCAGCTTGACCGCCTGCCGCATCGCTTCCAGCATGCTGAGTGGGCTGACTACGCCCTTGCCTGCGATGTCGAAGGCGGTGCCATGGTCGACCGAGGTCCGGATGACTGGCAGCCCAACGGTGATGTTTACGCCGTCCTCGATCCCGAGGACCTTGACCGGTCCGTGGCCTTGGTCGTGGTACATCGCGACGATGAGGTCGTAGTCGCCACGACCGGCAAGATAGAACGCGGTGTCGGCGGGCAGCGGGCCGTCCACATCCAGCCCGCCGGCCCTGGCCGCCACGATGGCGGGAGTGATCTTCTCCGCCTCCTCACCATGACCGAAGAGACCGCCCTCCCCCGCGTGGGGGTTGATGGCGCAGACGCCGATATGCGGGTGGGCGATGCCTGCCCGGACCAGTGCGTCGTTGCCGCGGCGGATCACTCGCTCCACCAGCCCGGGCTCGATCTTGGCGATTGCGTCGATCAGGCCGATGTGGGTGGTGACGTGGATGACACGCAGCTTGGGCGCGCTCAGCATCATGGAGACTTCCGGTGTACCCGTCAGATGGGCCAGCATCTCGGTGTGGCCTGGGAAGTTGTGGCCGCCCATGTGGAGGGCCTCCTTGTTGAGCGGGGCGGTGCAGATGGCGTCCACCTCACCCTTGACCGCCAGTTCGGCGGCGACCTTGATGTACTGGAAGGCTGCGTCACCGGCCACGGCGCTGAGTTGCCCCCAGGGCAGATCCTCTGGCAGTAGGCCAAGATCGATCACACGGATGCCTTCCTGGGCATTCCTGGCCTCAGCCACGCTTGCTACGCGCACCACAGGGGCGGCCACGTGCATGATTCGTGCAGCCTGCTCCAGGCGTTTGGCATCGCCGATGACCACCGGCAGACAGATGTCGCGGATCTGCGGATCGGTGACGGCCACCACTGTGACCTCCGGTCCGACGCCAGCGCCATCTCCCATGGTGACCGCGACGACGGGCAGGGCAGAAGAGTCAGTCATTTCGATGTTCCTTTCGCAAGATCATGCCTGATGGATTTCATTTCATCGACGATTTTCAACAGTGAATCCTCGGCCCCGAAGGAGCCTGGACGAGTGGCGATCAGCCGCTCCCCCGCGATGCTCACGACCGCGCCCGGTTCCACCTCACGCACGACGTCGAGGCGTCGCACGCCGAGGCGTCCAAGGATCTCTCGCGCGGTCTCCCCACCGATCAGCACCAGATCGCGCCGGCGGAGACGATCGAGTCGGGCCACCAGGACGCCGAGGCTGTCCAGCAGTTGAGGTCCCAGTTCGGGGTCCAGCTGCTCGCCGGCTTCGAAGCCGAGCGCAACCAGCGGCCCGTCCTTGCCGGCTTCGACCGGCCCGGAGGTCGCAGAGGTGGGGACGATGACCGGCTCCAGTCCCCTGCGCGCACACAGCAGTTCGAGCTGCCGGATTGCGGCGCCCGCGGCACTCCCGACGACAACCAGGACGCTAGCCTCACCGCTGAGGGACTGCTGTGGGCCGCTCGACGCCTGGCTGCGGACGGCCAGCGCGCGGGCCAGCGCAGAGGCACCAACCAGGATGGCCCCCCTTATCCGTGCAATATCGGCGATCCGATCGGCCTGTGCGGGCGATTCGATGTCACAGACTGTCACCTGCCCCGGGATCAGATCGCCGGGCTGGAGTTCGCGTCCGAGCACCTGGTGTGGCACCTCGCCCAGCAGCTCGCTGATCGAGGTGGGAGCCGGCTGGAGCTCGCGGGCCCAAAGATCGGTCTGGTGCAGAGGGACGCCGTCCACCTCGACGGTCCCGGTACGCACATGGCGCCGCAGTTCGGGCAACGCCGGCGAGAACAGAACGGGGCGCCCGAAGCGCACCAGTTCCTGCAAAGTCGCCTTAAGGTGGCCGCGCAGCAGTGAGTCGGTCTTGACGAACAGCGTCGCCTCTGCGGGCAATGCGTCCAACTCGTGTCGCAGTCCGGCGGTGTGTTCGGCAGCGCTGGCCTCTCGGGTGCTCAGATCGACTGCGTAGCTTGGTGGCCGTGCCTGGTCGAAGCCGCCGAGCAGGACGGGCAGCCCACCCAATGCGGCAGCCGTCTCGCAGGCACCCGACAGATCGTCGGCCACGACGACGACGGCCGTCACGCCCGGCACTTCGGGTTCCTGGGTCTTGATCATGGGCACGATCATAACAAACGATGCGTGTTCCGCGCCACTCATTGCGCGAATCACGCATTCATGCCAGACTGATCCCACAGACGCTCAGGAGGTACTGATGGAATCCCAACCAATCATCATTGACGATGTCGCCGTCCCAATGTCGCGGCTGGTGCTGGGCACCATGTCCTTCGGCGACACGGCCGACGCCGCCACCGCCGAGGCGATCTTCGAGGCCGCCTTGGCAGCGGGCGTCACCGGGGTCGACTGCGCCAACGGGTACGCGCGGGGAACCACCGAGGCCTTGATCGCACCGCTGGTGGCCAGGCACCGTGACGAGATCGTGCTGGCAACCAAGGTGGGCATGCCCCACCCCGACGATCAGGGCCAGCCGCCGCTGTCGCCTGCGTCCATTCGCAACTGCCTCGAGGGTTCGCTCAAGCGTCTGGGAGTCGACCACGTCGACGTCTACTACCTGCACCAGCCCGACCGGCTGACACCCCCGTCCGAGACGATGCAGGCCGTTGCCGAACTGCACCAAGAAGGCAAGTTCAAGGCTTTGGGTGTGTCGAACTTCGCGGCCTGGCAGGTGGCCGACCTCGAGCGTCTCGCAGCCGAATACGGTGCGCCGCGCCCTGTCATCGGCCAGAACGTCTACAACCTGGTCGCCCGCCGGCTTGAGGACGAATGGCTGGAGTTCGCCCAAGTTCACCAGATCACCACCATGTGCTACAACCCGCTGGCCGGCGGTCTGCTGGTCGCGCCCCCCGAAGCGGGAGCGCCGAGCCGCTTCTCCGGGTCGGTGCTGGCTGAGATGTACAAGAAGCGCTACTGGACCCCCGAGGTACTCGGTGCCATCACCCGCATCGCCGAGCTGGCCGCGTCCGCCGGTATCGCGTTGCCGGAGCTGGGTCTGCGGTGGCTGATCTCCCAGCCCGGCGTCGGCTCACTGCTGCTGGGCGGCGACCGCGTGGAGCATGTGACATCGAACATCGCCTCCATCGCCAAGGGTCCCTTGCCGGACGACCTGCTGGCCGCGGTCACCGCCCAGACCGACCCGATCAAGGGCGCAATGCCGGCCTACAACCGCTAGTCCAGCGTTAGCCCCAACGGGAACCTCACCGCAAGGGTCGTCCCCCAGTCGAGGGCCCGGATAGCATCACGTTCCATGAGCGAACCAGTGCCGTTCGAGATCTATTCGGCAGGGGTGTTTCTGCATGGCACCAAGGCCCACCTGACCGCAGGCACCCTGCTTGTTCCCGGGCGCGAGTCGAACTTCGAGCAAGGCCGGTTGATGAACTACGTCTACTTCACCGCGACCCTCGACGCCGCGGTCTGGGGAGCTGAACTGGCATCCGGCGACGGCCCGGGCCGGATCTACGTCGTGGCGCCGACCGGCGCGTTCGAGGATGACCCCAATGTGACCGACAAGCGGTTTCCCGGGAACCCGACACAGTCTTTCCGCAGCCGCGAGCCGCTGCGCATCGTTGAGGAGTTGACCGGTTGGGTGGGACATTCCCCACAGAAGCTCCAGGCCATGCGCGACGGACTCGAGTCGCTCAGACAGCAGGGTGCAGCGCGGATCGAGGATTGACCCGGCCCGCGCAGCAGGAGGTTTGACCTGCTCAGGCAGCCTCGATGATGGCCATCATGCCGAGATCTTCATGGTCGAGGATGTGGCAGTGGTAGACGGTGCGTCCCGGGAAGTCGTCGAAGGCGACCAGCACCGTCACCCAGCATCCGGTCCATCTGGGAAACCCCGGCCAAGTTCCCCGAACCGTCGAGCGAGAGGTCGGAGATCACCATCACCCGCTCCCGGGTGACCGGCAGCACTTCGGCGTCCTCGACGATGATGGCCCCCTACAACCCGGACGCGACCTGGTCTGCCTCGTGGCCGTGGTGGTGCGGGTGGTACCAGTAAGTGCCCGGACGAGGGTCTGCGGGCAGCCGGTACTCACAGTCGAAACTGTCGCCAGGGGCGATACTGACGAACGGGTTGTCGCCGTTGCCGACCGGGGAGACGTGCAGCCCATGGACGTGCAGGTTCGTCGGGTCGGGCAGTCAGCACCTCAGGCTGCACCAGCTCATCGTCCGCACCCGCAATGCCCGGTTGCGAGCGGGTCAGCAGCAGGCCGCCGCCCCACATCACTGGAGTCCTCTTCCGGTCAGACCGAGCTCGTGGAACCCCCGGACCAGTCCAGCCCGCTCGGGGGGCGCGACGACCAGGTCAGCCAGCGCCAGGAGTTCCGCCGGTGCGCCTTCAACGACGACTGCAGTGCCCGCCAGGCTGAGCATCTCGAGGTCGTTGTGGCCGTCGCCCACACCGATGATTTCGTCGCGCGTTATCCCCAGACGGGAGGCCACCAATTCGATCCCGACCGCCTTGTTGACACCCCGAAGGTAAATCTCACCCCCGAAGCCGCTCAGGCCGGTGACGGAGTTGGGCAGTGCGCCCACCCGCGGCCCGATCATCTGGGCGAGGTCGTCGACCGGGATCGGGGAACTGAAGACCGACACCTTTCCAAACGACTGCCCGCTGAGCTGATTGGTGGCGCGAAGCGGGTTGAGAATGTCGGACGCCATGTCTCGAGCACCGGCCGATCCAAAAGTCTGACCGAGGATCTCGCGTATCCGCTCCCTGATCCCGACCGGGCCGTACACGGCCTCGGGCGCCTCCAGGATGAACGCGATGTCATAGGACGTGAGAACAGTGACCGCCCGCGCAGCCAAGTCCTCGGGAAACCGGGTGTCCGCCAGGATCGTCCCGTCAATCTCGACATAGCCCCCCGCCGCGGCAACGAGCCCGTCGAAGACCGAATCCAGCAGGCGATCTGGCACCATCGACTTCGGCCTGCCCGTGCACAACAGGACGCGGTGAGCGTTGCTGCGAGCTTCTCTGACGGCCGCTAGGTGAGCTTTCGGAACCTGTCCGCGATCGGCGAAGGTGCCGTCGAAGTCGATGAACACTGTCTTTGGCATGTCTACATTCTCGCAGCGCCGCAAAGGTCCGGTTCGCACGCAGCAAGTGGGCCCGACCGGGGTCGATTGCCAGTGCGTGGGCCGACGGTCCTGACTGCGTTCTCAGCGGCTACTCGCCGTCGCCGTCGTGCTGGACCTTGATTCGAATGATGTCGAGCTGCGCCTCGAGTTTGGCCAGCTCGGCACGAACCTCGGCCAGCTCGCTCGCCTGTGCGCGTTCCCGGGAAACGGCCTCCAGATCTCGGCGTGCGGTCGCTTCAGCGAGTTCGTTCTGCAATCGGCTCAGCTCGGAGGCCGGTGCGAGGGAACCTTGGGCCTTGGCGATGGCCACCTGCTGCTCCAACCGCTTCTGCTCGGCGTAGCTTTCGGCGGTGGCGTTGATCCCCTGGAGTTCAAGTTCCTTGGCTCGCTGATCGACCAGGCGATTGATGGTCTCAAGGCGCCGCTTGGCTGCTGCGTCCTGCAGGTCGCCGACCGAGGTGCCGATCTTCGTGGCGGTCTCAAGCCCCGCAGCCACTTGATCGGGGACACTGAGCAGCGCGTCCGCAATGGCACCGGCGGCACTCTTGTCACCTTGGACCAGCTTCGTCGGCGAGCCCAGCTCGTCGAAGACCAACTCGACCGCCGCCTCCCCGAAGAACCTACCGTCCAGCGGCAGCGAGTCGGTCTGGCTGAACCGATTGGCGACCATCACGTCTATGGTCTTCTCCAGCACCGGGTCCCCGGCGTCGTCCTGCCGCCCGACCAACAGCCGTGCCGGATACGGCACCCGCCAATAGACCCGCT
>RRZU011408103.1_pt1 | contig 23302 bp, 17 predicted proteins | sample 2165561 | NCBI WGS metagenome assembly RRZU01 (sample SAMN10456909, study PRJNA506462) | wastewater metagenome | isolation source: wastewater sludge | place: USA: Moscow, Idaho | reverse complement strand
GGTTCTTGAACACAAGATTCTCCCCCTCACCGGGTCCACGTGGCACCGGCTGAGGGGGAGACTCTATGCCGTGGTGCACGGCCTGCGCCACCGCCTCCTTCCCACCGCACTCCACAGCGCCACCCACTGTTTCGGAGTCAGGTCGCGCGGCAGCGCCGAGGGGCGGATCCCGGCCGTGCGCAATGCTTGCAATGCCCGGTGCTGGTCAATGCGGGCCGCCCGCGCCACGATGCGATGGAGTGATCCTCCCGAGCCCGTGAACACGGCACGAACGAAAGCCACGTAACCCGGTTCGTCGCAAAGGGGCAGAAGCGGAGTTCGCCGTCGTTCGATGTGCAGTATTCCCCCATCCACGGCGGGCATGGGCGTGAAGTACTCGCGCGGCACGCGGCCCTCCAGGGAGAATTCGTACCACGGCGCGTTCTGGGCGGTCATCATCGTGGCGCCACCCACCCCGGCCCTCTTGCGCGCCACCTCCCATTGCACCAGCAGGATCGCATGCTCCCACTCGCTGTGAGCGAGGATGCGGCGCAGCAGCGGGGTGGTCAGATGGAAGGGTATGTTGCCCACGATGACGGGAGCATTGAGCGGGTGGGTCATGGCATCGGCGTGGACGACGTCGACGCCGGGCAGTTTTCTGCGAAGCGCACGTACTCGGTGCTCGTCCAGCTCCAGCGCCGTGAGCGGGCGCCCAAGGGAACTCAGGGCAGCGGTGAGGGCACCCCCTCCGGCGCCGATCTCCAGGATCGGCCCCGATGTCTCGCCCGCGAGGTCCGCGAAGCGACGAATGGTTGGGCGGTGGTTGAGAAAATTCTGGCCGAGTTCATGACGGCCACCGTGAAGGGAACGAGGCATGAGCGCACTCCATTTGCACAGGATGGGCGCCTGGGAGGGACTTCACATCAACGGCACGCCGAGTGAGTGTTCCTTGCCCAATGATCGAGCAAGTGAACGGGCGCGGTTGTCCGCTCCGAGGCATGGGACATCTCGGACGTGCGGCGCGCGTGAACGCATCCGCCGCTAGGCGCGGCGCTCGCGAATCATGGGAACGCACGCCATGGACGTGCTTATCAATGCTGCCATGGTCAGCACACTACCGCCCTGACCACGGCCCGATCAAGGCAGGCGGGCGGCATCAGTGGAGGTCGGCATCGGGCAACGCGGCAGGCGCCGCGTGCGACGGCGAGTAGGATTGGCCCCGTGAGTAACCATGCGCTGAAGAATCCAATTGTCTGGATCGATTGTGAGATGACGGGTCTGGACACGTCCATCGATGAACTGGTCGAGATCTCCGTTGTCATCACCGACTCCGAATTGAACCCCGTGGACGAAGGCATCGATCTCCTGATCAAGCCCTCCGCCGAGGCCGTTGCGCACATGGACGACTTCGTCCGCAACATGCACACCCATTCGGGATTGATCAACGAATGGGACGAGGGTCTCGAGCTCGCGCAAGCGCAGGCCCGGGTGCTGGACTACATCAAGGGTTTCGTGCCCTGCGCACGCAAGGCTCCACTGGGCGGAAACTCCGTGGGAACCGACAAGGCATTCCTCGAGAAGTACATGCCGGAACTCATTGAGCACCTGCACTATCGCATCATCGACGTCTCCTCGATCAAGGAGCTGGCCAAGCGCTGGTATCCCCGCGCCTACTTCGCCGCCCCCGAGAAAACTGGGAACCACCGGGCACTCGGCGACATTTACGATTCCATCGACGAGCTGCGCTACTACCGCGGTGCTCTCATGCCCGAGGGCGAGGGCCCTTCCACAAAGCAGTGCGAGGCAGTGGCCAAGGAGTCCATCGGACGAACGGTTGCCCTGGCCAAGCCCGAGCGGGAGTTGGAAGGCTGAGCAGAAGGCCGTAATGTCCACATGTTCCAACAGCAGAACAATGGGCATTTTGGGGGATTTTAGGGTGTGATACATCTCACGGATACTCGCGATGTCCGCCCAAGACCACACCTGTGATGCCCGATTCCGCATCCACGCGAGGCGACTGCTATGAATTCCACATGCGTCACCTCGGAATCCGTTTCAAGAGTGCGCGGAAAATAGACACAATCCCACACTGCGTGACGGACACGGAACCACAACATGCCCCGAAGCGACATGTCCGCCTGACAAAACATGCTCACAAGATACCTACGCCGAAGTAGCCTATGCAGAAGTTGAGCTGCGTCACACCACCGCCTCACCGGCATGCGACGCACATCAACTCCACTCAGAAACTACGAAGGGAAACTCGATGTCGAGCTCTTCTACATCACAGAAGTCCGGAGTCAACGGACTCGTCATCCGAAGCGCGATCGTCGCGTCGCTCGGTGGCCTGATCTTTGGTTTCGATACGGCCGTCATCTCTGGTGCCATTGGGTCACTGGAGACCGTCTTCGATCTCAGCCCATTTGACGTCGGCTTCGTCGTTGCCATCGCCACGGTCGGAACGGTTATCGGAGCCATCATCGCCGGCCGCCTTGCTGACCATTTCGGCCGCCACAAGATTCTGTTCGTGATCGGCCTGATCTACATCGCCGCGTCACTCGGAACCGCGCTCGCGATCAATCTCCCGATGCTCGATGTGTTCCGATTCTTTGGTGGAATCGGCGTGGGCATGTCCTCGGTGGTGGCCCCGATCTACACCGCGGAGATCGCCCCCGCGGCGATTCGCGGCCGCCTCGTTGGACTCGTCCAGTTCAACATCGTGTTCGGAATCCTGCTCGCCTACTTGTCCAACTTCATCATCAACCAGATCATGGGTGATGATCTGGAGAAGTGGCGCTGGATGCTCGGTGTCATGGCCGTCCCGTCCGTCATCTTCTTCATTCTGCTCTTCACCACTCCGGAGACTCCGCGATGGTTGATCTCCCACGGTCGCGAGGATCTTGGTGTGGCGACGTCCCGGAGGCTGTGCTCCACCCGGGCCGAATCGGATCAGCAGCTGGCAGAGATTCGAGGCCAGCTCGAGGAGGATCGTCTCCTTGCCGGACGCAAGGCGAGCCTGTTCGCTCCGCGGTACCGCAAGGTCGTCATCATGGCGTTCCTCATTGCCGCATTCAACCAGCTCTCCGGCATCAACGCGATTCTCTACTACGCGCCGAAGGTGTTCGAGACAGCCGGAGCCTCTGAGAGCCTGGCGAGCCTGCTGCCCGTGTTCGTCGGACTGATGAACCTCGTGGCCACGATGACCGCCCTGATGGTGATCGACAAGCTGGGGCGCCGCACCCTGATGCTCGTGGGATCGATTGGATACCTCATCAGCCTCGGCTTCATCGCGGCCGTCATGTTCTACTACGGAGTGGGCAAGGACGGAAACTTCGACGGCAGCTCGGTCACCTTGGTGTTCATCGGTCTCCTCGTGTTCATTGCCGCCCACGCCTTCGGGCAGGGATCGGTCATCTGGGTGTTCATCTCGGAGATCTTCCCGCAGGAGGTGCGCGCCTCCGGTCAATCCTTCGGTTCCATGACCCACTGGATCTTCGCGGCGATCACCACCTACGCCTTCCCTCCCATCATCGCCGCACTCGGTGGCGGCGTCGCCTTCCTCATCTTCTTCGTCTGCATGGTGGGCCAGCTCTTCTGGGTGCTTCGGGTCATGCCCGAGACCAAGGGTGTCCCGCTTGAGAAGATGGCCGCGAAGTTGGGACTCGACAAGAAGTAGGGATCCAACGAACCCACGTCCGGCTCATTCATTCCGAATGAACGGTCATGTGCAAGCTGGTGCCGTGAAGAAGATCGACGACGATTCTCGGCACCAGCTTTGCCACATCATCTGCATTTACCGGGAACACTGACGCTTAACCGGTTAAGCTTGTGAAGTCCCTGACACGAGAAAATCTCACATCACGAATCCACTTGAGGAGACGCCCATGGCAACGACGCCAGATGCCCCAGTCCTGTGCCTTGGTGAGGCGCTTATCGATGTTGTCATCCGTGGAGACGACTCCGCGGAACACGTGGGCGGAAGCCCACTCAACGTCGCCTGCGTTCTCACGGCCATGAACCACCCCGCCCTGATTGGAGCATGGTGGGGCAAGGACGCCCGCGGAAAGGCCATTGAGGAGTACGCAACCACCCGAAACGTGGGAATCGTTCCCGGCTCCGACGGCGCCGAGCGGACCACGGTCGCCAACGCCTACCTCGACGAGGCCGGCCGGGCCACCTACGAATTCGACCTGCTGTGGGAGGTGCCCCCACTGCCCGAACCCCAGGAGCTCATCCACCTGCACACCGGTTCGATTGCCGCAACCCTCGAACCCGGCGGCACCGATGTGCTGCGCGCGGTGAAGAACATGGCCGTGGCAGGAACGGTTTCCTACGATCCCAACGTCCGCCCCTCCATCATGGAGACCCCCATCAAGGTGATCAGGCGCATCGAGGAGATCATTGCCCTGTCGGACGTCGTCAAGGCATCGGATGAGGACATCGCATGGCTTTATGGTGCCCAGACGCCGGTCGAGGACGTCATGCGCCGCTGGATCTCACTGGGGCCCGGACTCGTCGTCGTCACACGCGGCCCCTGGGGTGCCTACGCCAAACTCTCCAACGAACGCGACATGCTTGTGATCGATCCCCTCAACGTCGAAGTGGGCGACACCGTGGGAGCGGGAGACTCCTTCATGGGAGGCCTGCTCTCGGGTCTGCTCGATGCCGGACTCATTGGTTCCACGCAGGCCAAGGCCAAGCTTCGCCAGACGCGTTGGGACGACGTCACCCCGGCTCTGCACCGCGCCACGATCACTTCCGGACTCACGGTCAGCCACAACGGCGCCTATGCCCCCGCCCGCGAGGAAGTCGAGGAGGTGCTCACGGCCCAGCCGCTGCTGCGATAGCGGGAGCGGTCCTGCGAAGGCCAGCGGAGGGGCGAAGCATGATGCCAGATTCTGGGCCATTCGTCCCTTTGAGCTGGAAATTCCCGTAGAGTGTTTCCCGTCGAAGCCGAAAATGCTGACTTTGACCACAATTGAGAGGACACAAGAATGAAACTGAAGAAGCTCTCCACTTTACTCATGGTCCCCGCACTCGCGGTCGCGCTCGCAGCATGCGGCGGAAGCGAGAAGCCGAGCAAGGATGACGTGAAGGCAGGACTCACTCAAGCCATGGAGAATGAGCTCGGCACCGGATCCAGTGCGGAGGAGCAGGAAGCAGCCAATGAGCTCCTCGGGTGCCTCGTTGACGAAACCTATGACAAGGTCTCCGCTGAGACCCTGCAGGCTCTCGCCGACGGCAAGGATCCGGAGTCCATCAGCGAAGAGGACAACAAGCACTTCGAGGATGCCTTGGGAACCTGCATGGAGAAGATGCTCGCTGACATCACTGGCTAGGGCGAATGGGCGGTGGGCATCTCATGCCTTCCAGCCCCGAAGCTGACTGGTGAAGGAATGGTGGCCGCAAGGCCACCATTCCTCTTTTTCTTCTGAGAATCCTCCCCCACATCCGGTGGTGGCCGCTCCATTTCTCCATATTTTTCAGACAAAAGTCCGATGCCATGAAAGTCTTTGCAGCTAGGCTGGTACTACGTCCTCGTGCCCCTGACCATCGGCAACTTGAGGTACCGAACAACGAGCGAAGGAATACTCCATGCAGAACGTGACCCTCAACAATGGTGTCCAGATGCCTATTCTTGGCTTCGGCGTATTCAAGATTCCCAACGAGGAGACCGAAGCGGCCGTTCTCTCCGCTTTGGAGGCCGGTTACCGCTCCATTGACACCGCGGCCATCTACCACAACGAAGAGGGCGTTGGCCGGGCACTCGCGAAGGCGGGCATCCCCCGCGAGGAATTGTTCATCACAACCAAGCTGTGGACCCAGCCCAACGCCGAGAACACTCACCGGGCCTTTGATTCTTCCCTCAAGCGGCTCGGACTGGATTATGTGGATCTCTATCTGATCCACCAGCCGTTTGGAGACGTGTTCGGCCAGTGGCGCGAGATGGAGAAGCTCTACGCCGATGGCCTGGCCAAGGCCATCGGCGTCTCAAACTTCTACTCCGGGCGCTTGGTGGACTTCATCATGCACACCGAGGTTGCCCCCGCAGTCAATCAGGTCGAGGCACACCCATACTTCCAGCGTGTCAAGAATCAGAAGGTCATGGCGAACCGCGGCGTACAGATCGAGTCGTGGGGTCCGTTGGCGCAGGGCAAGTACCACATCTTCGAGAATCCCACGCTGGTGGCGATCGCCGACGCCCACAACAAGAGCGTCCCGCAGGTGATCCTCCGCTGGCTCATCCAGCGCAACGTGATCGTCATCCCGAAGTCCGTCAATCCCACACGCATGGCGGAGAACTTCGACGTGTTCGATTTCGAGCTCTCGGATGGCCAAATGACGGCCATCGCCACGCTGGACAAGGGCCGCTCGCAGGGCATCGATCACTATTCGGTGGAAGCCGCGGAGCGCTTGGGCAAGCCGGACGATCTCGCCTCGGGACTGCTCTGAATGAGCCTCGGAGAGCTCTGATCAGCCTCCGGACTTCTTCGAAGTGCACGAACAACTGAACATGGAGCCGCACCGAAAGTGGCGCGGTTGACAGGTCATCGAATGGGTGCCGCGTACACACGTGGCACCCATTCGATTCAGCTCTGGGACCAGTCGCCCTTGCCGGGAACAAATACCTGCGATAGATTCTTACTACAGGTACCCCCTATGGGTATCAGCCTCATGTCGCAGGACTCGGATCCCGTGCAGCCAAGGCACGGGCCACGGCCTGTTCGCGCCGCGAGCGGCGTCACATCGAAAGGAATCCTCATGGCAACGACTGAATACACGGTGACCGGAATGACCTGCGGACACTGCGAGACCCACGTCCGTGAAGAAGTGGAGCAGATCGCGGGCGTCACCGGGATCGAGGTCAGCGCGCAGAGCGGCAAGCTCGTCATCACCTCCGATGCCGAACTCAGCGATGCAGACGTTCTCGCTGCCGTGGATGAAGCCGGCTACGAGGCAGCTCGTCTCTGATGAACGCGGCAAGCCGTTTGGCCCTCTACGGCGTGGGACTGGTCGCGATCTTCGTGGCCTCCTACGCCGCGACCGGCGCCCTCGTTCCGGACAGCGTGGTGGAGAACTGGCAGGACCAGTCCATCACCCACGTCGAAGATTCAACTCACTAGAAGGACATGACAATGACGGTTGCTCCGACCCCGCTTGCACCAACGAACATCGAACTCGACATCACCGGAATGACCTGCGCCTCCTGCGCGGCCCGCATCGAGAAGAAGCTCAACAAGCTTGAGGGCGTGAGCGCCACCGTCAACTACGCCACCGAGCGGGCCGCCGTCTCGATTCCCGAAGGTTACGATCCCCTCGACCTCGTGACCGCTGTGGAGAATGCCGGGTACGGTGCGACGCTCCCGGCACCCAAGGGTGCCTCCGGTGAAACATCCTCCTCCGATTCGGATGCCGATCCCGAGCTCACCACGCTGCGCCAACGCTTCGTGGGTGCCGGCATTCTTGCCATTCCCGTGATCCTCATGGCAATGATTCCGGCGTTGCAGTTCACCTACTGGCAGTGGGCCTCCCTGACGCTCGCCGCACCCGTCATCGTCTGGGCCGGATGGCCGTTCCACCGCGCCGCCTGGGTGAATCTCAAGCACGGTGCGGCCACGATGGACACCCTCATTTCGCTGGGGACCTCGGCAGCCTTCCTCTGGTCCCTCTACGCTCTCTTCCTCGGCACCGCGGGAATGCCCGGAATGACTCACGCCTTCGAACTGACCGTTGCCCCATCCGACGGCGCCTCGAACATCTATCTGGAGGTGGCCGCGGGCGTCATCACCTTCGTGCTCGGCGGGCGCTACTTCGAGAAGAAGTCCAAGCGTCAGGCGGGAGCTGCGCTGCGCGCCCTCATGGAGCTCGGAGCCAAGGATGTGGCCGTTCTTCGCGGCAGTCAGGAAGTGCGCATCCCCATCGAGGAGCTGCGAGTCGGCGATCAGTTCGTGGTGCGCCCGGGCGAGAAGATCGCGACCGACGGCGTCATCACCTCCGGCACGTCCGCCGTGGACGCCTCCATGCTCACCGGCGAATCGGTTCCCGTGGAGGTGGGCGAAGGCGACTCCGTGACCGGCGCCACCGTGAATGCGGGCGGGCGCCTCGTCGTGCGTGCCAGCCGCATCGGCCCCGACACCCAGCTGGCCCAGATGGCCACAATGGTGGAGGCGGCCCAGTCCGGCAAGGCCGAGGTACAGCGCCTCGCGGACAAGATCTCCGGCGTTTTCGTACCCATCGTCATCGCCATTGCCGTTGCCACTCTGGGCGCCTGGCTGGGAGCGGGATTCCCTCTGACCGCCGCCTTCACCGCGGCCGTCGCGGTGCTCATCATCGCCTGCCCCTGTGCGCTCGGCCTCGCCACGCCCACCGCGCTGCTCGTGGGAACGGGGCGCGGCGCCCAGATGGGCATCCTCATCAAGGGCGCGGAGGTCCTCGAATCCACCCGCCGCGTGGACACCATCGTTTTGGACAAGACGGGCACCGTGACCACGGGAAAGATGACCGTCACCGATATCGTCGCCCCCACCGCGGATCCCGAGGAACTGCTCGCGATTGCGGGAGCCCTTGAGGACTCCTCCGAGCATCCCATTGCCCAGGCCGTGGCGAACGCCGCGAGAGAGAAGTCCGGAACCCTGCTCGCCCCCAGCGACTTCGCGAACGTCGAGGGACACGGCGTGCGGGGAACGATAGCGGGCCGGGACGTCGTCGTCGGCAAGGAGAGCCTGCTGGCGGACTGGAACGTGACCCTTCCCGAGGGTCTCGCCGATGCCAAGAACCACCTGCAGGGCCAGGGCAAGACCGTCATGATCGTGGGCTGGAACGGAGCCGCGCACGGACTCATCGCGGTGGCCGACGCCGTCAAGGAGACATCCGCGCAGGCCATCTCCCAGCTTCGGGATCTCGGACTCACTCCCGTGCTGCTGACCGGTGACAATGAGACCGTGGCACGCCAGATCGCCTCAGAAGTCAACATTGACGAGGTCATCGCGCAGGTCCTGCCCGAAGAGAAGGCGCGCGTCATCTCCGAATTGCAGGATCAGGGCAAGGTCGTGGCCATGGTGGGCGACGGCGTGAACGACGCCGCGGCACTCGCCCAGGCGGACCTCGGGCTGGCCATGGGAACCGGAACGGACGTGGCCATCGAGGCCGCGGACATCACTCTGGTGCGCGGCGACCTGCGCGGCGCCACCGACGCCATCCGGCTCTCCCGCCGCACCCTGCGCACCATCAAGGGCAACCTGTTCTGGGCCTTCGCCTACAACACGGCAGCCATCCCGTTGGCAGCTCTGGGCCTCCTCAACCCGATGCTCGCCGGAGCGGCCATGGCCTTCTCCAGCGTGTTCGTGGTGAGCAACAGCCTGCGCCTGCGCGGCTTCAAGAGCGTGATCAAGGACTGAACATGAGCGAATGCGGCTGCGCCTCGAACCATTACGGTTACATGGGCGACAAGGACAAGTACCTCGCGCGCCTCAAGCGCATCGAGGGCCAGGCCCGCGGCATCCACCGGATGGTCGAGGAGGACAAGTACTGCATCGACATCCTCACCCAGATCAGCGCCATGAAGAGCGCGCTGGAGAACGTGGCGCTCGGCCTCATGGACGATCATCTCAAGCACTGTGTGCTCGATGCCGCACGCGCGGGCGGCGACGCCGGCGCCGAGAAGATTGCCGAGGCCTCCGCCGCCATCCAGCGGCTCGTCAAGTCCTGACAAGGGACCCGGTTCGCGGCGGTCCGCTCCTCGTGGGCCGCTCCTCATGGGCCGCTCCTCGTGGTCCCCTTCTCGGAGGGCCGCCGCGGCCTTCCCCAGGCAGAGGGCCGGCCCGTTTTGCAGCGCCTTGGGAGGGACAGGACCCGGCGGCTCCGCCCGGGGTGCACCGGTCCGACTACCGATCCTCCAGCCCGCGAGCTCGCAGCGCGTCACCGGTGGTCAGCGCGAAGCCCACGGCAGCGACGATCGCCGGAATGAGGTAACGCGGCGAGATCCCCCGGAGTCCGCGGGCGCGGGCCGAGTCCCGTACCTGACCGAGCAACCCGATCAGGTACGGGATGGAGCGCCACATGAGCGCGAATGCCAGAGCGATGCGCTCGGGGTCCATGCCGAGGCACCGCAGCGGCGTCACCGCCGCGGCCGTGGCATCCATGATGTCGTTGATCGGCGTGGTCATGGTGACCAGCCGAGCAAGATAGATCGCCGCCAGCAGATTGATGAGGTAGAGCGCTCCGCGCATCGGGCCGGTCATCACGCAGTGATAGGCGACCAACGCCGCCATCATGATCCAGAATGCCCGGGGCAGCGGCAGGGCGAGCCGCGCGGGAAGGCGGGCGCCCGCCAGCAGCAATGCCACGGACAGCACCAACGCTCCCGCACTCACCCATATGTTGCCGAGCAGAAAGGGGGCCAGTCCCCCCGCGAACATGACAAGGTACTTGAGCCACACCGGCCACGCGTGCACCGGGCTGTGCGCCGCCACGTACTGCCCGAAGAATCCACCGCCTGCTCTCACCCGTTCCTCCTCACATTCAGCTCACTCATCGACTCATCGCCTCGGCGTAGGAGGAGATCACGTCGTGGGGATTGCCGTCGGCAACGATCACGCCGCCGTCGACCCACAGGACACGGTCCACCTGCGCCGCCAACTCCAGATCGTGCGTGGACACGATGAGCTGTTGCGTCAGGTTTGCCAGTGCCCTGCGCAGTTCGTACCGGTTGCGCAGGTCAAGGAGGGTGGTGGGTTCGTCTGCGACGACGACGGCCGGATTCACCGCCAGAACCGTGGTCAGTGACACCAGCTGGCGCTCTCCTCCCGAGAGGTCGTAGATGGACTGATCCGCCAGATGTGCGAGGCCACGCTCCCGCAACAGTTGCAGCGCCCGCGCGCGCCTTTCGTTCCGGTTCTTGATGGCCGGGCGCAGCGAGAGCTGGACATCGTCCAACGGGGTGGACATGACAAGTTGGGCAAGAGGATCGGTGAAGACGTATCCCACGTGTCGGCGAATCTCCTTGCCGTCATGCGCGGTGTCCATGCCGTCAACGATGACCCGCCCCATACTGGGCAGGATGAGCCCATTGAGCAGCTTGAGCAGGGTCGACTTGCCCGAACCATTGGCCCCGATGATCGCGATGCGCCCGTGCCCGAGCGTTGTATTGATGCCGCTCAGCAGAGTCTTGGTGGTGCCGCGCACCGGAGAGGAGAGATCGTCAACCTCAACGGTGACCCCGTGGAGCTCGATCATGCTCGGCGGTGCCCCAGGATGCGCGGAAATGCCCGGAAGACTGCCACGGCAATGATCGCCGCAAGCACCGCCTTGACGAGGTCGAGGGGAACGAATCCCATGGTCACGCCCACCGCGGCCCCAAAGGACATGTCTGCGTTGAGCATGAGGCCACCCACACCGGCCGCGTGGAGGAAGGCGAGCCCCACAACCGCCACGGTGGTCAGCCCGATGAGGGTGACGGTCCCCGAGGACCGCTGCCTGAGGACGAGCGTTGCCAGCGTGCCCGCAACGAGAGCACAGAGAAGATAGCCGACGAGGTAGCCCCCCGTTGGCCCGGCCAGCACGGCGATTCCACTGGCACCTCCCGCAAAGACGGGAAGCCCCACAACACCTGCGGCGATGTACAGTGCGACCGCCAGAAATCCTTGCCGTGCACCCAACAGGAGTGGGGTGAGGAGCACGATGATGATCGTCATCGAGAACGGGACGGGGCCAATCATGAAGCCGGGAATGAGCGAGAAGGCTGCCAACAATGCGGCAAACACCGCGATGAGGGCAATGCTCGTTCCGGCAACGGAAGGCCGCGCCCCGGTAGCTGTGGACTGGGCCTTTGCAGATCTGGTCTGGATCATTTCGGGAGCCTAACTTACTCAACAGTAACCTACGCCAGTGTAGCTTAGTGGCCCGGGATTCTGAATGTGGCGTGCCCCGGTGCCATCACAAGGCCCTGATCCGGGCACGTCTGGGATTGCGCCTCGTGCCCTTGCTGCGGGCATTGGGATTGCCTCATCCCCAACCGAGTTCGTGGAGGCGAGAGTCGTCAATCCCGTAGTAGTGGGCAATCTCGTGAACCAGAGTGATGTGGATTTCATCGGCGAGTTGCTCGCGATCCTCGCAGAAGGCCATCAAGTTCTCGCGATAGAGGACGATCCTGTCCGGCTCCTCGCCGAAACCGTAGGAACCGCGATCCACGAGCGCCACACCCTCGTAGATGCCAAGGGTGTCGCTTCCATCATCCGGGCGGTCCTCGATGAGAAAGACGACGTTGTCCAGATGCGCGAACATCTCCTCCGGAAGGGCGTCCAACTCATCGGCCACCATCTCTTCAAAATCTTGCGGGGTCACCTCGAGCATGGAACAAGACTAGGTGATTGCTTCAGATGGTGGCATGGGCTTTCGCTCAGCAAGTGGGTACACAGCGTTGAGTTGTGCCTATATGGGCGCAGCTCAACGCTGTGTGCCCATCAAAGAAATCCTTCCTTGCCCGCTCCGGTCAGAAGCGAGGATGGGAGTGCCCGAAATCGGCCGTCAGCTGCGGCCGCGCACGCGAGATGTGCGACTGATGACCGAACGCGGCCACAGCCGCGCCCGGAGTCGCTGGCCGGCTGTGGCATGGGCACGCAGTTCGGCGCTGACGGCATCGAGTGCCGCCCCCACATCCAGCGCGGCCTCCGCATGGGGCCCCGCCCCCACATGAGGACCCACCTCCGCGTCAAGAACCGCCTCATCTGACCCCAGAGTCCCCTCTGGACTCAACGCCTCCCCCGCCTGCGATTCCCTCCCCAAACCTGGCGAGTACCGCTCCTCATTGGCCGCACCGAGCAGGCCCGAAGCGGCGGAGATTGCCTCCTCACGTTCGAGCGCCCCACTCTCCACCAGCAATTCAATGACAGCTTCGCCGGTGCGGGCACGCACCTGGGCCACGTCCATTCCGAGGTCAACAGCAGTGTCCTCCACTTCGGCCCATGCATTGCTCGCAGGGTGTGGCCCACCGCGGATCGAACGCCACCGCCCGGCCCGGCGAATCAGCCGCCATCCACCGGGAACCGCCACAAGGGCGAGCACCATCACCGCGAGCAGCCACGGCAGCACCGCGAGCGCTGAATCCCGCGAGTCATCCTCAGCTGGCTGGCCCTCCTGACCGGGGTCGGCGGTGCCGCCCTCGGAATCACTGGTCTCTCCCGCCCCTGTTGGCGTTGGTTCAACAGTCTCCGCGGGCCCCTCGGAGGTTGTCGTGGGATCTGGGCCGGCGTCGGCCGGGCTCGCCACCGCAGGCCCTCCGGGTGTCGGCTCGAAGGCGAGCCAGCCCACGCCGTCAACGAATATCTCCGGCCACGCGTGCAGTTCGCTGCCGCTCACCTGGGTCATGGCGCCGCTCCCGCCGGGCGAGGCATACCCCACCGCCACCCGGGAGGGGATGCCCAGACTCCTGGCCATCACCGCAAAGGTCGAGGCGAAGTGGACACAATAGCCCCGCTTCTGGCCCAGCAACGCTTCCATGACGGCATAGGGATTTCCGTTGTCCATGCCGGGCTCGTAGGGGGCGGACTCGTCATACACGAACTCACCGCTTCGGAAGTAGTCCTGCAGCGCGAAAGCGGCATCGATGCGATCCTCGGAGCCACCGGCAATCTCCTCGGCGGTGTCGGCAATGAGCGCCGGAAGGTTCGGCAGTTCGAGGTAGGGCCGGACCTCGTCGGGAGCATCGGCGGGGTCTGAATATCTGGTGACCAATTCGATCGGCACACCATCGAAGTCCTCCCGCGGCTCGTCTCCCACCACGTAGCTGAGCGCATACACGCGGTACTCGTCGCCGCGCCGGGTCCCCCGTGACTCGGTCCGTGCGGTGTTCGATCCCTCGACCCACATCCACTGCTCGCGCTCGAAGCCGCCGTCACCGGTCTCCTCGACGCGCACGGGCGATTGTGGCATGGGCAGCCATTGACTCACCAGTCCCTCAATCCTGATGGTGATGGGGAATCCGAAACCAACAGCACTCCTGCCGGGACCCATCGGCACGGGTTCGAGCGTGTCAGGAATCCTCGCCGCAGTCAGATCACTGCCGGCGGCGCTGACCTCGTCCTGTGGGAGCCAACGCCCCTCGGAGAACTCGCTCAATGTGGCCAGCGTGAAACGCATCGGAGCATCGGTCGGCCCTTCAAAGGAGAATGCGACGACGTCGCTTCGTTCACGAAGATCCTCGCCGAGCGCCACCGTGACATCCGGAACCGTTGCCGTGATGGGCGATCTGATGATCGATTGGTTCCACACCCGATCCCTCGCGGACGGAACCCAGGCCACCGTGCCCGCAGCCAGCGCCAACGACGTCACCGCGGCCACCGCTGCGCCGAAGGTCCGCCGGGGCGATCCCGCCCAGACCAGCAGCGCAAGCAGCCCACCCACGCAAACAATCACGAGTCCGGGCACCGATTCGCCCAGAACGAGCACCGGCACCAGAAGAACTCCGGCTGGAACCATGCCGGCAAGCAGGAATCCGTCCAATCCAACGAGCAGCAATGCGCTCACCAACGCACCCATGAGGAGTACCAGAAGCAGCACATCTTCCATGGCCCCGCCCACGTCCATGGGAGCGGAGCTGGCCAGGACTTCGCCGCGTATCCCCTCAAATCGCAGCCCGGAATCTCGCCACCACCCTTCGAGCCTGCCCGCATCATGGGACCACCACGCCGCCAGTGTAAGTCCAGCGAGCATTGCCCCGATGGCCGCTCCCGAACGCAACGAGGTCCACAGCGAGCGCGCCAGGCACCCGCCCAGAGTCACGGCACCGGCGAGCGCAACCGCCTTCACCAACCACGAGCCCGGCTCCAGAACGGAGCCCAGCCCGAGTATGGCCTGCGCCCAGATGCAAAAGATCGCGAGCCCACCCGCCAGGAGCTGTACTCGTGTTGGGCCCGCGGGATCGTCCTCGCCGTCGTCGCCCGGAGCCGCGATCTGCGGCATGAGGTTCGGGGACACACGGACGACGTCCCATGCTCCGGCCGCATTGGAAGCGCCGGCGGCACCGGCGAGATAGAGCGTTCCCGGGGTGTGCGAAGCCTCCCGTTCGAGAATCTGCCGCAGATTCGGGGTCACCTCTCCCGTGACGACGACGGCGCGGTCCCCACCACGCACGTGCGCGCTCCAGGTCTCCTCCCCGTGAACTCCGGGATCATCGGCAGGTTCGGAATCTCCTCGCTCGACACCCGCAAGGGTGCGAAGCAGTTCGGACTCGCTGTCCAGGAGTGCCACGCCATGCCCTCCCAGATCCAAGCGCAGCACCTGTGCGGCGGCAAGCATTTGCGTTCCCACTGTGGCGGCGGTGGCCACGGCAAGCTCAAAGGATTCCTCGGTCGAGTGGGCATCCGGAGCGGTCTCAAGCCGAAGCGATCGCTCGTTCAGCTGCTCCGGCTCGGGGAGATTCACCAGCAGTTGCCCCTGCCGGGCGCTCTGCTTCCAGTGCACTTGCCGAATTGCGTCCCCGTCGCGGAAATCGCGCAACGCACCGGCGGGTTCGCCGCCGTTCTGGGCCCGCGACCCGACGGTCGGCGCTCCCCCGGTGTGGGACGTGTAACCGCGCTCCTGCTCCGGCAACCGTAGGAGAATCGGCGGGAGCACCAGCAGCTGTGCACGCTCGCGCCGCCGCAGTCCAAGCTTGGCGAGTCCGAGCGGCCCGAGCAGCGTCATCGAGCCAAGCCTGACGGCCACCGCACCCCGGCGCGGCGGCATCCATGTGCAAGCGGTCATTGCCTCCGCGCCTCGCGGCACCTCGACAATCTGTTCCACGCTCTGCTCGCCAAGCCGCCACCGGGCATGCACCCGAACTCGCCATGGCAGCCGGTGGGAGAGGCGGGTGGTGATGAGGACCGAATCGCCGAGGCTCGGAGTTGGCTCGGACACGGACACGGAGGCCGTGATCTGCCCCATCAGCGCGGTCAGGACCACTGCTGCGGCGCTGACCACAACAAACGCCACCACAAGAAGGGCAAGGCTCCACACGTCGTGCAGTCCCAACAGCCTCGCGCCGATCCACAGTATGAGAGCAAGGGCGGAGAAACCCCATCCGCGGCGGGTCGGCGTCAGCATGGTCAGCTCAACGATGTACGGGCCACAATCTCGGACACGATGTCGCTCGATGCGGCGATGGCTTCGGACATGGAGGAGAATCTGCCCCGCGCCATCAAACGGTGGGGCAGAACAATTCCGGCCAGGGCGGCGACGTCGTCGGGAGAAACGAACGCACGCCCCCTCGTCCCGGCTCTGGCGCGAGCCATGCGGGCCAGATGCAAGGTGGCGCGGGGGCTGGCGCCGAGGATGATGCCGGGGTGGCCCCGAGTGGCGGCGACGATGGCGATCAGGTAGCGCGAGACGTCGTTGGCGATGTGGATGTCCGCGATCAGCCGCTGGGCCTCGGTGATTTGAGCGGTGGAGGCCACCGGGCGCACCCTGCTCGCCGGATCCACGCTGCCCCGCGCCTGCAGCATGCGCAACTCCGAATCCCGATCGGGATACCCCAGAGAAATCCGCGCCATGAAGCGGTCGCGCTGGGCCTCGGGGAGCGGAAACGTTCCCTCCATGTCCTGTGGATTCTGGGTTGCCGCAACCATGAAGGGTTCAGGCAAGGTGAAGGTGCGCCCATCGACCGTCACCGAGTTCTCTCCCATGGCTTCGAGCAGTGCGGACTGGGTCTTGGGGGTTGCACGGTTGATCTCGTCCGCGATGACCACATGGGCGAAGACGGGCCCACGGTGGAAGCGGAAGCTCTGGTTCGTCTGGTCGTAGATGGAAAGGCCCGTGACATCCGTGGGAAGCATGTCCGATGTGAACTGCACGCGCCGCACACTCGCCTCGATCGAATGAGCGAGGACGGAGGCCAGAGTCGTTTTTCCAACGCCCGGGACGTCTTCAATGAGCAGATGCCCTCCCGCGAGCAGCGTCATGATCGTCGCATCAATTGCTTCCGGCTTGCCGCTGACCACGCGACTCATCGATTCGTGCACCCGGCGCGCGAGGTCCGCGATAGATCGGGTTCCGGAACTCGGCTCAGGATTGGACGTCACGCGTTCAACGTAGCACAGCAAGGCGACATCGAGGTTCGCCTGAATGGATACCGGCGGCGCACCCGAACTTGAGCAGTCCCGCCCACCTCGCTCAATGAACGAGTCCGGGACCACACTCTGGAAGCCCTCACCCCCTCGAGGACGCAAGTGCTCACCCTTCGAGGGCACGCCAGCGGTCTGCGTGCCGTATGCGGCACGGTGGCCTGCCACCTGCCCTCGTAGGAACGGAACCGGGCCGCTACCTTGGGAATTCAGACGATTTCAGGAGCAGTCGTCAAAACCACAGGGGAACCCGGCAGCTCCATGGCGAATCACGTGTTCGGCCACTGTTTCGGGCCAACCCGCCCTGCGAATCAGGCGAGACCCAGCTTCGCCGTGGGCACGTCCTTGGTCTCCTTGGCCGTCAAGGCGCTGAGCGTGGCAATCAGGCAGATGACCGCCGTGAACCCCGCGATGACCTTCCATCCGCCCTGTTCGGCACCGCCCAACGAGGTCACGATGGTGGGTGCGAAGCCCGCCATGAGGAATCCCAATTGGGTGCCAATGGCAAGCCCGGAGAAGCGCACCCTGGTGCTGAACATCTCGGAGTAGAAGGAGGGCCACACAGCGTTCGCAGCGGCATAACCGCAGGAGAAGGTGGCGATCGCGAGCGCGAACGTGGCCACGAGGTTGTCGTTGCCCATCGACATCATGTAGAAGGGCATGAGCACCGCCGAGGACACGGCTCCGTAGATGAACACCGGTTTGCGCCCGAATTTGTCCGCGGCCATGCCGAAGAGTGGCTGGGTCGCAATGGCCACGATGTTTGCCACCACGACCAGCCACAGAGTGACGGATTCGAGCAGTCCTTCGCTGCGTCCGTAGGCGAGCGCCAGATTCCCGAACACCGTGGACACCGCGGCAATGAACGCGCACAGGATCACGCGCAGGACGTCGCGCCAGTGGTCGCGCATCAGATCCACGAGCGGGATGCGGGCAACCGCGCCCTCCTTCTTGGCGGACTCGAACTCCGGCGGCTCCTCAAGACTGCGGCGAATGAAGAAGGCAACGACCACCACCACTGCGCTGAGCCAGAACGGGACTCGCCACCCCCAGCTGTACTTGATGTCATCCGGCAGGTTCATGATCGGGATGAAGATGAGCGCCGCAAGAACCTGGCCGCCCTGAGTGCCCGTCAGAGTCCACGATGTGAAGAAGGCGCGGCGGTTGTCCGGAGCGTGCTCGAGACTGAGGGAAGAAGCCCCGGCCTGTTCGCCCGCCGCCGAGAGCCCTTGGAACAGTCGGCAGAGCACCAGCAACGCGGGTGCCGCCCAGCCGATCTGCTCGAAGGTTGGCAGGCAACCGATCAAGAACGTGGAGCCTCCCATCAGGACGAGCGTGACCATGAGAACCTTCTGGCGGCCGACGCGATCGCCGAAGTGCCCCAGCACCACGGCACCCACGGGCCGCGCGACGTATGCGAAGCCAAACGTCGCGAACGACATGACGAGCGCCGCCTGATCATCCGTACCGAAGAAGATGACGGGGAAGATGAGGGCGGAGGCCGAACCGAACACGAAGAAGTCGTAGTACTCGACCGCACTGCCCATGAAGCTGGCAATCGCGGCACGAACCGGGGTGCGCTTGTCCACGGAGTCTTCTGCGCGGAGGCCCTGCTGAGCGCTCTCTTGGCTGATCATGGATGTCATGGTGTCCCGTCCTCAGCATCTTCGCCGGATTGGGCCGCGCGAGCAGCCGCGTGGAGTTCAGTGCGTCACCCGCCCTGCGTCCACGACCGATCGGGGTGGTGAAGGCGCCACGTGGGGACGCTGCTGTCACACGAGCATAGAGGAGTCGCGCTCAATCTCCCCGGCAGGTGCACACTCTGAGACCATCCCCCGCCAGCTCTGGGACCATGTCCCCGCCGGCTGGCTGTTCCGGACCGTGGGCCGCTTCGAGTCTCAGGGAGGCTTCGGATCTCCTGATCGCTTCGGATGTCAGGACATCTGCGCAACGCGGGCGCCCCAAGAACGCAGGCCGCGGGCGTGGCGCGAACCCTCGCGTGAGCTCCCCCAGAACCACTGCTCACACCGCCGGGCGCGTATAGCCCAATCCGCGCGGGGTCATGCTGAGCCCGGCCCCCTTGAGGGCCGCGGACCACGGGGAACGCGACACCCTCACCCCGTCCACGAACTCCAGGACGAAGTCGCCCATTCGGCCGAGCTGGCAGGTTTCGACAATGGCCCCGGCAATCGCTCCTCGTTGGTCCTCTCCCTCGATCTGATCAGCGGTCCCACCAAAGGTCAGCGCGCTCTTGCCACCCCTCTCCAGATAGAACACCGGATCTCCTCCGCGAATTGCCACCAACGCACCGGCGTTGCGCCGCGGCCTGGAGCCATCGGGGATCGCGGGCTCGGGCCAAGGCAGCGCAGCCCCGAAGGGATTGGCAGGATCGACGGCGGACAGGACGACGACGGCCGCCCGGTCCAGTTTCGTTTCCCGCAGTTGGTCCACGGCCTTGGTCGTGGCGAACTGGGCACCCTCCATCCCCTCGACGAAGTGGCCGCGCCGGCAGTGGCCCGCGGCTTCGAACTGCGCGAGCCCGTCATACACCGCGGTGAATCCTCCCGGGAAACCTTCTGCCACGACGCTGCCTCGGGAGACGACTCCGTAGCGGTCCAGGAGTAGGCCGAGTGACACGGAGAATCTCTCGGCGTGCTCCGCGGCGGCCGTGCCCGTGCCACTGCCGGGGCGCGGGACGAGCGACCACCGGCCGGCGAGGCGAGGATCGGTGGCGGCGGCTGCCGTCTGCCTCCTGGAGGCGAATGAGGCACGCCGGATCCGCTGGCTGCGCGGGCGCGTTCGCTGGGTCTTCTGTGCGGAGGATCGGCCTGAGACCACAGCTCTCATCGCCACCAACGAGTCGGAGGTGATGAGGCCACCCCATGCCAGATCCCACATCAGATCCGCAAAATCGGAGGCCGCCAGATCCGGATCGAGCTTCTTGGCCTCTGCCAGCAGGTCCGTGCCGAAGACGGCCGCCCCGCCACCAAGCCGCTCAAGCAACCACATCTGCTTCTCTGCCCAGACGTCATCGCCCTCGCTGGCACGGAGGGTGACCTCCATGGCCTCGCGAAGATGAAGGCTGACGCGGCCCTCGGACTCACCGGCACGGCCTTCGCCCACCCAGCAGACCTCACCCGAGGCAATGAGTGAATCAAGCATTTCGGGCATGTAGTTGGCGATGCGCTGGGGCAGCGCGAGCGTCTCCAGAACTGAGGCCATGAGTGGCAGCCCACACAACTGCTCAATGGCTTCGAGCAGACCCTCGGTGTCCATGAGCTGGCGCCCGCAGTACTGCCACGAGAGCAGGAACTGCGCGAAGTTCGCCGGGCCGACCGGCTGGACTGCCCGCCGTGCCGCCTCCGCGCTGCGGCGGCGGATTCGTTCCAGCACCCGAACATCCACCCAGCGCTTCGCCGGGTCCTTGCTCAGTCCGGAGTCTCCCTCTCGGATGGTTCCGCCCGCGGCAAGAGAACGGAACACGGCCTCGACTCGCTGCGCATCGGCAGCAAAGCGTTGCGCCACCTCCACCGCGCTGACGGCGGCGTGGGTCCTCAGATGGCGCGTGAGCAGATCCCTCATGGGATGCGCGCGGGACGGAAAACTCGCGACAAGTGCTTGGGGAACTCCCAGTCCAAGCTCCGCCAACGTTCCGGCATCCTCGGATTGAGCGAGGAACGAACTACCGGCAGCCTCGAAGCTGAACACGCGCCCGGCCCGCGATAGATTGCGCAATGACTCGGCAACCCATTCGTTGCGTGGCTCCTGCTCGCCGCTCCGCTCAAGGTCCGGCGATTCCTGTTCGGACGGATCCGCCGCCCGCAGATTCTCCTCGGACCGATCCCCCGCCGGATGCTCTGGCCCCAGCCGAGCAGCCACTTCTTCTTCCGTCAGAGGCCCCAGCTCGCGCAGCAGATCCACGATCCCCTCGGTGCCAAACTTCTGCCAGCCGGGAGCAGTCCTCTGCAACTCGGCCTCGACATCCGCCGCCACGGCGGGATCCATCACCTCGTTGAGCGCTCCCGGCCCCAGCAGCTGCTCCATGAGGTCGAGGTCCAGGCTCAACGCCGCCACGCGACGCTCCCCCAGCGGCAGGTCGCCCTGGTAGAGGAACTCGCCAACCGAAGAGAAGAGCATGGACTGCGCGAACGGCGAGGGACGCTCGGTGGTGATGTGGTGCAGCCGTATGCTGCCCGAGCCGAGCTTGCGGCACACATCCACGAGGGTGGGCAGATCGTAGACGTCATTGAGGCATTCGCGGGACGCCTCCACCACGATGGGGAAGTCCTCGTAACCCGCCGCGATCTCAAGCAACCGGGCGGCGCGATGGCGCTGCTGCCACAACGGTGCCCGCTTGCCCGGGCGATGCCCTCCCAGCAGCAGAGCTCGGGCGGCGCATTCCCGGAACCGCGCCGCGAACAGCGCCGATCCGGTGACCTCCCGTTGCACCGTCTCCACCAGTGCCGCCGGATCGAAAAGAAACACCTCAGCTCCCGGAGGTTCGCCAGCAACATCGGGGAAGCGAATGATGACACCATCGTTCGACGCCGAGATCTGACAGTTGGTGCCGTACTTCTCCCGCAGGCGTGCGCCCACCGCGAGCGCCCACGGTTCGTGGACGGCCATTCCCAGCGGGCTCTCCAGGAGGAGCTGCCAGTCCCCCACCTCATCCTTCACCCGTTCCACGATGAACTCCCGGTCGCTGGGAACAACGCCCGTGGCTTCGTGCTGGAGGGCCAGGTAGGAGAAGAGGTTCGCGATGGCGTTGCCGTCCAGGCCGCTCGCGGCCAATCGCTCGGTGGCACTCACGGTGTCCCCGGTATGGACGGCTCGATCAATTTCCCCGGTAAGGCGCCCCAGCGCCAACCCCAGCTCTGCGGGTCTGCCCGCCCTGTCCCCGTGCCAGAAGGGCATCTTTCCGCGCCGCCCGGGGGCCGGAACCACCCTCACCCTGTCCGCGGTGATCTCGCGTATGCGCCAACTCGTGGTCCCCAGAACAAAGACCTCACCCACCCTGGACTCATAGACCATCTCCTCGTCCAGCTCACCGATTCTCGGGAGTGGGGCGGGCTTCGTTGCCACCGCGGGAGACCCGCCGGACGGCGCCTTGCCAGCTTCCGAGGAGGCCGGATCCGCCGAAGCGATCTCCACCCGGTACAGGCCCCGATCGGGAATCGTTCCGCCGTTCATGATCGCCAGTTGGCGAGCACCCGGACGCGCCTGCAACGTGCCCTTGGCCCGATCCCACACGATGCGAGGCCGCAGCTCGGAGAAGTCGGAGGATGGGTACTTTCCCGAGAGCATGTCGAGAACCGATTCGTATGCCCCGCGATCGAGGGTGTGGAACGGGGCGGCCCGGCGCACGGTCCCGAACCACTCGTCCACCGAGACCGTCCGTTGGGACACCGCGGCCACGGTCTGCTGGGCGAGGATGTCCAGCGGGTTGCGGATCGGCGCAATGGCCTCGATGGAGCGGGACCGTATGTGCTCGGCCACCGCCGCGCTCTCCACCAGGCTCGCCCGGTGGGCCGGGTAGAAAATCGCGGTGGACGCCTCGCCCACCTGATGCCCGGCGCGCCCGATCCGCTGCAATCCCGAGGCGACCGACGGCGGCGCATCAATCTGGATGATCTGATCCACCGCGCCCATGTCGATCCCCAGCTCCAAGGTGCCGGTGGCAACCACGCATCGTAGCACCCCTTCCTTGAGATCTCCTTCCACTTGCAGGCGCTGTTCCTTCGAGACGCTGCCATGATGGGAGCGCGCAATCTCCGTTCCCGCGTGGCCCCGCTGCTCGTGGATCTCGTTGAGCGCGGCCGTCATTCTTTCGGCCAACCGCCGCGAGTTCGCGAAGACGATGGTGGAGTGAGCACCCAGGACGCGTTCGTAGATCGAGTGTTCGATCGCGGGCCACGTGGAGTTCAGCCTGTGGTCATCTGCAGGGTTGTCCGTCCACCCCTGGGCGACCCCCAGGGCGACGTTCTCCGGAACCGGATTCGCCATGTCACGGAACGGAACCTCAACGAAGGTCTGCAATCGCTTGCTCGAGGGCGGTTGCACCACCGCGACCGGGCGCACCCCACCCAGAAAGCGAGCAACTTCCTCCACCGGGCGGACCGTTGCGGAGAGGCCAATGCGTTGGGCGGGAACCTTGAGAAGGCCATCCAGCCGTTCGAGGGAAACTGCCAGATGGGCACCGCGCTTGTTGCCCGCGAGCGCGTGCACCT
>RRZU011587981.1_pt1 | contig 23306 bp, 23 predicted proteins | sample 2165561 | NCBI WGS metagenome assembly RRZU01 (sample SAMN10456909, study PRJNA506462) | wastewater metagenome | isolation source: wastewater sludge | place: USA: Moscow, Idaho | reverse complement strand
TGCCGTTCACCTCGCAGTTCTGGATGATGTCCATGCCCATCGCCGAACAGGCCCGCGCATAGCCCCAGGCCACGGCGTCGTGACGCGCGGTGCCGCCGCGTTCCTGATAAAGCCCTCCAAGAACGGGATAGCGCGGCCCCTCGATATTGATGATGGGCAGCATGTCCTTGATGCGCTTGGGGCTGACCCATTCGGTCGCCACGCCCTGCAACTGGTTGGCGATGACGGTGCGCCGGTAGCCGCGCACTTCATGTTCGGTCTGCGCCAGCATCAGCAGGCCGCGCGGGCTGAACATGATGTTGTAGTTCAGGTCCTGCGACAGATTTTCGTAAAGCTTCAGGGCCTTGTCATAGATCGCGGCCGAGGGGTCCTGCAGATAGTTGCTGCGGATGATGGTGGTGTTGCGGCCGGTATTGCCGCCGCCCAGCCAGCCCTTTTCGATCACCGCGACATCGGTGATGCCGAAGTTCCGGCCCAGGTAATAGGCCGTCGCCAGCCCGTGGCCGCCGGCGCCGACGATGACGACCTGGTACTTCTTTTTCGGCGCGGGACTGGTCCAGGCGCGTTTCCAGCCGGTATGCAGGCGCATCGCTTCGCGCGCGATGGCAAAAACGGAATAGCGGCCGGTGCCGGCACTGGGGGAGGGGGCGGACATGGCGGGACCTCTTGCGACTCGACCCGTGCAGAGTGAAGCGCCGCAGCCGTTCCGGCAAGGCGCCCGTGCGACGCGGCAATGGTTCGATTGCGTCAGGACCGGGCGCATTTCTCCCGTATGCATCCAGCCCATTTGTCGCAGGGGTTTGTCTTTTTATATGCGACCAAAACCGTTATCTAAGCCCGGACGCTATCGGGGAATGTGATGTTCTGGATCATCTGCGCGGCCTTGGCCGGGGTCGTGGCCTTCGCCATCGCCGCACCTCTCATGCGCCGCGAGCGCGGCGAGGCCGAACCCGCCGCCGCCTTCGACCTGCGGGTCTATCGCGACCAGCTGCGCGAGGTCGAGCGCGACCTTGAACGCGGCCTGATCGACGCCAGCGACGCCGAACGCCTGCGGGTCGAGATCGGCCGCAAGGTGCTGGCCGCCGACCGCGCGCTTGAGGCCGAGGCCGCCGCGCGCCGCGCGCCGGGCGGCTGGGTAGCCATCGGGCTGCTGCTGGCGCTTCTGGGCGGCTCGGCGCTGCTTTACACCCGCATCGGCGCGCCCGACGAACCCGATGAGCCCATCGCGCTGCGCTTCGCCGAGGCCAAGGCGAATTACGACAAGCGCCCGACGCAGGCGCAGGCCGAGGCCACGGCGCCGAAGCCGAAGCCCCCCGAAAACAACCCCGAATACGACCAGTATGTGGCGCTGGTCGACAAGCTGCGCACCGCCGTCGCCCAAAAGCCGGACGACCAGCGCGGGCTGGAGCTGCTGGCCCAGCACGAACGCGGCATCGGCAACCTCGTCGCCGCGAAAGAGGCGCAGGCCCGGCTTGTCGCGCTGCGCGGCGCGCAGGCCACCGCCAAGGACTGGGAACGGCTGGCCGACCTGACCGTCGAGGCCGGCGGCGGCCTGATCACCAGCGATAGCGAGGCCGCGATCACGCGCCTGCTGGAACTCGACCCGCATAATCCCAAGGGCCGCTATTACACCGGCCTCATGCAGATCCAGATCGGGCGCCCGGATCAGGCCTTCCCGCTTTGGGCGCAGCTTCTGGCCGAGGGGCCGGCCGATGCGCCATGGAACGTCCCGATCCGCGCGATCATCGGCGACCTGGCGTGGTTCGCGGGGCGCCCGGACTATACGCCACCCGATGAGGCAGGCGCCGCCCGCCCCGCCATGACCGCCCCCGGCATGCCCAATATGCCCGGCCCCGACGCGGCGGCAATGGCGGCGGCGCAGGACATGACGCCTGAACAGCGCCAGCAGATGATCGACTCGATGGTCCAGGGGCTGGAAGACCGGCTGGCCACCAAGGGCGGCTCGCCCGAGGAATGGGCGCGGCTGATCGGCGCGCTGACGGTCAAGGGCGAAGGCCCCCGCGCACAGGAAATCCTGGCCGAGGCGCGCAGCAAATTCGCGGCGGACCCGCAGGCGCTGACGGTGATCGACGGGGCGGCGGCACAGGCCGGCCTGCAATGATCTGCGCCACGATCGAGGAGTTCGTCGCCGCCCTGCCCCGCGCCGGCGCCATCGCCGGGCTGGATCTTGGCACCAAGACCATCGGCGTTGCGGTCAGCGACGGGCTGCGCGGCGTGGCCTCGCCCCTGACGGTGATCCGGCGGGTGAAGTTCACCGCCGATGCCGAGGCGCTGCTGAAGATCGTCGCGGACCGCGCGCTGGTCGGGCTGGTGCTGGGCCTGCCCCGCAACATGGACGGCAGCGAAGGCCCGCGCGCGCAATCCACCCGCGCCTTTGCCCGCAATCTTGAGCGGCTGACCCCCCTGCCCATCGGCTTCTGGGACGAAAGGCTCTCGACCGTCGCGGCCGAGCGTGCCCTGCTGGAGGCAGACACCTCGCGCAAGCGCCGTGCAGAAGTCATCGATCAGGTTGCGGCGGGCTACATCCTGCAAGGCGCGCTGGACCGGCTGCGCTTTCTTGGCTGACCGCAGCGCCCAGGGACCCGCGCCGACCGGGGCTCTGCCCCGGACCCCGGGATATTTGAACATGAAAGAAAACGCCGGACGCGGCCATGTTTCTTTCATGCATAAATATCCTGGGGGAGCGCGGAACGCGCGGGGGCAAAGCCCCCTGCTAACGCCAAACCCTAGCGCATGATTACGCGCACTTCGCGGATGGCGGCTTTCAGGCGGACGCGGGTTTCAGCCGGTTCGCGCGCCACGGCGTCGAGGATTGCCCGCATGTCGCCGCGCAGACCGTGCAACTGGTCGACCAGCGACATGACCATGGCCAGCGCCTCTTCGTCGAGGTGATAGCCCTCGGTCAGCTCGACCACCAGATTCAGCCGCGCAAGATCCAGCTCGCGAAACAGCGGACCCGAGGATGACTGCACCGGCACCACCACGCCCGCGCGGATGTAGCGGTCCAGATGTTCGGCATCCAGGTCATCGACCACCGAGAGCGTCTCGGTCAGGGTGTAATGGCGCTGGGTCATTTTCCCCTCCTTGGATCATAGGCGTGGTTCTGACGCCATTTTTCCATGAAATCAGCCAGTTCGTCGTCGACTTTCGGCGGCATGACGATTTTCAGCACCGCGTGCTGGTCGCCGCGCACGCCGCCCGGCCCCTTGATGCCGCGGCCCTTCAGCCGCAGCTTCTGGCCCGAGCTGGCGCCGCGCGGCACGGTCAGCATCACCGGGCCGTCGATGGTCGGCGCCTCGACCTTGCCGCCCAGCACCGCCTGGTCGATGGAGATCGGCAGCGTGATTTCCAGGTCGTTGCCGTCGCGCCGCCATTCGGGATCCTCGGCGACGATCAGGGTCAGCAGCGCATCGCCCGGTTCGCCGTCGCCATAGCCGGCGCCGCCCTTGCCACGCAGGCGGATCACCTGACCGTCATGGGCGCCCTCGGGTATCTTGACCTCAAGGACATTGCCGTCGGGCATGGTGATCCGGGTCGAGCCGCCGCGCGCCGCCGTCATGAAGTCGATCTCCAGCGTGAAGCGCTGGTCGGGGCCGCGCATGTCGAAGCTGCGTGCCCCGCGGAAGCCGCCGCCGCCCATTCCCCCGCCCATGCCGCCACCCATTCCGCCCCTTTGGCCGAACAGGTCCGAAAACACGCCCGACAGGTCGTCAAAACCCTGTTCCTGCCGATAGGGGCTGTCGCCCGCCTCGGCATATTCGCGATAATAGTGGCGCTGCGGGCGTTCCTGTCCCGAGGCGTCGATCTCGCCCCGGTCGAAACGCGCCCTTTGTTCGGGGTCTTTCAGCAGGTCATAGGCCGCCGAGGCCGCCTTGAAGCGTTCATGCGCGGCCGGGTCCGGGTTCAGGTCCGGGTGGTCGGTCTTGGCGATCTTGCGATAGGCCTTTTTTATCTCGTCCGCGCTGGCGCTTTTGGCCAGTCCCAAAGCCTTGTATGGATCATCGGCCATCGCCGGTCTTCCTTTCAACTAGCGCCGCGCGAGTGCAGGGGCGATTCGCGCGGGTCATGGCCAACCCGGGGCAGCCGGGGGGCCGAAAACGTGCCGCCGGGCAGAGATCCTTCGTCCAGCGGCAGGGCGGCGGCCCCCAGCGCGCGGGCGCGGCGGCCCAGCGTGCCGGCGCGCGTTTCGGGCAAGGTGATGCCGTGATGGCGCATCCCGGCCATCCGCGCCGCAGTCGCCGCAGCCAGCGCATCGCGCAGGCCGGGCGGCATCGCGCCATCGATCACCACCAGCGGCAGGTCCAGAACTGCCACTGCTCCCAGCGCCGCATGGGACAGCACGGCCGCGGATTTGTCCAGCCACTCTTGCAGGATCGCGGGGGGCACATCCCAGCCGTTATCCTCGGGCGGCAGGGACCGCCCCAGCGCCGTTTCCAGCACCGAGACCGAGGCCACGTCCAGCACCTGCCGGCCGCCCGGCACCGGATAGGACCCCAGCGCGCCGGCATTGCGCGAGGGGCCGTGCCGCAGCCGCCCGTCCAGCACCACGCCGCCGCCGGCGAAATGGGCAATGTAGAAGTACAGGAAGTTTTCCGGCAGGTCGGCGGTGCCGAAGATCATCTCGGCGCCGCAGGCGCATGAGCCGTCATTCTCAAGCCAGACCGGCATGCCAAGACGCTGCGCCAGTTCGGCGCGCAGGTCGCGGCCGCGCCACGGCTCCATCTCGGTGCCCCAGTCCCAGAGGTAATAGGGAATGGCGATGCCCATGCCGGCCTGCCGCGCCCGCTGCGCAGCGGTCAGGTCCGCAAGGATCTCGGCGCTGGCGGCACTGGCGAAATCGCGGATCCGGTCGGGATGGGGAAAGGCATAGGGCTGCGTCCGTATCTGCCTGATCTGGCCCTGAAAATCGACCAGCACCAGTTCGGCCATGCGCCGGCCGACCTTCAGGCCCAGAAACAGCGCCCCGTCCGCCGCCAGCGCCAGCGGCCGCAGGGGCTGGCCGACCTTGCCGCGCTGCAACGCACCGCCCGCGTCCAGCATCCCGCCTTCGATCAGGGCGCGGGTGATATTGGTGACGGCCTGCGCCGAAAGCCCCGTCGCCTGCGCCAGCGCCGCGCGCGGCATCGGTCCGTTGCGGCGAATCAGCCACAGGATCAGGCGCTCGTTCTGGCTGCGGGCGCCCTGCGGCGTCCAGGCGGCGGATGGGGTGCTGGTCATGGTGACGACTCCTCTTGATCTATAAATCAACGAAATTGATTTATTGACAAGTCTTTCTTTCTTGTGCAGCCTTAATAGCACGAGGAGGCGGCGAACCCCGCCCTGAGGGAGGATGACAATGACCAAGACGAAACTGCTGCGCGTGGCGCTGGCCGGAACTGCCCTGAGCCTGATGGCGGGCATCGCCCAGGCCGACGGCACCGCCTGTCTGATCACCAAGACCGACACCAACCCGTTCTTCGTCAAGATGAAGGAAGGCGCCGAGGCCAAGGCCAAGGAGCTGGGGCTTGAGCTGAAAGCCTATGCCGGCAAGATCGACGGCGACCACGAAGGCCAGGTCGCCGCGGTCGAGGCCTGCGTCGCCGATGGCGCCAAGGGTATCCTGATCACCGCCTCGGACACCAAGGCCATCGTCGATTCGGTCAAGGCCGCGCGCGATGCCGGGCTGCTGGTGATCGCGCTGGATACGCCGCTGGACCCGATCGACGCCGCCGACGCCACCTTCGCCACCGACAACTTCAAGGCGGGCGAGCTGATCGGCGAATGGGCCAAGGCGACCATGGGCGACGGCGCCGCCACCGCCAAGATCGCCATGCTTGATCTGAGCATCGCCCAGCCCTCGGTGGACGTGCTGCGCGATCAGGGCTTCCTGCAGGGCTTTGGCATCGATCTGGGCGACGCGGCGAAATGGGGCGACGAGACCGATCCGCGCATCGTCGGCCACGAGGTCACCTCGGGCAACGAGGAAGGCGGCCTGAAGGCGATGGAGACGCTGCTGGCCAAGGATCCCGACATCAACATGGTCTATACGATCAACGAGCCCGCCGCCGCCGGCGCCTATGAGGCGCTGAAGGCCGTGGGCCGCGAAAAGGACGTGCTGATCGTTTCGGTCGATGGCGGCTGCCCGGGCGTGCAGAACGTCAAGGACGGCATCATCGGCGCCACCTCGCAGCAATATCCGCTGCTGATGGCCTCGAAAGGCATCGAGGCGATCGCCGCCTTCGCCAAGGACGGCACCAAGCCCACCGCGACCGAGGGCAAGAACTTCGTCGATACCGGCGTGACGCTGGTGACCGACAAGCCGGTCGCGGGCATCGAATCGATCGACACCACCAAGGGCGCGGAACTGTGCTGGGGCTGAGCCCCGCCACGCCTGCCCGCAAGGCCTGAAATTGTCGTCACCCGGGGGCGGGCCACGCCTGCCCCCCGTCATGCCGTGGCGCCGCTGGCGTCCCGCAATGGAGGAGCACATCCATGTCATCCGATGCGAAGGCAGCTACCAGTTATGAGGCGGGCCTCAAGGGTGCCTCGGAAACAGTTGCCGAGTTCAAGGAAAAGAAGACCGCACTGGCCCGGTTGCAGCATTGGCTGCACATGACGCCTTCGGCCGTGCCGATGATCGTCCTGATCGCGGCCGTCATCATCTTTGGCCTGCTGTCGCCGAATTTCTTCAAGGCGGTGACCATCTCGACCATCCTGCAACAGATCGCCATCGTCGGCATCCTTGGCTGCGCGCAGTCGCTGGTGGTGCTGACCGCCGGGATCGACCTGTCGGTGGGCGCCATCGCGGTGTTTTCCTCGGTGCTGATGGGGCAGTTCACGTTCCGTTATGGCATCCCGGCGCCGATCTCGATTCTGCTGGGACTGGCGTTCGGCACCGGCATGGGCTTCATCAACGGCTGGCTGGTCGCGCGGGTGAAGCTGCCGCCCTTTATCGTCACGCTGGGCACATGGCAGATCATTCTGGCCGCCAACTACATCTTTTCGGCCAACGAGACCATCCGCTCGTCCGACATCACCAAGGATGCCCCTGCCCTGCTATTCTGGGGCGAGTCGATCCAGCCCGGCGGCGTCAAGATCCTTTACGCCGTGTTCCTGCTGATCGCGATGGTGGCGGTGCTGTCCTATGTGCTGCGCCAGACCGCCTGGGGCCGCCACGTCTATGCCGTGGGCGACGACCCGGACGCGGCAGAGCTGGCGGGCGTGCAGACCAGCCGCGTGCTGATCCAGGTCTATGCGCTGGCCGGGCTGTTCTGCGCCATCGCCGGTTGGGTGATGATCGGGCGCTTCGGTTCGGTCTCGCCCTCGGCCTCGACGGGGCAGCTTGGCAATATCCAGTCGATCACCGCGGTGGTGATCGGGGGGATCTCGCTTTTCGGCGGCCGCGGCTCCATCGTCGGCATGTTCTTCGGCGCCATGATCGTCGGCGTCTTTGAAATGGGCCTGAAGATGGTCGGCACCGACCCGCAATGGACGTTCTTCCTTATCGGCCTGCTCATCATCCTCGCCGTGGCGGTGGACCAGTGGATCAGAAAGGCATCGGCATGACCCAGGAACCTCTTTTGAAGGCCCGCGGACTGGTCAAGCGTTATGGCAAGGTCACCGCGCTGAACAACTGCGACTTCGATCTGATGCCGGGCGAGATCCTGGCGGTGATCGGCGACAACGGCGCCGGCAAGTCGTCGCTGATCAAGGCGCTGTCCGGCGCGATCCAGCCCGACGAGGGCGAGATTACGCTGGAGGGCAAGCCCGTGCATTTCGCCAGTCCGCTGGAGGCGCGCGGCGAGGGCATCGAATGCGTCTACCAGACGCTGGCGATGTCGCCGGCGCTGTCCATCGCCGACAACATGTTCATGGGCCGCGAGTTGCGCAAGCCGGGCATCATGGGCCAGTGGTTCCGCCAGCTTGACCGTCCGGCGATGGAGAAATTCGCCCGCGAGAAGCTGACCGAACTGGGGCTGATGACAATCCAGAACATCAATCAGGCGGTCGAGACCCTGTCGGGCGGCCAGCGGCAAGGCGTCGCGGTGGCACGCGCGGCGGCCTTCGGGTCGAAAGTGGTGATCCTGGACGAGCCCACCGCCGCGCTTGGCGTCAAGGAAAGCCGCCGGGTGCTGGAACTGATCCGCGACGTGCGGTCGCGCGGCATCCCGATCATCCTGATCAGCCACAACATGCCGCATGTCTTCGAGGTGGCCGACCGCATCCACATCCACCGCCTTGGCAGCCGGCTTTGCGTGATCCGTCCCGACGATTATTCGATGTCGGACGCGGTGGCGTTCATGACCGGCGCGAAGGTGCCGGACGAGGCGGCGGCGGCAGCTTAGGTTGCAAGGGGATGGGGGCGCTGCCCCCCGTCCTGCGGACTCCCCCCGGGATATTTGGGCATGAAAGAATTTGGGCTCTATTGGCCCTTGGGACGGAAGGCGGCGATCCTTGACGGGTCGGTTTCGATGCGCGCGGCGCCCAGCAGGTCAAGGCAATAGGGGACGGCGGCGAAGACCGCGTTCAGGCAGGTGGCGATGGCCGAGGGCTTGCCGGGGATCGTGATGATCAGCGTCTTGCCGCGGCTGACCGCCGTCTGGCGCGACAGGATCGCGGTCGGGACCTCGGCCAGCGAGGCGCGGCGCATTTCCTCGCCAAAGCCGGGATATTCGCGATGGGCGATGTCGGCCACCGCCTCGGGCGTCAGGTCGCGCGGCGCGGGACCGGTGCCCCCGGTCACCAGGATCAGGTCGGCACCGTGCCGGTCGCAAAGGTCGCGCAGGGCGTCGGCGACGATGTCGCGGCCATCGGGGACGATGCGGCGGGTGATTTCGATCGGGGAGGTGATGGTGTCGCGCAGCCATGCCTCGGCGCCGGGGCCGCCTTTGTCCGGGTATTCGCCGCTGGCGGCGCGATCGGAGACGGTGAGGATGGCGATGCGGGCGGGTTGGCGCGGGTCGGTCATGCTGAAGCCTTTGGTGATGCCGGGACATTCTGGGCAGACGGCGGCAGGAAGGAAAGGGCAATCGCGGCTTGGTGAATGGCCGGTTCCGGCTTACGCTTTCAGGGCGCTTTTCCACACCCCTTGGCGAGGAGGATGCCATGACCAGAACATTCAATATCGGCGATCATGTCAGCTGGAATTCCGAGGCTGGCCGCGTGTCGGGGACCATCATCGCGGTCCATACCAGCGATTTCGACTATAAGGGCTATACGCATCGCGCCTCGCCCGAGGAGCCGCAATACGAAATCCAGAGCGACAGGACCGACCATATCGCCGCGCACAAGGGCAGCGCGCTGAGCCTGGATTGAGGGGGCGCGGTGACGCCGTTCTTCACCGTCGGGCATTCCGACCGCAGCCTGGACGCCTTTATCGACCTGATCCTTGGCGCCGGCATCGCGCATGTGGCCGATATCCGCAAGATGCCGATGTCGCGCGCCAATCCGCAGTTCAACCGTGATGTGCTGGCCGAGGCACTGCCGCGCCATGGCATCGGCTATGAGCATGTGGCAAGTTTGGGCGGTCTGCGGGGGCGGGACCGGCGGGTGCCTTTCGCGGTGAATGCGCTGTGGCAGAACCGCAGCTTTCACAACTATGCCGATTACGCGCTGTCGCCCGAATTTCGCGCCGGGCTCGACCATGTGCTGGATCAGGGCGACGGGGCACGCCTGACGGTGATGTGTTCCGAGGCCGTCTGGTGGCGGTGTCACCGCCGCATCGTCGCCGATTACCTGATCGCGCGCGGGCGCGAGGTCTTTCACATCATGGGCGAGGGGCGGCTGGACCCGGCCCTGCTGACGCCCGGCAGTATCGTCATGGCTGACGCCAGCATCACCTATCCGGCGAAAGACGAAGGGGCGCCGTAGCGCGGCGCCCCCGGGGATTTACCTGTGGGATTTACTTGAACTTTGCGTTCCGGTTGCCGATCAGCTTCAGACGCAGGGCGTTCAGCTTGATGAAACCCGCCGCGTCCTTCTGGTCGTAAGCGCCGGCGTCCTCCTCGAACGTGACGTGCTTTTCGCTGTAGAGCGAGTGGTCCGACCAGCGGCCGACGCAGTTCACGTTGCCCTTGTAAAGCTTCAGCCGGACGGTGCCGGTGACGTGCTCCTGGCTTTTGTCGATCAGGGCCTGCAGCATCTCGCGTTCGGGGCTGAACCAGAAGCCGTTATAGATCAGCTCCGCATAGCGCGGCATGATCGAGTCCTTGAGGTGGCCGGCGCCGGCATCCAGCGTGATCTGCTCGATCCCGCGATGGGCCTCCAGCAGGATGGTGCCCCCGGGGGTTTCATAGATGCCGCGCGACTTCATGCCGACAAAGCGGTTCTCGACGAAATCCAAGCGGCCGATGCCGTGCTTGCGGCCATATTCGTTCAGGTCGGTCAGGATCGTGGCGGGCGACAGGGTCACGCCATTGATCGCCACCGGGTCGCCCTTTTCAAAACTCACCTCGATATATTCGGGCGTGTCGGGCGCATCCTCGGGCGAGACCGTGCGCTGATAGACATAGTCGGGCGCCTCGTCGGCGGGGTTTTCCAGCGCCTTGCCCTCGCTTGAGGTGTGCAGCAGGTTGGCGTCGACGCTGAAGGGCGCCTCGCCGCGCTTGTCCTTGGCGATCGGAATCTGGTTCGCCTCGGCGAATTCCAGGAGCTTGGTGCGGCTGGTCAGATCCCATTCCCGCCACGGCGCGATGACCTTGATCGAGGGGTCCAGCGCATAAGCGCTGAGTTCGAACCGAACCTGATCGTTGCCTTTGCCGGTGGCGCCATGTGCCACGGCATCGGCGCCGTGCCGGTGCGCAATCTCGACCAGGTGCCTGGAAATCAGGGGCCGCGCGATTGACGTGCCCAGCAGATAAAGCCCCTCATAGACGGCATTGGCGCGGAACATCGGGAAGACGAAGTCGCGCACGAATTCTTCGCGCACGTCGACGATGTGGATATTCTCGGGCTTGATGCCCAGCAGTTCCGCCTTGGCGCGCGCCGGTTCCAGTTCCTCACCCTGGCCGAGATCGGCCGTGAAGGTGATGACCTCGCAGCCATATTCGGTCTGCAGCCATTTGAGGATGATCGAGGTATCAAGCCCGCCGGAATAGGCGAGAACGACTTTCTTCGGCGCGTCGGACATGCGGTTGGCCCCCTTTGGATTTGCGCGAGGGATAGGACCATTCGCGCCTTGTCACAAGAGGCGCGCCCGAGATAGTTTCCCGTGGTTCTCAAAGGGTGACTTTCATGACTGCTGCCCGGCTTATCTGGTTCGCGTTTCGCAATATCTTCGTCGATTTTGGCCAGACCATCCGTATCTTTGCGCTGCCGGCGCTGCTGCTGGCGCTGATCGGCGCGGCGATTTTTTGGGTGACAGTATCCACCCCCCGCATCCAAGAAACGCTCATCATCATTCCGGTCCTGTTGGCCGTGGCGTTTTGCGCGTTGTGGCCGACGATCAATTTCCACCGTCATGTGCTGCTGGGCGAACGGTTTGGCTGGCTGCCCCGGATATGGTGGCGCGAGATGCTTGGTTATGGCGTCATGATGATCCCGCTGGGGCTTCTGACGATCGCGTTGAGTTTCCTGCTCATGGCCGCCGCAAGCCAGATCGTGGCGATGACGATGGGCCAGGTCCCGCCCATAATCGCATTTGTCGTTACTGGACTGCTGGCCGGGACATTGGTGACGGCTGTCGGGCTGCGGTTGCTCAGCCTGCTGCCGGGGCTTGCCATCGGCGCCTCGCTGACCGGCTATTCCCCCGGGGCGCGCCGCAGTCTGCCGACGATCCTGATGATCGCGCTGCTGCTTTGTCTGGCGAACGTCGGATATGCGTTGGCGCAGGTTGCGTTGATGCCCCGGCTGTATGTGGCGCTTCAGACCGGCATTACCGCCGTATTCGCGGTGCAGTTGCTGATCGACGCGCTTTCCCTGGTTTTTGGCATCAGCCTGCTGACGGTGCTTTACGCGCGATATGTGCAGGGCCGGACCGATCTTCTGCCCGTTTCCGGGCGCATCCCGCCGGGAATTTAAATGCGCCGCGTTTTCGATCAGCTTCACCATTGGCTGGAGCTGAGGCGTCAGAAGCTGCGCGAAACGCTGCTGCAACAGCGGCTGCATCTGCGGGAATGGCGGCGGACCTGCCTGCCCAGGACCGTGGTCCTTGTGCTGGTCTGGATTGCGGGACTGGTGCTGATCAGTTTCGTGCCACTGCCTGCGCCATTGCTGTTCGCCGCCACAATCGTCGTCGCTTTGCTGCCGCTGCTGATCGCCATGCATTGGCTGATCCCGATCCCGACGATCTGGGGGATCAGCGGCAGTTGGGTGGCGCTTGGCCTTTTCGCGGTTTCGGCCTTTCTGGCGCTGTTCGGGCGCTATTTCGCGGGGCTCGAACTTAGCGAATTGACGCATGAGAACCCGGTGCTTTTCCCCATCGCCCAAGCGGTCGGCAGCTATTTCGGCGCAGTGATCGGGCTGATGATCCTGCTGACGCTTCCGGTCCTGCTGTTGATGCTGCTGGGTCTGACCGTGGTGCTGATCCGCGGCATCGCCGGCCTGTCCGGCCGCCGCAGGCTGAAACGCGACCTCATCGCCTATGGGCTGATCGCCGGACTGGCGGCCAGTGCGCTGGCCTCGGTCAACCTGCTTGAGCGGCTGGCGACGCGGACGGTCAGATCGGTCATGCTGCAGGCCGATTTCTACCCCTACCACCTGTGCGGGACCGAGACCTGGCCCGAGGGCATCACCCGTGTCGCCTTCGTCGGCGACGAACAGGTTCTGGCCTATAACGAAAGCCGCGCCAGCTTCATCGTTCTGCCCTGCAAGCGCATCGTCACCCCCCTGCCCGTACGCTGAGTTTTGCTTGCCAAGCACGGCATTTCGCGCGATTGCCAAGGCATGGAAAATTTTGCCGCCTCTGTCCGTCAGGCCGGGATCGCGCTGCGCGACCTGTTTGAGCCGACCCCGCTTCAGAAGAACGACCATCTTTCGGCGAAATATGGCGCCGAAATCTGGCTCAAGCGCGAGGACCTGACGCCGGTGCGCAGCTACAAGCTGCGCGGCGCCTTCAACGCCATGCGCAAGATCGCGGGCGGCGCGCAGGGGCATTTCGTCTGCGCCAGCGCCGGCAACCACGCGCAGGGCATGGCCTATGCCTGCCGCCATTTCGGCGCCCGCGGCACCATCTTCATGCCGGTGACCACGCCGCGGCAAAAGATCGACAAGACCCGCATCTTTGGCGGCGACGCCATCGAGATCGTGCTGACCGGCGACTACTTCGACCAGACGCTGGCCGCCGCCAAGGATTTCGCGGCCGCGCAGGGCGCGACCTTCCTGTCGCCCTTCGACGATGCCGATATCATCGAAGGGCAGGCGACTGTCGGCCTGGAAATGCTGGAGCAACTGGGCGAGACGCCCGACCTTGTGGTCATGCCGGTCGGCGGCGGCGGCCTTGCTGCGGGCATCACGCGCCTGCTGGCCGACCTTTCCCCCACCACTCGCGCGGCCTTTGCCGAGCCCGAGGGCGGCGCCAGCCTGCGCGAGGCGCTGCGCAATGGCGCGCCGGTAACGCTGCCATCGGTGGATAACTTCGTCGATGGCGCCGCCGTCGCACGCATCGGCGACCTGCCCTTTGCCGCACTGCGCGATTTCGCGCCCGAACAGGTCTACCTCGCGCCCGAGGACCGCATCTGCGCCACCATGCTGGAAATGCTGAACATTGAGGGGATCGTGCTGGAACCCGCCGGCGCGCTGGCCGTCGACGTCCTGCGCGACATCCCCGACCTTGCCGGCAAGCGCGTGGTCTGCATCTGCTCGGGCGGGAATTTCGACTTCGAGCGCCTGCCCGAGGTCAAGGAACGCGCGCAGCGCTATTCCGGGCTCAAGCGCTATTTCATCCTGCGCATGCCGCAACGCCCCGGCGCGCTGCGGGATTTCCTGCAACTGCTGGGCCCTGACGACGATATCGCCCGTTTCGAATATCTCAAGAAATCGGCGCGGAACTTCGGCTCGATCCTGATCGGGATCGAGACCAGCACCCCCGGAAACCTGGACCTGATCTGCCAGCGGCTTGATGCCCACGGCATCGGCTATCGCGACATCACCCGCGACCCGGTCCTGGCCGAATTCCTGATCTGACACGGCTACGCTTCCCCGGCCCGGGGAAGCGGCCGCAGCGCGTCGTCCAGCCCGCGCATCATCGCCTTCTTCGATTCGGAATAGCAGGTCAGCAGCCCGTCGATGCCGACCTCCTCGGCACGGCCGCCGGCAGCGCGGCGCTCCTCCTCGTCACACAGGCCGCCGAAGGCGGCGAAACCCAGGTTCCATGCGCAACCCTTCAGGAAATGCAGCGACGTCTCCAGCCGCTTGGGATCCTTGGCCGACAGCCGCATCATCGCGCTTTCGACCTCATCAAGAAACATCTCGAGAATCACCTGGAACTCGGCATCGCCGACTTCCTCGCGCAATTCACTGATGCGGTCCCAGTCCAGCATGAACAACCTTCGGCAGAATCGTCGGCACAGCCTAACAGCAAAATCATGGACGACCGGTTAATCCCGAAAATTTTCCGGATTAACGGAACCTTCAGTCATGGCGGTGTAGATGTCGCGCATGTTGATAGCCGATCGCCCCGACCTGACCTCTGTACCGCGACATTCGCGGGTGGTCCTGCTTGTCGACAGCAGCCGGGCGCAGCGCCGGACGCTCGCCGTGCAGTTGATCCGCGCCGGTTACCACGTCATCGAGGCCTCGACCCGCGAAGAGGCCATGGCGATCTGCCTTGAGCGGCGTCCCGATATCGTCATCGCCGACTGGATCATTCCCGGGCAAAGCGGGCTGGATTTCTGCCGTCAGTTCCGCAACATGCAGTCGGACAAATACGGCTATTTCATCCTTCTGACCTCGCGCAACGACAAGAAGGACATTGCCGACGGGCTGCGCGCCGGCGCCGACGAATTCCTGACCAAGCCCGTTTCCGGCGCGGAACTGCTGGCGCGGCTGGCGGCCAGCGAACGCATCCTGCGGATGGAGCAAAGCCTGCGCAACGCCAATGCGCAGCTCAAGGAAACGCTGGACCAGTTGTGCGAGACGCAGGCCGCCATCGACCGCGACATGCGCGAGGCGCAGCGCCTGCAGCAGGGGCTGGTGCGCGAAAGCCATGGCCGTTTCGGCGGGTTCGACCTGTCGTTGCTGATGCGTCCGGCCGGTCATATCGGTGGCGACCTTGTCGGGTTCTTTCCGATCAATGCCCGCCGTGTCGGGCTGTTCGCGCTGGACGTTTCGGGGCATGGCATCGCCTCTGCGCTGCTCAGCGCGCGTCTGGCGGCGCTGCTATCGGGGGCGACAGACCACAATATCGCGCTGCGAATCACCGAACTGGGGCTTTACGACGCCCGTCCGCCGCTGGAGATTCTGCGCGAACTGAACGCGCTGATGATCAACGAACTGCGCATCGATTCCTATTTCACCATGGTCTATGCCGACCTGGACTTTCTTAGCGGCGACGTGCGGCTGGTGCAGGCCGGCCACCCCTATCCGGTGCTGCAACGCGCCGATGGCCGGATCGAGCGGATCGGCCATGGCGGCCTGCCCGTCGGCGTTTTCGCCAATGCCGAATATGAGGAGGTGTTCCTGACCATGGAGGCCGGCGATCGGCTGTTCATCGCCTCGGACGGGTTGACCGAGACCGAGAATCCGCGTGGCGACACGCTGGGCGATGACGGTCTGCAGGCGATTTTGCGCACCAATGCGACCCTGCGCGGCGATGCGCTGCTGGAATCGATCTGCTGGTCGGTTGCGAACTATGCCGAGGGCAAGCGCAGCGACGACATCTCGGCGGTGCTGATCGAACGGCGCAGCGAAAGCGAGGATGCATGGGACTGACCGCCCAGGACCGTGCCGCGGCCAATGCGCGCCTTACGTCTGCAATCGCGCCAGCGCGAGGTGGAAAAACGCCCGCATCCCCGGTTCGGGAAGCCAGCGGGCGGCATCGGTCAACGGCAGCCAGCGCGCCTCATGCCCGGGTTCAAGCGGCGGGCTGCGGCGGGCGACCGGTCGTGCCAGCCAGACGCTGCACAGCTTTTCCGCCCAGAAACCATAATCCGGCATATAACAATAGCGGCGATAGGCACCCAGGCGGCGCGGCGTCGCAATGGTCCAGCCGGTTTCCTCAAGCACCTCGCGATGCAATGCCGCCAGCGGCGACTCACCCGGATCGATTCCGCCGCCGGGTAGCTGGAATTCAGGGGTCGGTTGATGCTGAAATGTCAGCAGAACCCGGTCGCCGCGGATCAGGACGGCATAGGCGCCGGGCCGCAGGCGATAGTTTTGGCGTCCGGGCGGCGGCCCATAGCGTGGAATCATCCCGGCAATCCCCGTCTTTCCAGCCTGTCTTGGCGGACCGCAGTTTCGCATCGGCGGCGGCGCGGGTCCGGTCGATGCAATCCTTAGCCGGGCGGGTGGCATGTCGGCAACGGGGTGCGGAACCGCGCGCGGCTCAGAATGCAAAAACCGCACAAACCCAAAGGGTTGTGCGGTTTTTGTTCATGGTGCCCAGGAGAGGACTCGAACCTCCACGCCTTGCGGCACACGGACCTGAACCGTGCGCGTCTACCAATTCCGCCACCTGGGCAGGTGGTGTGAGCGGGGTGATTAAGGCCAGCCGCGGGGGGTGTCAACAGGGGCAACAAAGAAATTTCATCGCCGCGGAATCTTTTTTCCGCAACGCCACGCTGCGACGCGATGGCGCCGCTCGCGACAAACGTGTCGGATGGACGCCAGATTCGCCTGAAACACCTGTCATTTCGCCTATTTTCCCGCATCGGGCTGGTATCGCAAAGGACAATCGACCAATAGTGAGCTGTTGCTATTCAGCAGTGGGCGGGTTCGGCATGGACAGTCTCGGGTCGCGCGAATGGGATGCCATCGTCATCGGAACCGGCATTGGCGGCGGCTCGGTCGGCCGCCAGCTTGCCGAGGCAGGCTTGTCGGTGCTGTTCGTCGAGAAGGGGCCCGACCTGGGCGATGCCGCGCGGGACGCGCTGGATATCGCCGACCGCTCGCCCGAGGCGCGGCTGGCCAATGCCGCCTGGCCCCGGCTGCTTGAGGCCGAACTGGACGGCAAATGGTTTGAACTGGACGGCATGATCGGCGCGGGCGTCGGCGGCACCTCGGCCTTTTACGCAGCGACGCTTGAGCGGCCCGAACGTCACGACCTTGAACCGATGCCCAGCCACCCGCATCCGACCGGCGGCTGGCCCGTCGGCTACGACGCCTTCAGGCCGTGGTTCGAACTGGCCGAGAAGAACTTTCACATCAACGGCGAGGTCGATCCGCTGGCGCCCGAGGGCGCGTCGATCCTGCCGCCGCTGACCGACCTGCCGGCCTCGGACGCGGCGCTGATGGCGGATCTGCGCCGCGCCGGCATGCACCCCTATCGCACCCATATGGCGGCGCGCTTTGTTCCGGGTTGCGAAAGCTGCTTTGGCCGGCGTTGCCCGCGGCGCTGCAAGATGGACGGGCGGACCGCCGGGGTGCTGCCGGCGCTGGAAACCGGCCGCGCCGCACTTCTGGACAATTGCACTGTCACCCGGATCGAGGCGGACGCCGGCACGGTCACCGGTCTGACCTGCCTGCGCGATGGCCAGCCGATCGCGCTGCGGGCCAGGCGTTACATTCTGGCCGGGGGCGGGCTGGCCTCACCCACGCTGATGCGGCGATCGACCAGCGAATACTGGCCCGACGGCATCGGCAACCGCCACGATCTGGTCGGCCGCAACCTGATGTTCCACCTCAGCGAGATCATTGCGATCTGGGCGGGCGTCACGAAGGGCGAGGTCGGCGCTTCGCGCTCGATCAGCATGCGCGACCTGTATTTCATGAAGGGGCAGCGCTTCGGCACCGTGCAGTCCATGGGCCTGACCGCCGGCTTTGGCGAGATTCTGTTCGCGATGAACAAGCATTTCGCCCGCTCGCCCCTGCGCGGCATCCGGCCGCTGCGGCACGGGCTGCGCATTCCGGCATGGCTGGCGGCAAAGGTCATGGGCAATGCCAAGCTGTTCGTCGGCGTGCTTGAGGATCTGCCATATGCGCATAACCGCGTGCTGCCCGACCCGGCGGACGGTGACCGGCTGCGCTTTCACTATGAGATATCGGATGAGTTGCAGGCCCGGCGCGCGGCCTTTCGCAAGGCGATGCGGCAGGCGTTTCGCCCGCATCGCGCCATGTTCACCAGCGCCGCGCCGGAACTGAACTTTGCCCATCCCTGCGGCACGCTGCGTTTTGGCGACGATCCGCGCAGCAGCGTTCTGGACCGCGACTGCAAGGTGCATGGGCTGGACAACCTTTATGTGGCGGATTCGTCCTTCATGCCGACCTCGAACGGGGTCAATCCCAGCCTGACGATCGCGGCAAATGCGCTGCGGGTCGGCGATCACATCGTCGCGGGGATGCGGCCACGGCTTGCCGCTGGCGCTGGCCTTGGCTATTGAACGACAGACACGCCACGAAAACGGAGCCAGCGCCATGTCCGCAGCCAAGCTTGTCACCATTTACGGCGGCTCGGGATTCCTGGGCCGGCAGATCGCCCGGGTCATGGCAGCGCAGGGCTGGCGCATCCGCGTCGCCGTCCGCCGCCCGAATGAATCGGGTGTCGTGCGCACCTATGGCGCCCCCGGCCAGATCGAGCCGGTGCCCTGCAACGTCCGCGACGACCTGTCGGTTCTGGCCTGCATGTCCGACGCCGATGCCGTCATCAACTGCGTCGGTATTCTGGTGCGCGAGGGCAAGAACACCTTCGAGGCCATCCATGACGAGGCCGCGGGCCGCATTGCCCGCATCGCCGCCGAAACCGGCATCAAGCAGTTCGTCCACGTCTCGGCGTTGGGGGCCGACGCGGCCTCGCCCAGCCATTACGCGGCGTCGAAAGGCCGGGGCGAGGCAGCCGTGCTGCAACACCGCCCCGACGCGGCGATCCTGCGGCCCTCTATCATCTTCGGCTCGGACGACCATTTCTATAACCGCATCGCCTCGATGACCCGGCTTGGCCCGATCCTGTTTGTGCCCGGCGCAGATACCGAGGTGCAGCCGGTCTATGTCGTCGATGTGGCGCGCGTGGCCGCCATGGCCGCGGCGGGCGAGACGGGCCCGGGCATCTATGAACTGGGCGGCCCGGACGTCCTGACCATGCGCGATGTCGCGCGGCAGGTGCTGACCGCGACCGACCGCCGCCGCGGCATCGTCGGGATTCCGAACTGGATGGCCGGGATCATGGGCGCCATGCTGGATGCCGGGCAGGTCGTCACCGGCGGCCTGCTGACCAACCGCATCCTGACCCGCGATCAGGTCCGCACGCTGCGGCAGCCCAACCGCGTGGCCGAGGGCGCCAGGACCTTTGCCGATCTGGGGATCGAGCCGCTGTCCGCCCCCGCGATCCTGGACACCTATCTGTGGCGCTTCCGCCCGACCGGGCAATATGAGGCGATCACCGCCTCGGCGAAGAACCTGCGCGACGGCTGAGGCCGCGCGCCCCTGAAGGAGTCACGGCTTGTCCTATCTGAATGACGTCCTGCTCGGCGTGATCGAAGGGATCACCGAGTTCCTGCCCATTTCCAGCACCGGGCACCTGCTGCTGGCCGAACAGTTTCTGGGCGCGCGCTCGGACGCCTATAACATCGTCATTCAGGCCGGCGCGATTCTGGCAGTGACGCTGATCTATTGGCGGCGGCTGGTGGGGCTGGTGACCGGCTGGAACGACCCGGCCAATCGCGACTATCTGCTGAAGCTGCTGACCGCCTTCGGCATCACCGCGGTGCTGGGGCTGGTGGTCAAGAAGCTGGGATTCGAGCTGCCCGAGACCGTCACCCCCATCGCATGGGCGCTGGTCATCGGCGGCATCTGGATGCTCTGGGCCGAAAACATGGCCGACAGGCAGCCCGACCGCGTGACGATCACCTGGCGGGTGGCGGTGGCTGTGGGCATTGCGCAGATCGTCGCCGGGATGTTCCCCGGCACCTCGCGTTCGGGCGCGACGATCTTTGCGGCCATGCTGCTGGGCACCTCGAACCGCGCGGCGGCGACCGAGTTCGCCTTTCTCGTCGGCATCCCGACCATGTATGCCGCCAGCGCCTATTCGCTGCTGAAGGAATTCAAGGACGGCGCCGGGACCGAGAACTGGACCGGCATGGGCATCGCCTTCGTCGTGTCCATGCTGACGGCCTTTGTCGCGGTGAAATGGCTGCTGGGCTATATCCGCACGCATCGCTTCACCGCCTTTGCCATCTATCGCATCGTTTTCGGGGCCATCCTGCTGGGGCTGGGCTGGGCGGGAATCGTCCACTGACGGCGCCTGGATCGCGGCGCCGAGGCCATAGGTAAGTAAGTATGACCTAAAAACCGCCGCGAATGCCCCAGCGGCGCCCTGCGAGCGCGAAAAATCGTTAACTAGGTCAGTATTGCTGACTTTTCATTGGCGACGCCCTGTTTTATCAGGCTTTGGAACCTCTCGTTACCGAAGGACGCGCAGCCATGGCCACGCAAAAGATGCTGAAATTCGTCACCGTCGGGCGCCAGATGCCCGAAAAACGCGACGCGGCATCCCGATCCGAGGACTTTCACGAGATCTACCGTGAATTCGCCGCCGCCAAGGCGATCGAGCAGGCCAGCCGGTGCAGCCAGTGCGGCGTGCCCTATTGCCAAAGCCATTGCCCGCTGCACAACAACATCCCCGACTGGCTGCGCCTGACCGCCGAGGGGCGCACGCAGGAAGCCTATCTGCGCAGCCAGGAAACCAACACCTTCCCGGAAATCTGCGGCCGCATCTGCCCGCAGGACCGCCTGTGCGAAGGCAACTGCGTCATTGAACAGTCGGGCCACGGCACCGTCACCATCGGCGCCATCGAGAAATACATCACCGACACCGCATGGGAGGAAGGCTGGGTCCAACCCATCGCCCCGCCGGCCGAGCGCCCCGAATCCATCGGCATCATCGGCGCCGGTCCGGGCGGGCTTGCCGCCGCCGACCGGCTGCGCCGCATGGGCTTTCAGGTCACCGTCTATGACCGCCACGACCGCGCGGGCGGCCTGATGATCTATGGCATCCCCGGCTTCAAGCTGGAAAAGCATGTGGTCGAGCGCCGCAACGCCCTTCTGGCCGAAGGCGGCGTCGAATTCGTCCTGAACGCCAATGTCGGCGAGGATATCAGCTTCGACGCCATCCGCGGCAAGCATGACGCGGTGCTGATCGCGACCGGCGTCTACAAGACCCGCGACCTGGACATCGACAATGCCGCCGCGCGCGGCGTGGTCAGGGCGCTGGACTATCTGACCGCCTCGAACCGGGTCGACCTGGGCGACGAGATCCCCGACTATGAGGATGGCGAACTGAACGCCCGCGGCAAGCGCGTCATCGTCATCGGCGGCGGCGACACCGCCATGGACTGCGTGCGCACCGCCATCCGGCAAGGCGCGCAATCGGTGAAATGCCTTTACCGCCGCGACCGCGCCAACATGCCCGGCAGCCAGCGCGAAGTGCAGAACGCCGAGGAAGAGGGAGTCGAATTCGTCTGGATGTCGGCCCCCGGCTCATTCGCGGGACATGTCACCGGCGAAATGATGCTGGCGCAGGAAATCGATGTCGATGGCGACCCGGTGGCCGTCGCCTCGGTCCGGGTGCAGAAGATGCGGCTGGGCGCGCCCGATGTCTCTGGCCGGCAGTCGCCCGAGCTGATCGAGGGCGCCGATTACGACGAACCCGCCGATCTGGTCATCAAGGCGCTGGGGTTCGAGCCCGAGGAGCTGCCCCGCCTTTGGGGCGTCGAGGGACTGGAAGTCACCCGCTGGGGCACCATCAAGGCCGATTACCAGACCCATTCGACCAGCCTGCCCGGCGTCTATGCCGTGGGCGACATCGTGCGCGGCGCCTCGCTGGTGGTCTGGGCGATCCGCGACGGCCGCGAGGCCGCCGACAGTATCGCGAACTGGCTGGCAGACGCCGCCCGCGTCGCCGCCGAATAGGGGGATCACCATGCACAAGGCGTATTCAGTCCCGACAGACCGGCCGCGCCTCGCGGTGGTCGCGGCAGCGCTGCTGACGCTTTCCGCCCTGCCGGTCCATGCCGCGACCTTCACCCCGCCCGAGGGCTGCAAGCTGGAAATCACCGTCCAGAACCGCGGCTGCACCGTCTCGCAATATTATCGCTGCGACAGCGATGCGGCGGGCGACCAGCGCGTGACCATCTTCACCACCGATGGCCCGGTCTATCAGTCGCGGATCGACAAGGAAACGCGCTGGATGGAAAGCGCCAATCTGGTCAACGGCCTGACCGACGTGCTGGAGCCCGAGGCCAAGGACCACGCCTCGTTTTCGACGCTGGAAAAGACCGGGCGCGACGATTTCGATTTCTGGACGCTGTCGAATGACGGGCAGCGGCTGCACCATGTCGGCCATGACGAACTGCCCGGCGAAAAGGTCACCATCGACGGCGTCCCCCTTGAGGTGACGCGGTTCGAGCTGACGACCTATAGCGAGGCGGGCGATGTGCTGATCCAGCGCAAGGGCCAGCAGTTCATCAGCCGCGCCCATGGCCGCTTCTATGGCGGGATCGAGACTTCGACCGACTGGACCGGCGCGGTTCAGGAAAGCAATGACAGCCCGGTGACGTTCTCGTTTCCCGGCCAAACCGGCTTCGGCGTGACCAAGCCGGAATATGATTGCGACCTGCAGATGGTCGGCGCCCAAGGCGCCAGCCCCATCCTGCGGCAGCTCATGAGCTTCAAGGAGGCACGTATCTGATGGACTGGCAAGCCAGGGAAGAAGCCCGCCGCGCATGGATGGCGGAACACAGCCTCTACCGGACCGAGGACGAACATTCGTCCTGCGGCGTCGGGCTGGTGGTGAATATCGATGGCAAGGCCAGCCGCAAGGTCGTCGAGGCCGGCATCAGCGCGCTGAAGGCGGTCTGGCACCGCGGCGCGGTCGATGCCGATGGCAAGACCGGCGACGGCGCGGGCATCCATGTCCAGATTCCGGTGCGCTTTTTCTATGACCAGGTGCGCCGCACCGGCCACGAACCCGACCAGAACAAGCTGATCGCGGTCGGCCAGGCCTTTTTGCCGCGCACCAACTTCGCCCAGCAAGAGGCCTGCCGGACCATCGTGGAATCCGAAGTCCTGCGCATGGGCCACTATATCTATGGCTGGCGCCACGTCCCGGTGAACACCAGCGTGCTGGGCGAAAAGGCCAATGCCACCCGCCCGGAAATCGAACAGATCCTGATCCGCTGCGAAAAGGACATCGATCAGGAACAGTTCGAGCGCGAGCTGTA
>RRZU010815482.1_pt1 | contig 23310 bp, 17 predicted proteins | sample 2165561 | NCBI WGS metagenome assembly RRZU01 (sample SAMN10456909, study PRJNA506462) | wastewater metagenome | isolation source: wastewater sludge | place: USA: Moscow, Idaho | reverse complement strand
TCTTTGGCGCGGGTGGCGGCATTGGACACAATGCGGTAGGCGGTTTCTTCTTCATTGGCGCGATACACAATCAAGTCGTCCATCACGCCGCCGTTGTCGTTGAGCATGGCAGAATAGAGGGCTTTGCCGACAAAAGAGAGTTTGGCCACATCGTTGGCAAGCAGCTTTTGCAGCCAGGCTTTGGCCTGAGCGCCGGTGATGTCGGAAACCAACATGTGGGATACGTCAAACATGCCGGCATCGGTGCGCACGGCTTCGTGTTCGACAATTTGCGAGCCGTAGTTGACCGGCAATTCCCAGCCGGCGAAATCGACCAGTTTGCCGCCGGCTTCTTGGTGGGCGGTGTAGAAAGGGGTTTTTTGCGGGGTGGTCATCTCTGAATTTCTCCAAAATAAATGGGCTTCGCCCTGCGTATGCAAGGCCGCCCTATCTGTCCTGATACCTGAGATTTTCGGCTGCCGCGTTCAGGTAGCCTTCTCCCCTTCGGTGGGCGCCATCGCGCCACTCTCCAGATGTTTTTACTGTGAGCAGTCCGTTTACCTGAGCGATTTAAGGGTCTATACGCCTTCGGTGGCCAATTGAACGGCACTCTCCTGCACACCTGTATTGATTATCTATGTTGCTTTAATTTTTGTAAAGCACACTTCAATGCAAACCGGCATTATGATAATACCCGTTGGTTATCCTGCCAGAAAACAGGCGCCTAATTTTCTTTTTAATTTTTAATTTTAAAAAAATTAGCCTTTCCGATGTATTGTGCTTTAATAAAGGTTCACTTATGATTGAGATATGGTGATGCTCTATTGCTTGCAGCTTATGTAGGGCGGTTTGCCGGCTTTTTTCAAGCATTGCCATACACCATCAACAAAAAATATTATAAAGAGAAACGAGAGGATAAAAATGGGACAAATGACTTTAGACAAAACCGACCTCAAAATCTTACAGGTTCTTCAGGAAAACGGCCGTCTGACCAATGTAGAATTGTCCGAACGCGTCGCACTCTCTCCCTCTCCCTGCTTACGCCGCTTGAAGCAGCTTGAAGACGCAGGCATTATCCGCCAATACGCAGCGCTGCTGTCGCCCGTAGCCGTGGAGTTGGGTTTGCAGGCATTTATCCGTGTGTCTATCGACAAGGCGGGCAAAGCACGCGATGATTTTTCCAAAGCCATACAAGATTGGCCGGAAGTATTGAGCTGTTTCGCTCTCACCGGCGAAACCGATTATCTGCTGCATACTTTTTTCACCGACATGAACGCTTTCTCACATTTTGTGCTGGAAACGCTGTTATCCCATCCCGGTGTGCAAGATGCAAAATCCAGCTTTGTTCTGAAAGAAATCAAAAACACCACTGCCCTGCCGCTCAGCCACTTGCAGGCAGATTAAAGCAGCAGCACTAAATGAAACGGTAACCTTGCGGCGGTTGCCGTTTTTTATTTTGCAACACCATTCTTAAGGCTACCTGAAAACCAAACATCCCAAGCCCAGTGTTCACGCTATAATAAAGCGCCCACTTTCCACAATGAGCATCTTATGAACGCACCTACCGAAGAAAATATTATCCGCGATACCCGCATCTGGCTAGAAAAAGCTGTTATCGGGCTGAATTTCTGCCCCTTTGCCAAAGCACCTTATGCCAAAAACAGCGTACGCATCGCGGTGAGCCATGCCAAACATTTAGATGGCTTTTTGGAAGATTTGGATAACGAACTGCAACTTTTAAGTGCCGCGCCGCCAGCCGAAATTGAAACCACCCTGTTGATTCATCCCTTATTATTCGGCGACTTTCTGCTTTTTAACGACTTGCTCGACCTAGCCGATGCCGCCGTGGCCGACAACCAACTCGAAGGCGTTATCCAGATTGCACCGTTTCATCCCGATTTCCAGTTTGAAGGCACCGCAGCCGACGATATCAGCAACTACACAAACCGTTCGCCCTATCCCACCCTGCATTTAATCCGCGAAGAAAGCATAGACAAAGCCGTAGCCGCCTTTCCCGATGCCGCTGCTATTTTCGAACGCAATGTGGCGCTGCTGGAGCAAATGGGACACGAAGGTTGGAACGAACTCGGTATTCCCCGCTGCCCGCACCCACACCACCACGACTCATGATCATCCGCGCCGTATTCTGGCTGGCCGGGGCGCTGGCCTTATTACTGGGCATTATCGGCATTTTTCTACCGGTGTTGCCGACCACGCCGTTTGTGCTGCTCGCGGCAGCTTGCTGGGCACGCGCCTCTCCACGTTTCCACCACTGGCTGCACCAACACCCCTACTTCGGCCCGATGGTGCAAAACTGGGAGCGCAACCGCGCCGTACCGCGTAAAGCCAAATATCTAGCCTTTTCTATGATGACGTTTTCCTGTCTGCTGTTACTCTATCGTTTTCCCGACACAATCTGGATTACCGCCTCTGCCACCGTTTTCTGCTTCAGCGTGGCTCTATGGATGTGGCGCCTGCCCGATGCCTGACTTGCTAACAAAAGCAAACACCGTATAAGCAAACTCATCTTAATTTATCCAATATTTCAACACAAAGTCAAGGCTACCTGAAAATACCAATGTTTGTTTTCCGCCCAAGCACATTCTTTAAAATATTCTTAGAATAAAATTCAACATCATCTCCAGCGTACTTTTACTGGCCTGAACCTCTTTTTTCATTTACAATCGAAATTGTAAATATTCGTAACCTCAACACGCAGTACGCATCACTTTATACGCCGTACTTCCTGCTAACCCTAAACAGAAGGAAACCTGATGCGCATTCAAGCCGCCCTCTTCCCTCTATTGCTCGCTCCCACGCTGGCGCACGCCGCCATGCCTGACGGCGCCTCTTTGAGCCTTTTATGGGGCATTCCATTTGCCCTGATTTTATTGTCTATCGCAACCGGCCCGCTGTTTTTCGCCCATACTTGGCACCATCATTTCGGCAAAATCACCGCGCTGTGGACGGTATTATTTCTAATTCCGTTTGCTCTGGCCTACGGTATTGATGTCGGCATCCACACTGTTGCCCATGCCTTGGTAGAAGAATACATTCCGTTTATTCTGCTGCTGTTGGCGTTGTATACTATTTCCGGCGGCATTTTGGTATGGGGCAACCTGCACGGCAGCGCCAAACTCAATACGACCATTCTGGCCATCGGCACGGTGCTGGCCTCCATCATGGGCACCACCGGCGCGGCCATGCTGCTTATCCGCCCGCTCTTGAAGGCCAACGACAACCGAAAACACCGCGTGCATGTGGTGGTCTTTTTCATTTTCCTTGTTGCCAACATCGGCGGCGGCCTCACGCCGTTGGGTGATCCGCCACTGTTTCTGGGCTTCCTCAAAGGCGTGGATTTCATGTGGACCGTGAAGCACATGATGGTGCCGGTATTCATCAGTGCCGTGATTCTGCTTACTGTGTTTTATTTCCTCGACCGCCATTTGTATTCTAAAGAAGACGAAATCCTGAAACACGATCCCTCGCCAGACAGCAAGTTGAAAATTTTCGGCAAATGGAACTTCCTGCTGTTGGCCGGCGTGGTGAGCGCGGTATTGATGTCAGGCTTCTGGAAACCCGACCATCCCGGCTTTGAAATACTTGGCAGCCACTATCTGCTGCAAAATCTGGTGCGCGACCTGATTTTGATAGGCTTGGCCGTGGTTTCGCTGGTGATTACTCCCAAACAGGTACGTGCTGGAAACGAATTCAACTGGGATCCGATTCTGGAAGTAGGCAAACTGTTTTTAGGTATTTTCATCACCATCGCCCCGGTTATTACCATTCTGAAAGCCGGTGAAGCCGGCCATTTCAGCGGTTTGATTTCGCTGGTGCACGATGAAGCGGGCAACCCAATCAACACCATGTATTTCTGGATGACCGGCCTGCTTTCCGCCTTCCTCGACAACGCGCCCACTTACCTTGTATTCTTCAACATGGCCGGTGGCGACGCCCAAGCCTTGATGAGCGGCACATTGTTCCACACCTTGTTGGCTATCTCTATGGGTTCGGTATTCATGGGTGCCTTGAGCTACATCGGTAACGCACCCAACTTCATGGTGAAAGCCATCGCCGAACAGCGTAAGGTTAACATGCCCAGTTTCTTCGGCTACATGGCTTGGTCGTTCGGTATTCTGGTGCCGCTGTTTATCCTGCACACGTTTATTTTCTTTGTCTGGCAGCTGTTTTAAGCCAGCAACACGGTGATACAAAAAGGCTACCTGAAACGTTTCAGGTAGCCTTTTCTTTTTCAGTTTTGATAAATAGATGATATACGCGTTAATTGTCGGCACTCGGGTTTGGTCGACCATCACATCAAAAAAGCGGTAATGCAGGCCTCTATCAGCTACACCAAACGAATCAGGCGTATATTGCAGTCGGAATACGTCGCCATCAGGTGTGGTTCGGGTGGCGGCAGTATCACGCTGTTAACGGCAGGCCTTGCCGGCGCAACCTTGTGCAACGGGCTTTTCAGGTAGCCTTTATCGACACATCAAACGATATACAATGGCTTTAAAACTGGTTTTTCAATTCACGCAAGGCGGTAAACACCGCTTCGCCGTTTGCCGGCTTACTGCCACTCAGCTGGGCAGTGCGGTCGACCACATCAGGCTCGCCGGTGCGCAGAAACGGGTTGATTTTCAACTCGTGCGCCAGCGTAACCGGCACAGTGGGAATATTGCCCGAAAGCGCCAGCGCTGCGCAAATATCAGCATTGTCCGGCTCGATATGGGCGGCAAAACGTAGGTTGGCGGCGGTGTATTCGTGAGCAGGGTAAAACAGAGTATGTTCCGGCAAGGCTGAAAAGCGTTGCAAGCTGGCATACATTTGCGCGGCGGTGCCGGTAAAGAGGCGGCCGCAACCGGCACTGAACAGGGTATCGCCGCAAAATACGTGCAGCCTGCCTCCGATGTCGAACAAATAAGCCAGGTGTTCGGCGGTGTGCCCCGGCACATGCCAAACACTGGCTTCGCAGCCAGCAAACACCAGCCGGCTGCCCTCGCCTATTGTATGGGTGGCTTCGGCGATATTGCTGTTGCCATATACGACACAATCGGGAAACGCACCTTTCAGGGTGGCAATGCCGCCGGTATGGTCGTCGTGGTGGTGGGTAATCCAGATTTGCGTGAGCTGCAAGCCCTGGGCGCGCAAATAGCCCAATACCGGCGCGGCGGCGCCCGGGTCGATACAAACGACTTCACGCTCGTTTTGCACCAGCCAAATGTAGTTATCTTTAAACGCGGGGATGGGGGTAATCACTAACATGGCGGCTCCTTGGTAATAAAGGCTCTAATACCTTGCAAAACTCAGGCTAAAACCTTTGAAGCCCCTATCTGCGGCACATTTCTGCGTTGTGCGCTGCGCGCATTTGGCCTTACCTGCGCGCTGGCTTTACTGCTACGCTTTGAATGGTATTCACATCCGGGGCAAAGGCCTGAGGCTACCTGAAAACGTTTCAGGTAGCCTCAGGTTCAATTAATGATGCAGCAACCAGTGTTGAAGTGCAATCAAGGTTTTGGCATCCTGAATCATATTACTGCGGATGGCATCTTTTACCTGTTCGCGGCTGAGCAATACGGTTTCGACAAACTCATCCTGATCAGGCTCCAGCGCGCTGGTTTCGCTCACGCCTTCGGCCAGATAAAGATACATTTTTTCGTCGCAAAAACCGGGTGCAGTATAAAACGTATACAGCAGCTTCACGCTTTCGGCGGCATAAGGTGTTTCTTCCGCCAGCTCGCGCAGGGCGCACACTGCCGGGTCTTCATTATCATCAAGCTTGCCGGCTGGAATTTCCAGCAACGGCTGGCCGGTGGCATAACGCCACTGGCGCACAAACACCACTTCGTTGCTGGCGGTAACGGCCAATACGCAGGCCGCACCGGGATGGCGCACCACCACGCGCTTGCTTTCCTTGCCGTTGGGCAGGCGCACGGTGTCGCGGGCAATGCTCACAAACGTGCCGTTAAACACCGGTTCGGAGCTGATTTTGGTTTCCGTTAAATTCATTTTGATTCCTTTATAGGCTTTGCCCAGCCAGATACGCCTGCTATTGTAAACGTGTTTTGTGTATTCCGAAACCGAGTGCCATGCCGGTGTTTGCCTGAGGCGTTGCGATTGATCGACAAGGTGTCGGCATGCCGCCTGTGAATGCCGTTTTTGCTGTTTGAGCAGCCGTTGGGTATAGGCAGAAACGGCGCGCCAGTTTGGTTTTTTCATGAGGCTACCTGAAAACATTCGGCGCATGCCAGCGCGGCGGCCACGGCATCGGTAAGGCGTTGCAGCTCGGCAGCGCCGATAGTATAGGGCGGCATCAGATAGAGTAAACGCCCAAACGGCCGTATCCACACGCCGCGCGCCACAAAAAACGCCTGCATTGCCGCCATGTCGACAGGCCACACGGTTTCCACCACACCAATCGCACCGATAATGCGTATGTCGGCCACATTTTCTGCTTGGCGCAAAGGCATTAAGGCCGCCTGAAAATGCCGCTCGATAGTCGCCACTTGCGCCTGCCACTCACCCCGCGCCAGTATCTGCATATTGGCTTCGGCCACGGCGCAGGCCAGCGGGTTGCCCATAAATGTGGGGCCGTGCATAAACACGCCCGCTTCGCCCGCGCTCACCGTGTCGGCTACGCTGCGCGTGGCAATGGTGGCCGAAAGCGTCATCATGCCACCGGTGAGCGCTTTGCCGATGCACATGATGTCGGGTGCAATATCGGCATGTTCGCAAGCAAACAGCGTGCCGGTACGCCCAAAACCGGTGGCGATTTCGTCCAAAATCAGCAACACGCCGTATTCATCGCACAAGGCGCGCGCGCGGCGCAGATATTCGGGGTGATATACGCGCATGCCGCCGGCACCCTGCACGATGGGCTCGAGAATCACGGCGGCTATTTCATGATGGTGTTGCGCCAAGGCTGCCTGAAAAGGCAGGATGTCTTGCGGCTGCCATTCACCGTCGAAACGGCTTTGCGGCGCGGGCACAAAAATATGTTCGGGCAGGAAACGGCGGTAGAGGCTGTGCATCGAATTCACCGGATCGCACACGCTCATTGCGCCAAATGTATCACCGTGGTAGCCGCGCTCAATGGTGAGAAACTTGCTGCGCGCCTCGCCGCGCGCGTGCCAATATTGCAGCGCCATTTTCAGCGCCACTTCCACCGCCACCGAGCCGGAATCAGCCAGAAAAATGCAATCCAAGCTTTCGGGCAACATGGTTTTCAGGGCTTGGCACAGGCGCACCGCCGGCTCGTGGGTGAGGCCGCCAAACATCACATGCGGCATGATATCGAGCTGTCGTTTGGCCGCCGCCACCAACTCCGGATGATTGTAGCCGTGTTGTGCACACCACCAGCTCGACATGCCGTCTACCAAGCGTTTGCCGTTTGCCAGCTCCAAATACACACCTTCGCTGCGGACAACGGGATACACAGGCAGCGGCGCCGTCATGGAGGTGTAGGGGTGCCACAGATGGCGGCGGTCGAAATCGAGATCGGCAGGTGTGAACATGGTGGTATTTACATAAATATGGTGTGTGCATTATAGCGCGTCTGTTTGCAGGCTACCTGAAAGAAAGGTAAAGCCGTAACACAGATTAATGGATGATTAACGCTTTCAGGTAGCCTTAAACGGCATCAGCCCCAATTCGGTAAAGGCCGTAGCATGAGCGGCAGTAACGATAAAATGATCCAGCAGCAGCACATCTACCCACTCCAGCGCGCATGCGAGCTGGCGCGTAAAAGCAATGTCGGCCTGCGAAGGTTGTATGGAACCGCCCGGATGATTATGCGCGATAATCATCGCCCCTGCGTGTTCGTCGAGCGCCAGCTTTACCACTTCGCGGATATACACTGTGTTTTCCGCCAGTGTGCCGCGCGCCAGCTCGCGTATAGCCAAAAGCTGGTTTTGGCGGTTGAGCAACAAAGCCAGTGTTACTTCCACTTTTTCGCTGCCCAGTTGCAGCCGCAAAAACTGTTTCACCTGCTCAGGCGACTCGAACACCGTTTCCTCACACAATTCCTCAGCCAGAATCCGCCGCCCTATTTCACGCACCACGGCAAACTGGGTATAACTCGCCAAGCCCATGCCTTTGTGTTGCGACAAAGCACGCTCCTCCGCCGACATTAATCTGGCTAAACTGCCAAAATGGTTTAGCAGCGAACGCGCCAAATCCACCGCACTCATGCCGCGTGTGCCCACGCGCAGCAATATCGCCAGCAGCTCCGCATCGCTCAGTGCCGCCGCACCGTAACGTTGCAATTTTTCGCGCGGCCGCTCGCCTTGCGGCCAGTGTTTGATGCTCATCGTTGTTTGCCCCCATCTGTGCGGATACTGCCTTTTACCGTACCCAATACCAACTATTTTGATAATATTATTTTAATTATAGTATATTTTGAAAATATTTTTAGAAAGCAAAGAATACTTTAGGCAAACAGGCAGGCAATCTATTGGCACCATGGGGAAAAGGCTACCTGAAAATTGTTTCAGGTAGCCTTTAACGGATGGCGAACAAACCGGATTTTATTGAATAAATAAACGCTTGCTCGGCAATTCGTTTAACACGTCTTCGGTGGAATAGCCACCGATACGCGGCTGTACCAAGCGCGAGTTGACAAAACCGTATACCGGAATCACGGCAGTGTCGGTGTCGATTTGCTGCTCGGCCTGCTGATACAGCTTACTGCGGGCGGTATCGTCGGCACCGACGGCCAGAGTTTGATTCATAATATTGTCGTAGGCGATGGATTGGTAAAAAGCACGGTTGCTGCTGTTGTCGCTGCGTAAGGTATTGAGAAAGGTGGAAGGCTCGTTGTAGTCGCCGCACCAAGAAGCGCGGGCGATTTGGTAGTTGCCGTTGCGGCGGCTGTCGAGATAGGTTTTCCACTCCTGGTTTTCAAGGTTCACGTTAACAAAACCCAGAGCCTGCTTCCACATTGAGGCGGCAGCGACCGCGATTTTTTTATGCTGTTCGGAAGTATTGTAAAGAAAATTGAAAGTGAGCGGCTTTTGCTCGCCGTAGCCCGCCTCTTGCAACAGCTTTTTCGCTTCTTCTACGCGTTTGCCGTAATCCCACTGCTGCCATTGCGGCTCATAAGGTGTAAAACCGGCAGTGCCGACACGAGTAAGATTGTAGGCGGGTGTTTCACCACGGCCGATAACCTTGGCGGCGATGGTGTCGCGGTCGAGTGCCAGAGAGAGCGCCTTGCGCACACGCACATCGTCAAACGGCGCTTTTCGGTTGTTGATTTCAAAATAATACGTACACAGATACGGGCTGGTTTTCAGCGCCTGCGGATAAGTTTCTTTGAGTTTGGCATACATTTCCGGCGGCAAGGCATCGGTGATGTCGACTTCACCCGCTTCGTAGCGCGCCACGTCGTCGGTTTGCGAGCCGATGGGCAGGAACACCACTTTGTCGATGCGCGTGTGCGCGTCGTCTTGGTATTGCGGGTTGCGCGCCAGCTCGATGCGTTCGTTTACCACCCATTTGGCGATTTTATAAGCACCGTTGCCGACAAAGTTTTCCGGCTGCGTCCATTTCACCCCGAATTTTTCCACCGTAGCGCGGTGCACGGGCTTGGTGCTGGCGTGATAAAGCATTTTCGGGAAATACGGCACCGGCACCGACAGCGTTACTTGCAGCGTGTGTGCGTCTAGGGCTTTCACGCCCAGCGTTTCGGGGGCTTTTTTGCCGGCGAGGATATCGTCTATATTTTCCACTCGTGCCGCTTGCAGATAAGAGGCATATTGCGAGGCGGTTTCGGGGTTGACCAAGCGTTGCCAGCTATAAACAAAATCTTCGGCAGTGAGTGCATCGCCGTTGCTCCATTTAGCATCGGGACGGAGCTTGAACGTCCACACGCGGTTATCGGGGCTCTGCCAAGACTCGGCGGCGGCGGCGATGATTTCGCCTCTGGCATCAGTTTCCACCAAGCCTTCCAGAATGTCGCGTACCACGTTGATTTCGGGCACACCGGTGATTTGGTGCGGATCAAGCGATTGCGGCTCGGCCACATTATTGCGCGTCACCACACTGGTCTGCGTTTGCGCCCCCTGCCCGGTTTGGGCGGTATCTGCCGGTTTATCGCCGCAAGCGGCCAAAACCAGCGCGGCGGCAAGGAGACTGAAGCGAAACGGTAATGTTTTCATGGTGTTTCCTTTTCTTTTTATAAACAACAGATATGATTTTTGCAATGCGCTGCTTTAGATGAATAAGGCTACCTGAAAACATGTTTCAGGTAGCCTTGATATTGGTTTATACCGCTACCGCAGCTTTGATGTGCGGATGCGGGTCGTAGCCGCTCAATTCGAAATCTTCAAATTTAAAAGCAAACAAATCCGTAATATCAGGGTTGAGACGCATCGTAGGCAAGGCGTGCGGCGTGCGGCTCAGTTGCAGGCGCGCCTGCTCGAAATGGTTGCTGTAGAGATGTGCATCGCCAAAAGTATGAATAAATTCGCCTGCCTGCAAGCCGCATACCTGTGCCACCATCATGGTGAGCAAAGCGTAGCTGGCAATGTTGAACGGCACGCCGAGAAAAATATCGGCACTGCGCTGGTAGAGCTGGCAGGAGAGTTTGCCTTCAGCCACATAAAATTGAAACAACGCATGGCAGGGCGGCAAGGCCATTTCGTCGACCAGCGCCGGATTCCAGGCCGATACAATCAGGCGGCGCGAATCGGGATTATTTTTAATCTGCGTCAACAACTTGCTGATTTGGTCGATATGGCCGCCGTTTGGTGCCGGCCACGAGCGCCATTGGTAGCCATATACCGGGCCGAGTTCGCCGTTTTCGTCGGCCCATTCGTCCCAAATGGAAACATTGTTTTCTTTCAGGTAGCGTATGTTGGTGTCGCCTTTCAGAAACCACAACAGCTCGTGGATAATCGAGCGCAGGTGCAGTTTTTTGGTGGTCACCATCGGGAAGCCTTCGCTCAGGTCGAAACGCATCTGATAACCAAACACCGAACGCGTGCCGGTGCCGGTGCGGTCGGCTTTGTCGGTGCCGGTGTTAAGCACATGCTGCATCAAATCGAGATATTGTTTCATGCCTGCCCTCGCGAAACGCTGCCTTTTCAGGCAGCCTCAAAATAATCGGAACCGGATTGTAACATTTTTTTACTCCCGTTCTCACCCTACACTGGCACCAGATTTGTCCGACAACCCACAAACTGCCGAAAGTCTGCATTAAATCATCTTTTTGCTGCATATGGCTTGGCAATATATACTCAATCGTTATATATTTCAAAAGCTGTGCAGACCGCAGGCGAATGATGGGTACAAACACATTCCCGGCACTACTTTTTGATGACGCAACAACAAGGAGAAAATCATGTCGCAAACCGACTTGAACGGTTTATTCGAACGCCTGAAACGCCAAGACCCACACCAAGCCGTTTTCCACCAGGCCGTAGAAGAAGTATTCACCAGCCTCGGCCCCTTTTTGGCTACCAATCCGCGTTACACCGAACAAGGGCTGCTGGAGCGTTTGGTGGAGCCGGAGCGAGTGATTCTCTTCCGCGTACCGTGGGTAGATGATTCAGGCAAAGTTCAGATTAACCGCGGCTACCGTGTGCAGATGAATTCTGCCATCGGCCCTTATAAAGGCGGCTTGCGCTTCCACCCCAGCGTGGATTTGGGCGTATTGAAATTTCTGGCCTTCGAGCAAGTGTTCAAAAACGGCCTTACCACCCTGCCAATGGGCGGCGGTAAAGGCGGCGCCAACTTCGACCCCAAAGGCAAGAGCGATACTGAAGTGATGCGCTTCTGTCAGTCGTTTATGACCGAACTCTTCCGCCACATCGGCGCCGATACCGACGTGCCCGCCGGTGATATTGGCGTAGGCGGCCGCGAAATCGGCTATCTGTTCGGCCAATACAAGCGCCTGAGCAACAACTTCAGCTCTGTGCTCACCGGCAAAGGCCTGACTTACGGCGGCAGCCTAATCCGCCCCGAAGCCACCGGCTACGGAACGGTTTATTTTGCCGAGTCTATGTTAAAAACCCGCGATGACACGCTGGAAGGCAAGCGTTGCATTGTCTCCGGCTCCGGCAACGTGGCGCAATATACCTGTGAAAAACTGCTGCATAAAGGCGCCATCGTACTCACGGTGTCTGATTCTAGCGGCTTCGTTCACTTCCCCGACGGCATGACCGAAGCACAACTGGCTGCATTGAAAACGCTGAAAAACGACCGCCGCGAACGCCTGTGCGTCTACGCTCGTGAAGAAAGCCTGGTGTTTTACGCCAACGAAAAACCGTGGCACGTGCCCTGCGATGCCGCTTTCCCTTCGGCCACCCAAAACGAGCTGGAAGAGAAAGATGCACTGCAACTGCTGGCCAACGGCTGTATATGTGTTGCCGAAGGCGCCAATATGCCGAGCACGTTGGGCGCGGTAGAAGCCTTTATCAACGCGAAAATCCTCTATGCACCGGGCAAGGCCAGCAATGCCGGCGGCGTGGCCACTTCCGGCCTGGAAATGAGCCAAAACGCCATGCGTATGGCTTGGTCGGGCGAGCAGGTAGACCGCCATTTGTTCGACATCATGCAAAACATCCATGAATCCTGCCTGTGCTACGGCACAGAAAAAGACGGTTTCATCAATTATGTCAACGGCGCCAACATCGCCGGCTTCGTTAAAGTGGCCGACGCTATGCTGGCACAAGGCGTGGTGTAAACACACGGCTATCGAAACGGCGGTTTGCAGCTCTAACGCGCAAACCGCCGTTTTTTTAATAGCGAATACAATCAGAGTACGCTGTTTAGAAACATAAAAAGCTACCCTAAAACAGGCTTGTACTTTTTCAGGTAGCCCTTTCATCTGCGCCTGCCATGCGTACCAAGGCAGAAATAAATAACAGTATTGTAAGAATAACCAAGCTCATACAAAACAAAAAGGCTGCCTTTTCAGGTAGCCTTTTCTAATCAACAGCACAATGCTTAAATATCCAGATATTCCAAAATGCTTTCTGCTGCATCACGGCCTTCGGCAATGGCGGTTACCACCAAATCCGAACCACGGGTGATGTCGCCGCCGGCAAATACTTTCGGATTGGCCGTTTGCTGTTTCAAACTGCCTTCGGCGGCAATACGGCCGCGACTGTCGGTATTAACGCCGATGCTTTGCAGCCACGGCATTTCGTGCGGTGCGAAACCGAAGGCCACAATCACCGCATCGCAATCGAGCATTTCTTCGCTGCCGGCAATCACTTCGGCGCGGCGACGGCCTTTTTCGTCGGCCTCACCCATTTGCGTGCGCACAATTTTGATGCCGGTCACTTTGCCTGCCTTGTCGGTGGTAATGGCAACAGGCTCGGCTTCAATTTCCACCGGCTGGGCGTTGAACTCAAACGCCACCCCTTCTTCTTTGGAGTTGGTGTATTCTTTTTTGCTGCCCGGCATATTGGCCGCATCGCGACGGTAAACACAGGTAACGGCCGCCGCCTGCTGCCGCACTGAGGTGCGTACGCAGTCCATGGCGGTATCGCCACCGCCCAACACCACCACGCGCTTATCTTCCATGTTAACGTAATCGGGCGCCTCAAAACCAAGCAGATGCTGAGTGTTGCCAATCAAAAACGGCAAGGCGGAATACACGCCTTCGGCCTGCTCGTTGGGAATATCGGCAGCCATGCCTTTGTAGGTGCCCACGCCCAGAAACACGGCGTCGTATTCGTTAACCAAATCAGCCAACTGCACATCCACACCCACGTCTACACCGAGCTTGAATTCGATGCCCATTTCGCTGAATACGCCGCGACGGTACACCATTACTTCTTTTTCGAGTTTGAAGGCCGGAATACCAAAAGTGAGCAGGCCGCCGATTTCGTTTTGGCGCTCGTATACGGTTACGTCCACACCGTTGCGCACCAACACATCGGCACAGCCCAACCCGGCAGGGCCCGAGCCGATAACGGCCACTTTTTTGCCGGCTTTGGGCACATCATGCAAATCGGGTCTCCAGCCCATTTCAAAGGCTTTTTCAGTGATGTATTTTTCTACGTTGCCGATGGTAACGGCGCCGAACTCGGCATTCAACGTGCAATCCCCTTCGCACAGGCGGTCTTGTGGGCATACGCGGCCGCATACTTCCGGCAGGCTGTTGGTGCTGTGCGCCAGCTCCGCCGCCTCAATAATGCGGCCTTCATTGGCCAAGCGTAACCAGTTGGGAATATTGTTGTGCAGCGGGCATTTGTTTTGACAATAGGGATTGCCACAGGCCAAACAGCGGTCGGCCTGTGACTGTGCCTGTGTGTCGGTAAATGCCTGATAAATTTCCACAAACGAGGTTTTGCGGGTTTTTAACGGGATTTTGGGCGGGTCTACACGCGGTAAGTCGATAAACTGGTAGACATTTTCGCTGTGGCTCATGGTGTTTCCTTGCATTTTAATTTTATTTGAGATGGCTTTATACAAAACAGCAAAAGCCGCCTAAAGATTTATTTGTTTGTTTTTTCAAAAATAAAAGCTTATACCTGCACTGGTGATGAAACATCCACCACAACTGAACCCATTAATTTATCTTGTAAAGTTCGGCGTTTGAATTTAGGAACAAACAACATAACAAGACAAATGAGATAAGGCAGCGCACCTACTATTTTAAAAAAGATAAGAAGTCCGAGAAATAGCACTTCCCGCGCCAAAACAGTTCCTAAAAAACCGGGGTTGCTACCGTTTTTATCGATAACTTTAATCCCCATGATTCTTTTACCGATAGACTGCCCTTTTACAGACATCAACAAAATCTGTAAAAAACCATAAGCAGCCAACACGGCCAGATTAATAGTAGGTAAATCAGAAACTGGAAAAAAATAGAGTGTTATATCCCATATCAAATAAGCCAAGCCAAAATTGATTGCGGCAGCCACCATTCTTTTCCATGCTGAAGCCATGAAAAAAACATGCCCATCTTCTGCAATAAACTCCAATTTTCCGGTTTGCATACAAAGCTTTCGTTCTGAAATGCCTCATTTAGCCATCTGAAAGCTTGAAACGCATTCAAACGGCCTTTTGACATTTATTGGGTAATGGCGCGCAATTCGGTTACGGTGCGGCGTTTGTGACCGAGCAAGGCATCTACATCATTGGCTTTTGGTTTCACCAACACAAACTGGCCGACATAGGTCTCCCAATCCGCCAGAATCAGCTCGCCCAAATGACTGCGGGTGAGCTCAACATGGCGGGAAATCAGGCCACGCAAGTGTTCTTGGTGCATCGGCAAATCAGTAATGCCGATGCCTTCTACCATTTCCGGGTTAATGCGGCCGGCAAAATGCCCGTCTACATCCAACACATACGCAAAGCCGCCGGTCATGCCCGCACCAAAGTTGATGCCGGTTTTACCCAACACAGCCACCACGCCGCCGGTCATGTATTCGCAACCGTTGTCGCCGATGCCTTCCACCACAGTAACCGCACCGGAATTGCGCACGGCAAAACGCTCGCCGGCACGGCCGGAAGCAAACAGCTCGCCGCCGGTTGCGCCATAGAGGCAGGTATTGCCGGCAATGGTGGCATCTTCAGATTTAAACGCCGCACCGCTGTGCGGTTTCAACACAATACGTCCACCGCCCATGCCTTTGCCGACATAATCGTTGGCATCACCGGTGAGGTGCAGATTAACACCGTTCGCCAGCCACACACCCAAGCTCTGACCCGCCGTGCCGTTTAAATGCACGTTGAATTCCTGCTCCGGATTAAAGCGGCTGCCGTATTTTTCGGCAATCATGCCCGACAAGGTGGCGCCCACCGAACGATCGGTATTGCGGATATCAAAGCTCAAATCCACACCACCGTCGGCGTCCAACGCCTCTTGCGACTGCTCGACAATGGCTTTGTTTAACAAACCTTTGTCAAACGGCTGGTTGGTTTGGGTGCAGAAACGGGCGCTGCCGGCTGGCACTTTCGGTGCATACAGCAGTTTGCCCAAATTCAAGCCGCGCTGTTTGGCGGTTTTACCTTCAATCAGCTCCAGCAAGTCGGTACGGCCAATTAAATCGGTCAGCTTTTCCACACCCAGCTCGGCCAAAATCTCGCGCACGTCTTGCGCAATAAACTTGAAGTAGTTCATCGCTTTTTCAGGTAGCCCGTGATAATGCTTGCTGCGCAAGGTGTCGTCTTGGGTGGCAATGCCGGTGGCGCAGTTGTTCAAATGGCAAATACGCAAATAGCGGCAACCCAGCGCCACCATCGGGCCGGTGCCGAAGCCGAAACTTTCCGCGCCGAGAATGGCGGCTTTAATGATATCCAAGCCGGTTTTCAGACCGCCGTCTACCTGCAAACGCACTTTGTGGCGCAAATTATTTTCCACCAAAGCCTGTTGCGCTTCGGCCAAGCCCAATTCCCATGGGCTGCCGGCGTATTTCACGCTGGTGAGCGGGCTGGCGCCGGTGCCGCCGTCGTAGCCGGAAATGGTAATCAAATCGGCATAAGCTTTGGCCACGCCGGTGGCAATGGTGCCCACGCCGGGTAAAGACACCAGCTTCACCGAAATCAACGCACGTGGGTTAACTTGTTTCAGGTCGAAAATCAATTGTGCCAAATCTTCAATCGAATAAATATCATGATGCGGCGGCGGTGAAATCAGGGTGGAGCCGGGCACAGCATAGCGCAATTGGGCAATATACGGCGTGACCTTGTCGCCCGGCAATTGGCCGCCTTCGCCCGGTTTGGCGCCTTGCGCCACTTTAATCTGAATCACATCGGCGCTCATCAGGTAAGCTGCGGTAACGCCGAAACGGCCTGAAGCCACCTGTTTGATGCGCGATACTTTTTCGGTGCCGTAACGAATCGGGTCTTCGCCGCCTTCGCCGGAATTGGAAAAGCCGCCCAAACGGTTCATGGCAATGGCCAGTGATTCATGCGCTTCAGGGCTGAGTGCGCCAATCGACATGGCGGCGCTGTCGAAGCGCTTATAGAGATTTTCTGCCGGTTCTACCTGCTCCACGGCAATCGGCGTGCAATGTTCGGTTTTCAGGCGCAACATATCGCGGATGGTAGCCACCGGGCGGTTGTTGACGGCATCTGCATACAAACGATATTTACTGTAATCGCCAGTATTCACCGCTGCTTGGATGGTATTCACCACTTCCGGATTGTAGGCATGGTATTCACCCTGCGGTTTGAATTTCAGCAGACCGCCTGCATCCAAATCTTGGCTGCGGCGCCAGGCGCGTTTGCGTAATGTGCACAAATGTTCGTGCAAATCATCGAACGAGGCGCCTTCTATGCGGCTGGTGATACCGGGGAAGCATAAGGCGGTAATTTCGCTGTTCAGGCCCACCACCTCAAACAAACGGGCAGCGCGGTAGGAGGCAATGCACGAAATGCCCATCTTCGACATGATTTTGTACAAACCTTTATTGATACCGTTGCGGAAATTAGACATCACCACACGCAAAGGTTTGGTAAGCGCGCCCACATTCACCATGTGTGCCAAGCTTTCATACGCCAGATACGGATATACCGCCGTGGCGCCCAAACCCAACAACACGGCAAAATGATGCGGATCGCGTGCGGAAGCGGTTTCGACAATCATGTTGGCGTCGCAACGCAAATTGGTTTCCACCAAACGGTTTTGAATGGCGCCCACTGACAACGGCGCCGGAATGGGTTGGGCGTTTTTGCTGATGGCCTTGTCTGAAATAATCAGCAACACGCTACCTGAACGCACTGCCGCTTCGGCTTCGTCGCACAAACGTGCTACTGCCGCTTGCAGGCCGATTTCGTCCGGATTGTATACGGCGTTTAATACGGTGTGTTTGTAATGTTTTTCAGGTAGCCTCAACAGTTGCTGCATATCTGAATACAGCAATACCGGCGATTTGAAATTCACCCGCTGCGACATGCCCTCTGCTTCGAAAAATACGCTCATCTCGCGGCCGATGCTGGTAACGAGGCTCATTACATGCGCTTCACGCAAGGGGTCGATGGGCGGATTGGTAACCTGAGCGAAATACTGGCGGAAATAATCGTAAATTAAACGCGGGCGCTCGCTCAACACGGCAAACGGCGCATCGTCGCCCATCGAACCCACGGCCTCTTGGCCGTTTTCGCCCAACACACGCACAATGCTTTCCAGCTCTTCACGGTTATATAGAAATTGCTTCTGGTAAACGTTGAGCTGCTCCATATCCAAAGCAGCCTCGCCAACATCATCTTCAGGAAGCTGTTCGAAAGGAATCAGACGCTGTACGTTTTTGTCGAGCCAAACACGATACGGGTGGCGGGCGCGCAGCTCTTGGTCGATTTCGTTGGAGTGCAGCAGTTTGCCTTTTTTGGTGTCAATCACCAGCAATTGGCCGGGGCCTACGCGGCCTTTGTCGACTACTTCATCCGGTGCGTAATCCCAAATACCCACTTCAGAAGCGATGGTAATCAGCCGGTCTTGCGTAATCACATAACGCGCAGGACGCAAACCGTTGCGGTCGAGATTGCAGGCTGCATAGCGGCCGTCGCTCAAAACAATGCCGGCCGGGCCGTCCCACGGTTCCATGTGCATGGAGTTGAAATCGTAAAAGGCGCGTAAATCGTCGTCCATGTCCGGATTTTGCTGCCATGCCGGCGGCACCAGCAGGCGCATGGCGCGGAACAAGTCCATACCGCCATTAACAAACAACTCCAGCATATTATCCATTGAGCTGGAATCCGAACCGCTTTCGTTCACAAACGGTGCAGCGGTCTGCAAATCGGGAATCAGCGGCGTGCGGTATTTATAGGCACGCGCACGCGCCCAAGCGCGGTTGCCGGAAATGGTGTTGATTTCGCCGTTGTGCGCCAGATAGCGGAACGGTTGCGCCAGTTTCCAGCGCGGCATGGTGTTGGTGGAAAAACGTTGGTGAAACAGGCAGATGGCAGATTGCATGCGCAAGTCGGCCAAATCGAGATAAAACTTGGGCAAGTCTTTCGGCATGCACAAGCCTTTATAGATAATGGTACGGTTCGACAGGCTGCAAATATAGAAATCGGGATGTTCAATGCGCTTTTCGATGCGGCGGCGGGTTACAAACAGGCGGCGTTCGAGATCTTGCACGCGCCAACCGCTGGGTGAATTGATAAACACCTGTTTAATCACTGGCATGTCGGCAGCAGCAATTTCGCCCAATACCGATGCGTTCAGCGGCACATCACGCCAAGCAGCCACACCCAGCGTTTCATTCACCAACTCTTCGTTGATAATGTCCATGTATTCTTGTGCCAGTGTTTCGTCGGTAGGCAGGAAAATCATGCCCACGGCAAAATGGGTAGCCAGAGAAAAACCACTCTCCTCGGCAATCGACTGAAAAAACGTTTTCGGCATTTGTAACAACAGCCCACAACCGTCGCCGGTTTTGCCGTCTGACAAAATCGCACCGCGGTGCTGCATGCGCGATAAACCCAAAATGGCATTGCGAACCACTTTGTGGCTCTGCACACCGTCAATATTGGCAATAAGGCCAAAACCGCAATTTTCTTTTTCTAGTGTGCGATCATATAACATGGTCATGGTTTAAACCTTTCGTATCCTGCGAAGTTTCTAAAGGGTGTTTCAGCCTGCCTGTAATAAAAATACTTTACAACCAGCATATCATTCAGGGGGTGTCGATGGATGTATAAAATAGCTAAATTGTCCGCAATTGTCAAAACGGTTTTTACAATCCACTTACAAGAAAACCGACAATATTTTACCTGTAAAAAAGATAAAACACCTATAAAACAAATATCAATATAAAAAAAAATCCTTTTTTAAGATTGTCTACAAATTTCAGAAATTAACGAGTTTTAACATAAAAGACTATTCATCAGTTTGATCGGGGTATCCGTTTCCACGTGTTTCGGGTTCATAAAAATGTACAGCCTAGCGTTGCTTCAAATAAATTAAGGCTACCTGAAAATGATTTTCAGGTAGCCCTTGAAGAAAAGTTACAAATTAATTATGCAATGGTTTCACACTCTGGCTTCAGCCAAGCGCCGGCGCATTTCACCCATTACTCCAGCATAATCATTCTGGCTGAAAATAGCGGATCCGGCCACAAACGTATCGGCTCCGGCCGCCGCAATTTCGGCGATATTCTCCACTTTCACTCCGCCATCGACCTCCAAAGCAATCTTGCGCCCGCTTGCCTGCTCATAAGCATCCAGCATCTTTCGCACCTGCCGGATTTTCACCAGCGTGTGCGGAATAAAACTCTGGCCGCCAAATCCTGGGTTTACCGACATCAACAACACCATGTCCAAACGGTCGAGTACATTTTCCAGCGCCGCCACCGGCGTAGCCGGATTCAACACCAGCCCAGCCTGACAGCCCATGTCGCGAATCAAGCTCAGGCTGCGGTCTACATGGCGGCTGGCTTCGGGATGAAAGGTAATGATGTCCGCCCCCGCACCGGCAAATGATTGAATCAAATCATCCACCGGCTCCACCATAAGATGCACATCCATCGGCACTGAAGCATACGGCTTCAACGCCGCACACACCATCGGCCCAAACGTCAGGTTCGGCACATAATGATTGTCCATCACATCAAAATGGATCAAATCCGCTCCTGCTGCAATCACATCGTGCACTTCTTGGCCAAGCTTGGCAAAATCCGCCGACAAAATACTCGGTGCAATGCGAAACGCGTCCATATTGATTCCTTTTCTGTTTGTAGTCATATTTTCATTCATATATTGACAAAATCCTTACCCAAACAAGTTTTTTAATCATCATATCCGGCCACACCACTCCGTTATGCACCGTCTGCACACCACTTGCATAAATTTAGTATAGATACACTAATTTCGTTAATTTCTCTGGTTATGATGATTTACCCAAGTTTACCGCCATTATACTGTGCTTCACATGCGCCATTGCTATATTGGCAACAAATAAAAATTGGGAGTTTTACCTTGCTGCGCTTCTATCACAAACCCTGGTTGAAAAGCCTGATTATTTGCGGAACGCTGTTTGTACCAGTGTTTTCTTATGCCGATTCTATACAACCCAACTGCGATATCCGCCAACTATCCTTAACGCCAAGCCAAAAAGCCAAGCTGCGTTTTATGCGTCAGGAACATAAACGCGCCTTAGACAAAGCCGTTCAAAATACCCAAAGAGTTGATAAAAGCCGCCGCGCCAGTATCAACCGCATCCTCTCCGGCAATAATTTCGACGAATCGCAAGCACGTAACTATGTTGAATCCAAATACGAAGCCCGCATGCAATTTGAAGTGGACGAGCTGAAAGTGCAACACAGTTTTTTCCAATTGCTTACCCCCGCGCAACAGCAAATCTGGCTCCAAACCTGCGTGAAATAAATCACTGTTGCACCCTACCTTCTCCGATGCCTATACCCGTAGCCAAACGGGTATTTTTATTCTGTTTGTAGCTGCTTCAAGTTTCGCCGATACACCTTTTTCTTTTCACCGATTCAAGGTAAAATCACGAATTCCAATGCAAGCGATAATATCATGACTAAATTTATCTTCGTAACCGGCGGCGTTGTGTCTTCCTTAGGGAAAGGCATCGCCGCCGCTTCCATTGCGACTATCCTCGAATCGCGCGGTCTCAACGTTACCATGCTCAAGCTCGACCCCTATATCAACGTCGACCCCGGTACCATGAGCCCGTTTCAGCACGGCGAAGTATTCGTTACCGAAGACGGCGCCGAAACCGATCTCGACCTAGGCCACTACGAGCGCTTCATCAACGCCACCATGTCCAAACGCAACAACTTCACCTCCGGCCAGGTTTACGAACAAGTCATTGCCAAAGAGCGCCGTGGCGACTATCTCGGCGGCACCGTGCAGGTGATTCCGCACATCACCGATGAAATCAAACGCAAAATCCACGAAGGTGCCGCCGGCAAAGACGTGGCCATCGTTGAAATCGGCGGCACCGTGGGCGACATTGAATCGCTGCCATTTTTAGAAGCCATCCGCCAGATGCGCAGCCAGCTCGGTCGTACCAACACCCTGTATGTGCATTTGTCATACGTACCCTATATCGCCGCTGCCGGCGAAATCAAAACTAAGCCGACCCAGCATTCGGTAAAAGAATTGCGCGAAATCGGCATCCAGCCCGACATTTTAATCTGCCGCATGGATCGCCTGCTGCCTGAAGACGAAAAACGCAAAATCGCCCTTTTCTGCAATGTGGAAGAGCGCGCCGTTATCGGCTGTTACGATTCCGACAGTATTTATAAAATCCCCGAAATGCTGCACAACCAGGGTATCGACAATATTGTTTGCGAACAATTACAACTCAATATCCAGCAGGCAGACCTCACCGCCTGGAAAAAAATTGTCCACGCCATCGAACACCCCAAGCACACAGTTAAAATAGGCATGGTGGGCAAATACGTCGACCTTACCGAATCTTATAAATCCCTGAGCGAAGCACTGAAACACGCCGGCATCCACACAGAAACCGATGTGCAAATCAACTACATCGACAGCGAAGTAATTGAAAAAGAAGGCATAGACGGCTTAAAAGATATGGATGCCATTCTCGTGCCCGGCGGCTTTGGCGTGCGCGGTGTGGAGGGCAAAATCGCCTCCGTAAAATATGCGCGTGAAAACAATGTTCCCTACCTCGGCATCTGCCTCGGTATGCAAATCGCCCTGATTGAATACGCCCGCGATGTTGCTGGTATGAAAGGCGCCAACTCTACCGAATTCGACATCAAAACACCCTACCCCGTGGTCGGCCTGATTGACGAATGGCAAACTGCCGACGGTAACGTCGAAACCCGTGACGAAAATACCGCGCTTGGCGGCACCATGCGTTTGGGTGCACAAGAAGTTGAGCTGAAAAACGGCAGCTTGGCTGCCAAAATCTACGGCAGTACCCAAATTAAAGAACGCCACCGTCACCGCTACGAAGTTAATAACAACTTCGTGCCTCAGCTGGAACAGGCCGGCTTGGTGATTGGTGGTGTATCCATTGGCCGCGAACGCTTGGTCGAAACCATTGAGCTGCCCCAACACTCTTGGTTCTTCGCCTGCCAGTTCCACCCCGAATTCACCTCCAACCCACGCCAAGGCCATCCCTTGTTCACCGCTTTTGTAAAAGCGGCTTTGGTGAATAAAGGCTGATCCAGTTTTGAATGCCTATCGTAAAAGGCTACCTGAACGTTTTCAGGTAGCCTTTTATTTTAATAAAGGGGCTGTACTAGATAACTAGAATAAATTCTGCTTTACTAATTGTTCTAAAATGGAAATTTGAACTTTTATTTCACTGTGGTTAAAACGCCATTCACATTCCTTCAAATACAGTTCAAAATGCTCTTTGGGAATGCCGTTAAACTTCCGTAAGTGGCGTTTTGCCTGATTCCAAAAGTTCTCAATTCCGTTAATATGATT